>Ga0208899_1000688_pt1 | contig 25090 bp, 22 predicted proteins | sample VirMetDEL_Nov_24_FD_184518 | JGI IMG/M metagenome (GOLD analysis project Ga0208899, IMG submission 184518) | Aqueous microbial communities from the Delaware River and Bay under freshwater to marine salinity gradient to study organic matter... | ecosystem: Environmental > Aquatic > Marine >... | reverse complement strand
AGACCAGAGTAGCTCATCTACTGTTGGGCAGTTTGTTCTTACTATCCCCACTGCTACCACAGAGGCATTTACCTTTGGGCAGGGGGTTTATGACTTAGAGTTGGTAGATAGCGGAGGTGTAGTTACGCGTTTGTTGGAGGGCAAGTTTAAAGTCAAGCCTCAAGTATCTGACTAATGCCGAATAAAGTTGAAATAACGGAGACCGGAAAAAACATTGTAGAGGTGAGGACATCTCCTACTACTTTGACTCTGACAGAAACTACACACACTGTAGAGGTTGCTGCTTTAACACGCGCTATCGGAAACGCCACTATTGCTGGTAATATTGATATCACGAACACTATTGGTGATGCTATTGCGGGCGGGACTTATGCGGCGGGCACTACACTTGAAGAGGTAGTACGTGATTTGATTGCGCCATTCTTGGAACCTGTTATTTCCAGTATTTCTTGGTCTGCTTCTGGGCAATATCAACAAGCAGATGGAGAAACGCTTTTGGTTGAATGCGGTAAATCGGTTACTGTAAGTGGTGTTACGCTTACGTTCCAAAACCAAGAGAATCTTAAAACTGGGAGTAACATCGTAGTAACGAATACTACTATACAACCTAATCAAAATGTTGCTCAGGCAGCAAGTATTGACCCTACGTCTCTGGCTAATCCTTTGACCCTAAGCACTACTTATAGTGTGCCGGTTCAAACTAGCCCAATCCCAATGACAGTTACTGCTTTTGCAATCTACCAAGGCAATAACGGTACCGGGTCAGATGTGACTATAAGCCGTTCTGCAAAAATTGCGTCAAGGCATAGGGTGTATGTAGTGAGTGCGCCGGCAACATCTTTAGGCGGCGCAGCTCCCGTAACACTGCTTCTGAACACAGTAGCCAACGCTGGCGGGTCTACGTTGCTGTCAACCTTGGCTGTAGATCCGACGGAGTCAAGTCAAAGCATATCTGCTCCGTGCGATAGCGGTTCAGCGAATACTGACAATTTTACTTGGATTTTAATCCCTGGTTCAGGAACTTTGGGGGAGGTAGCAGCCGAAGTAAATGGGCGCGGGGTAGCAGACTACACCGACAGCTTCATAGAGTACGATAACAGCGGTAGTGGATTCAGTCATACCGTTGGAACAGCTACTCCAGCATACACAGCATACAGAAGTATTCAGCCCGGGGCATTTGACTCGGACGTCACTTTGAACATCGAAATTTTACACTGATATGGCTATTAAATTTGGCGATACCCTTGAGAATCAGAACACCAATTACCCTATTGTTGATGTCGTTGGAGACAACGTTGCTGGGGTGCATGTTGTAGATGACTTTGCAAATGATCATCTGATTGCTATCCCTACTAATGCACGACGTACAGGCTCTATCGTTGTAGCAAAGGATACTGGTAAGGTATATATCTTCAAAGGAACCGGCGGTAAGCTTACCGGTAATGCCAACAGCAGTGATAATTGGGGGCATGCTGCGGGAACAAACTGGGTAAAAGCGGGTGACACTACCTTGGGTACTCCGACAGATGGATCCTTGACAGACGGTAACCCCGCCATTAGTTCATTTACTGCCAACACATTGATTGTAGATGCTATTGACTTGTTGAATGAAACACTTGGAGCTTTGGTTCCTACTGCGCCTTCTACTTGGGCAGCTCAAGATGACAGTTTGGCTTTTGCCTTTTCTACTACTGCGGCTCGTCTCGTGGGAAAAAACAACAGCGGTAATACAATTAGCCACGTAACGAATTCTAACTCTGTAACCACTACCCCAGGCACAGCTGTCAATTGGTTTGTAGATACTGGTGCAATCGACTTCAGCAGGACGTTTAGTTTTGCGGATAACGACCAAGAGCAGACGCAGTTTCGGTTTCACTTGAATGATGAGGTGGTGGAGCTTGCATCAGCCACAGCGACTTCTGCAACCTTAGCGTCAGGAGATAACTCTTATGGGGGTAGTATGACTATCAATGTCACTACAGGTAACTTTCCGACGACTGGTGACTCTGCAGGTTTCTATACCGGAGTAGACTCAGTTGATCTAGCGGCCAATGCGATTACGTCTACCGGATTTAATGTGTTCAAGTTTGATGACCAAGGAGGTAATAATGCTAAGACTCAAACTATCTACATTGCTGACGACAGCTCTTCTGCTGGGTTTGTAACTTCAAATGACGCTACTCAGCTAATTAAAACAGCTAACGGTACTGCTGGGTATACCAGCGGCCTTCCATGTTTCAAAAATCCTACATTTAAGCTTAAGGTAACTACTAGTAATCTGATTCCCTTAAATGCTTTGGTGTATGGGACAACGTCAAATGTTACTGATAACAATTGTGTGCAGTTCACAACTGGCAGTGTAGCTAACGCGCCTAGTGCTTTAACCTATGCTGATCTTCCTAATAGCACTAACTCTAATGTGCAGCAAGGAGACAACTTCACTAACCACGAGATTACAGGAATCAGCGTACGTGCAGATCAATATCGTTTCTTTAATATTAACACGGATGGTGGGCCAAACATGCAAGGCAGGTCTATCCATGGAAACAGCAGTGTTACAACTGTTGGCACAGGTACTGCAGAGTTTTATGCATTTTATGATCAGCCGTCTCAGTCTAGCACGCTTTTAGCTCCATTTGAAAACGACTTGTACAACACCTTGCATACGGCAGATACTGCAGGTGCTCGCGTAAAAGACCCGGACTCAAATGGCAACTCTACAGATACGCCAGCTGATGCAGTAGGGTCATATGGGGCTTGGAGCCAGCAATATGGCAACAACAGCTCCGGCTCGTTGAGTATAAAGAATCATGATGCTATTACGGCGCCAATGGTTAAAACGGGTACGGATAACGGATTGCGCTGTACGCATAACACCACGAACTACAACGTGCCAGCATTCGTATTTGCAGGTAATACTAGCAGCACTGTCGACTTTAGCACACGCACAAGTAACGCAGCTCAATATGTGACTTACGCGTTCCCTTGTAACCAACCGCTTGCAAGCTTCACTTTAAAATTCCAGGGGGACTTAGATAACGGGGGCGACGTGTGGTTTAAGATGTTCGATGCCTCAGCAGACTCCAGTGTAGCGACCACTAATAGCTCAACCGGTGGCTGGGTGCCAGCAACTGTTGCGTATGCCGGTTCAGGTATCGCAGGTGCTGGTGGCACGGGGTGTGCTGCTGGCGGTGTTTTATCTACAGATGTTACAACCTTGCAAACGATTACGATTACCGCTGGACTGGGCCGTTGGAATAATGGTAGCGACGAGAAGGTGTATGTACGTGTCAAGCTGATGGCTGGCGACTACATTGAAAAAATTGGACTCTTCGAATAATACTTAACTCAATCGAACAATGGCTGGATTTTCTAGTGAAGAGATTTTAGATCTCTTATATAAAAAGGTTGCCTTTGGTGCCAACAAGAGTGGAACAAGTGAGCAGTTTTCTCCTGCAGAAGAAACATCTTCTTCTTTCATTGCGGTTAAGCCTGGTGCAATTTGGCGCGAGGCAAACAACACTAATGTTCCTACCAATCCGCCTTCAGCGACTAGTTCGTATGTACAGGTATATACCACCCTTGAAAGTGGCTCGCAGCCTGCAAGTACTACTGCAGTAAAGCTATGCACGGCTAATGCAGATGCTCAGGCAATGCCGGGCCAGACCAACTTTAAAAGGTCTTGGAGCACTGGCCTTACGAATTGGATTGGTCCTACGTTTGGTGCTGGATACTTGGTCAAGGTATATGTTGGACCTGCGAACTGGGACGGGGATACTACCGATAGTGACGTTACGCAAGTCATCTTTGGATCAAACTCTAACCGCGATTGGTACTTTGACTATGAGGCCGGTATGTTGTACTGGACTCCCGAAAATGAAAATGGTACTGGCTCCTTTGAGGACTCTGATTCATGGACAACATTTACTGATAGCCATGTAGTCTACATTGCGGGCTACCGTTACATTGGAGCCACAGGAACTGGAGGTAGTGTAGCTCTTACAGACTTAAGTGTAGGAGCTGATGATTCTGCTTCCGGTGGTGGCGGCTTGGCATACAACGATACAAGTGGTGTATTTACCTACACCCCACCTGATTTAAGTAGCTTTTTAACCAGTGAGACATCTCACGCCGACGTAGTTGTTGACGGGGATTTCGGGTCTCAAGGTATTATGCTTAGAGGAGCATCTTCGGGCAACTACTCTATTCTCGCAGATAATTCATCTAACTGGAATACCGCGTACAGTTGGGGAGACCATTCAACAGAGGGTTACTTGACATCAGAAACTAGTCACGCTGACGTTTTGGTTGACGGCGACTTCGCGACATCTGGTATTATGGCTACCAATGGTTCGGGCACTTATAGTATTGTAACGAATAACTCTTCAAATTGGAACACGGCATATGGTTGGGGCGATCACTCTACTGAAGGCTACCTTACTTCAGAAACGTCCCATGCTGATGTTCTTGTGGACGGCGATTTTGGCTCACAGGGTATCATGCTTCGTGGCGTTTCTAGTGGTAATTATAGCATACTGACTGATAATAGTGCTAACTGGAACACGGCATACGGCTGGGGGGACCATTCAACGGAAGGCTATCTGACTTCAGAAACAAGTCACGCAGATGTTCTTGTTGATGGAGATTTTAGCAGTTCGGGTATTATGGCTACTAATGGCTCAGGTACCTATAGCATTGTTACAAATAACTCGTCTAACTGGAATACGGCTTACGGATGGGGAGATCACTCTGTTGAAGGATATTTGACGTCTGAGACCTCTCACGCAGATGTATTGGTAGATGGCGATTTCTCGTCAGCTGGTATCATGGCAACAAACGGTTCCGGTACATACAGTATTGTAACGAATAACTCTGCAAACTGGAACACAGCGTATGGGTGGGGAGACCACTCTGTTGAAGGTTACTTAACTAGCGAGACATCTCACGCTGATGTCTTAGTAGACGGTGATTTTGCGTCAAGCGGAATTATGGCAACTAACGGTTCAGGAACATACAGCATCGTCACCAATAACAGCGCTAACTGGAATACTGCTTATGGGTGGGGGGATCACAGTGTTGCTGGATATGCTGTGCTAGCTGCTGGGACGAATGCGTTTACCGGCAATGTGTCAATAGGAGGTACTTTGACTGTCGTGGGAGACTTCATTTCTCAGGAAGCTACCGTCGTTACGTTCCGAGATGCATTCTTGGACATTAACGTTGCAAATACCATTAGTGATTACGTTACTAACTCAGGATTCCGGTTTGGTCGTAGCACAGATGCTGCTGATCAGTTGGATGAGATGGCAACAATGACCTACTTCCCAGCAGGTGATGTTGCGGGTGAAGATTACACGGATGGCAGTACAGTCTTTAGTGACTTTGGCGCATTCCGTTTCACTCGTCATACGGACAGCTCAACTGGAGCTGTAGCAAGCGCAGATAACGTATTGTCGTTGAAGTTCAACAAGCAAGACACTTGTACGCAAGTCGACCAATCAGATGGCGAGACAAACATGGACGATGGTCACGAAGCAAACGCTACCGTTGACCGTTCACTTGGGGCTATTGCTAAGGCACGCATTACGATTACCAATACAGCTGGTAACGGAGATTCAGGAACTGACCCTGACACAAACTATGCCCCGGACACAGCGGGAGCACTTGGGTATCCAATCCGGCACAACCTTGCAACACAATCTGTGTACGTGATTGCTATCAAAGATCCGGCTGGTACTCCGACGCCTGTATTCTGCAAGTACAAGCCGATTGACAACGCTCATGTACGTGTGACCGTTGGCGTAACAGCAGTAGATGAGGTATACGATATCATTGTAATCGGATAAAGCATATATTTGTACAAGTATCAAAAATCTATAGCATGTTACTTAAAGATTGCATCGGAGTATACTCCGCGTTTCAAAAGCTCAGCGCACACAACCTTCCACTCAAGAGCAGCTGGATGATTGCGCAAAACATTAACAAGCTCCAGCCGCTTGTAGACACATTCGAGGAGACTCGACAGAAGTACGTCGAAAGTCTGCGTGACAAAGCCACGTTGGGTGCTGACGGACAACCAGAAGTCAGCGATGACCTGGCGAATGAGTTTCGGAACAATGTTGAAGCTCTCCTGAACGAGGATCAAAAGGTCCGGCTCAAAAAGGTCACGCTTATTGACGACGGTGAACTGTCAATTGAGCCGAATGTCCTGCTTGCTGCTATGGACTACTTAATCCTCAAGGAAGATGGCAATAAAGCTGGCTGATGTAGTTGAGCGTAACCACGTTTCATTTCCTGTTGTAGAAGCTCACGATAAGACAATCGTGGGCTTCTATAATGGTGCTTCAGGTAATGCCCAGCAAGCACTGAAGTTGTACTACAATTCTAGTACCAAGACAAGCCTAACATCCGATGGAACCGCTAATAACCCGGTAAAGCTTACGTCATTGCCTTATGGCGCCGATGGTGGGTCTAATACTGCGGGGCCTAATGATTCACTGGTGGTGCCTACAGAAAAGGGAGGCATTCTCACTATGATTGATGAGAAACTTCTATCAGATGCTGGGACCACACCGTCAAATTACGTTGGTGCTTATTTGGTTAATGTTGTAAACCAAGGATCGAACAATGACTCCGCTCGTGATGCTATAGGAAGGCTATCTGAATTAGTACAGCAGTTCAACCGATATCCAACGGTTAGTGGGGCAACAGCGGCCGCTCTTGATGATGCAACCGGAGAAAACTTTTTCTTGGCAGGCTACAGTACTGTAGACAACACGATGCGCAAAATTTCCATGTCGGAAGTGATAGCAAGCATCGTAGCCCAAATTAATCTAGATCTGGTCACTAGTGGTATCATTACGGAAACTCAAGCCGGCGGTACTGGAGCAGTAGGGGACTTGAACAATGACGGCCAGGTTAGCACCGCTGACTTGTTGATTTTCTTGGGTGCATTTGGCTCGGGCACTAACGATGACGGCGACGCTTACGAATCGCTCTATAAAACATTTGCAACCGCCGGCAGCAATAGCGCTTCATTTGTACCAGGTACTTCTCCTGCATCTACTGGCGGGACCTTTGACCTAAGCGAAGTTACTACGTTTAACTACCCAAGTACTATTACAACCACAGGTGAAGCATTCGGCTTTTCCTCTATTACCCGCGCTAACAACGCCGCGAATTTTGTTAAGTTCAATACTCTAGCATTAGGTACCGGCAATTCAAATATTGCGGCGTATTGGCATTTTCGCCGTCTCCGGGTTGAAATGGATTTTACCATCAACTTCGACTCGGGTGATGCAGTTATCCCGCTGTTGTATGTAAAGCTTACTATGTATGACGGTAGCTCGACGACCCACGAGTGTTTGTACTACATGGGCAATAGCACGGCGGCTATCAACAACTTAGGCTTTCACTCTGAAGACTTCTATGGTAACGGTGCAGGAATCCCACTCGGCGAAGATGTGCCGATAACATGCCATGCAGATGTAGGAACTGCTGAAATCATAAACCACTCGCCAGCAACGAACTATGTAAACCATAGCACGGATATTGAAACAGGGTTTATGATGGACTTTTCCGATAACTCCTTCAACATTAAAGATGTTGAGACGCGCATCTTTTTTGCATCAGTAACGGAATCTAGTACAGTAACTGTGAATCAGATTCGAACCAAAATTCAAGGACAATAATGGACAATCTCAAAATCTATATAGAGAGTGGGCAGGTTCACATTGTGCCTATAGCCAGTGATGTAGATGGTTTAAATACTTCTCTGCCATCCTTGAAGCCTCGGATTCGTCGTTTCCCGGCAAATGGAGAACTGACAGCATCAATAGTTGACACAAACAAAATCAAGGTAGTTGACAGTACCGGCAAGATCATCTTTACAAAGGTCCCGTTCGCCAATCTAAAAGAGAAGGACGGCACTACGGATATTGGGGCATCTGCATCAGCAGTACGTGACAACCTGAACGGTACGCATTATTTTGGTGCATCTACCTTAGAGACTAAGCTGAGTACAGAGACGGCTAAGATTACAGCTCTTGAGAATGCCACCAAGACAGCTACTAACGATCGCGGTATTTATATCAATGACTTAAAAGGAACTTCTCAAGGGCACCTGCAGATTACAGATACAATCGCAAACCTTCAAGCGGGGCCAACAACGCGGGTAGCACTTACAGATATTGCTACTGGTCAAGGGTCTATTGAGTTTAACGTAAGGGCTGGAGCTAATGGACAGCAGACTTCTGTAACAGCATTGTCGATTGCGGGGCACTCGCAATTCAATAATGCTACTGTGACCTTCTCTCAACCGGTGACGTTCAGTAGTAGCGTTAGTGGCACTAATCATCTAGGCAATGCAAACCTTGCACTAACTGAGGACAGGAGTTTGACTCTTGATGGGAGTGCCTTGACTATTCAAAGCTCAAGTACAACGAACCATGAGTCGCTGATAGTTGCAGATGATGGTCAAGTAACTATTGGACCGGGCAGCAGTCAAGGTGCTTCGATTCTTTCAATCAGGGAGGCTTCTGGCAACGGGACAAACTCTGTAAGCTTAACTGTTGCAGATTCTTTAGCCTCTGATCTCAGTTTTACTCTTCCTTCTACAGATGGTTCTGCAGGTCAATTCTTGACGACAGATGGCTCAGGCGGGCTGTCTTTTGCTACTCCGACAGATACCAACACTAATATTGGCAATTCCAATTTCTCTTTAAGCAGCGGCACACGCACCATAGGTCTGAATAATACGAATACATCATTTCGTATTATGACCGGTCAGGGAACTCCTTTCCAGATCACCAATACAAGTACAAATGGAGGTAGAATATCTATCAACGGAGACTTGCGTATAGATAGCGGTTCATTGTCTGGTGGTCTCATCAAGCTAGAAGAAAATCCTCAAGGCGGTGGAAACTTTGTTGCGCTGCAGGCACCTAACTCAATAGCCGCTGATCTGACTCTTACACTGCCCGCCACAGACGGTAGTTCAGGTCAGTTCTTAAAGACTGATGGTTCCGGTAATCTGTCGTTTGCAAGTGCTGGTACTGGCGGTGGTATGACCGAAACGCCTTTTGTTTCTATGTCTGGCCGTGCAGCTTTTGGTACAGCGGATACAGAAGAAAGAGTGTTGATTGGCACATCCTACGGGTGGTCTTTCTATAACCAGACAACTGAAATGGGAGACTGGTCTTCATCTGATACTATTGACTCCACCACGCATAGCTTAGCAGCATATCTCAGAGGACAAGGTGCACTGCAAATGCCATCTGATGAAAAGAAGGTCCGAATGAAAGTCACCTATCGGGTACAAAATGGAAACAGCACTGATTTTGGCTTTAGTATTTGGTCAGGTGCCATAGCTCATAATTCTACTGCTAGCGCCAACGTAACATTGCGGGGAGCCAGTGCGACACAAACTGTAGGAACAAGCAGCATTACCGCTTACAAGAAAGAGTTTACGACTACATCTACTATTACGGATGATGCAGTTTTCCTTACTTGCGAGCAGCGAGGCAACGGTTCTCTTACCACGACTGCTTACGTTTATTACAACATTCACCTATTCTTAGTTGACTAATGGCACACTTACAAGATCCAAGGCCGGTTGAAAAGCTGAAATCAAATGCAACAGTGGCCCAGCGTATTGCGAAAATTAATGAGTTGGTAGCCCTTATAAACATCATGTGGTTCACTGACGATGCAGATCATACAGAATGAAACGACCTAAACACATGAAGCTTGAGCTGTACCGGATGAGTACAGGCCAGGACAGTACACTAGGAACTTTGTTTCTTAGTACAGGCAAAGACAAAAGAAAGTATCTTTGCTTTACATTAGAAGATGAGTATCGTGAGGAAAAGGTGATGGCAGAAACGCGCATCCCTGCTGGCGAATACGAAATCAAGCTTAGAGACTTCGGTGGTTACCACCAGAAGTACAGCAAACGTTTTAAGGATATCCACAAAGGAATGTTGTGGCTCCAAGACGTACCGAACTTTAAGTACATCCTAATCCACTGTGGCAACACGGATGAGGATACAGCTGGTTGCTTGCTTACCGGTTATGGGCCGAAGCGAGTGAACGGAGGAGAATTCGAATTATACAATAGCACCCAGGCGTATTTTGATGTGTACCCGCCTGTAGCAAACCATCTCTCTGATGGAGGTACCGTAACCATTGAAATCAAAGACTTCGATGAAATTCCAGAACGGTTGGGGTAACCCAAATAAGCACGGAGATAAGTTTATCTTCAAGTTCCGGTTGGGCACGATTACCGTGTTCGACTTTATTATTGACCTGAGTTCGAAGCTGTACTCGTTTACATTCTTCAACTTCACATTTAAGTTCTAATGGACAAACTCCGCGACACCAAGCTCGGGTCGTGGCTAAAAGACAAAGCGCCCAAGATTTTTGAAACAGTAGCCGACGCATTACCAGACGCCGGACTCTTGGGAGTAGTAAAGAACCTCGTTGATGCAGATGATAGCCTAACACACGAGCAAAAATTAGAGTTCGAACGCCTTGAGCAACAAGAGCGCATTGCGTTGGAACAAAACATTACTCAGCGCTGGACTGCAGATGTCGGTTCCAAAAGCTGGTTGTCTCGTAATGTTAGACCTCTTATCGTCCTGTCATTGACTGCGATGTTTTTGGTTTTCATTCTGATTGACACGCTGGCACCATACGAGGTGCGGGATGCGTGGATCAAGATGTATGAGACCATTCTCATGACTACGATTGGTGGATACTTCGTTGTGCGTTCGGTAGATAAAAACCAACTGCCATGGCAACGCTAAACGAAATCGTATACAACATTGCACTGCAGGTTGACAAGGGGGACGATACGGTCCTCCTTGAACGCCTGAAGTTTATGGTGGGCTACTATCGTGCCCAGTTTATCCGTCAAGACCAGAAGCGCAATCACAGCATTCCTTCTCAGTTTATTCAAAAGCTGGATGAAATTTCTATGGGAACGGCTCCAGCAGTAGATGGGCTAACAACCACAGAATTTGGATGCGACGTTTGGCGCTCTGCAAGGATTCCTAAACCAGTGCGGCTTTACGACGGAAGCACCTTTGCATATGTAGGCACGGTAGATGGCAAAACGCCATATCAGGAAATCAATGGCGTGCAGGCAGATTATGCTGCTCATGGTAAGTACAACAAGCAGTATCCTCGATTCTGTTACAAGAATGAGCGTATTTACGTGTACAATGCTCGCCCAGCAGCGATTACTGTTAAAGGTATTTTTGAGCAGCCTCAAGAGTTGTTTGGCAACACTGCAAATCTTGATCGTACGTCGCCATTAGACCAGTTGCCAGAAGACAGAGAATATCCAATCTCTATGGATATGGTGCAGCGTATTACACAGAGCATTCTCGCTAATGAGATGCGTATAGAAAACAGAGAGAATGAGTCAGACGAAGTACAGCTCAGCGAGTAAGTTTAGCACAAAGGATTCCTACCGCTGGTTTAAGAAACAGAATCCGGAAACTCAGATTACCTACTCTCTATACAAGCATATCATTAGTCGTTTTAACAAACGAGTCAGTGAGATGGTGCTGGAGGGTCGGGTATTCAATATGGGCTACCGGCTTGGCACCATAAGAATTAAAAAGATACCTCGTACCTTTAACAAGCCTACTATTGATTGGGGAGAAACCAATCGGCTAAAGAAGCAAGGTATAAAGCAGCTAGTCTACTACACCGACGACTACTATTACCGGTGGAACTGGGACAAGCACAGATGCCTGGTTAAGAACAAGAGTGTTTACACCTTCCAGCCTACAAGCGGCTCAAAGGGAAATAGGCGCAAGCTCGTAGAAAAACTAAAGACAGATGAATTTGCACACCTGAACTATAAACAATGATCTACAAAACCGTCTCATCAAAAGCTGTCGTTGCGAAAGTCTTTCGTGACTTGAAGCCAACTAGTGATGCTTGGGTAGTAGATGCTGTCGAGTGGATTGGTGAGGCTTTGGAGTTCATTGGTTATTACACAGGTCTTGAGAAGAAAGCCATGGAGCTTACTATCAAAGACCATCGCGCATTGCTGCCATGTGAGTTAGTAGACATTATTCAGGTAGAGTACAACGGCAGTCACCTCACATACGGTACGGATAGTACCGGATATGATTTACCCAATGCGCAACGCACTACCAATCCCCAACCTTACAACGCATCAGAGGTTACTACAGCTGCAGTCTTCCAAACTGTAGCTAACGAGCATCCTACTGGCAACGATACATACAAGCAGCAGAAGACTATCAAAGCTGCTAGCTACGGGGGTGGTGACTACTATGTCATCAACCCGGATTACATCCAAACCTCTTTCGAAGAGGGTACCGTCAAAGTCCACTACACAGCTTACCCAATCTGTGAAGATGGCTACCCACGTGTGCCTGATAATATTTACTACAAACAGGCACTGGAATGGTACATCGTAAGGCAGATGATCATGGGCGGGTACACACACCCGTTCATAAACTGGCAGATAGCGGATCAAAAGTGGGGTCACTACTGTGTGGCTGCACAGAACGATGCAGCGTACCCGAGCATCGACAAGATGGAAAGCTTCAAGAATATGTGGGTGCGCATGGTGCCAAACATCAATGCACACTGCGATTTCTTTATTGGGAATAATACACAAGAGCGACTTCAGCGATGAAACCACTTAAGGGCATGAACCAAGATGTGTCCGGGGCCAACATGCCTGCGGGTTCATATCGTCGTGCACAGAACTTTATTTATGGGCAAGAGTTAGACGCTCTGCTTCAAGAACCTGGTCTAGAAAACCTAAACATTACTATTGGTGGGGAGGCAAACAGAGCTACAATCTGTGGCTTGCACGCGTTGCCCGAAGATAACTTCTTGGTTTTTCAGTATAACCAGGGTGCGACAGACGGCACCGGTAGTCGAGTAGCTCAGTGGAACAAGTCTACCGGGGCATTGACTACAATTCTTCAAGACAATGGATTGTTGTTCAAACCAACTACAGTCTTAAGTATTGAAAGCTTCCAGAATGCTTCTGGTGAAACAATTGTAGTTTTTACTGATAACGTAAACCCTATCCGGGTATTGAACCTTACCACTCCGGATACGGATATGACTACGAATAAGCTGTTTCCAGATTTTGACTTAGTTCAGGTATCTGTAGACGCTTCGAAAGGTTCAGGTCGTTTTCCTACAGGCACCCACTTTTTTGCTATTGCCTATGAGCAAGCAGATGGCAGTCGTACAAGCTTTCAGGGATTGCATGGCCCATTTCCAGTTAAGGAAGAGTCAGGGTCTTTTGATTTAGAGCTGTCTAACATTGACCAGGATTACCCATACATCTTGATTGCAAGCCTGACTTTTACAGGCACGTCCTTAGAGGCTAAGGTTCAGCGGCGGTTTTCAATCTCAAGCACTTCCTTAGAGCGTACCATAGACAATGTTAATCCTTATGGGGAGCTTACCGTTGCTGAGCTAGTCTCTAAGCCACAGGTGTATACTAAGGCTAAGACCATGGCATTTCAGGACAACCGTGTTTACCTGGGCAATGTCACTGAGCACTCAGAAGCAGATCTGCAAACGTATGCAAACACCATTGAACCTATTTGGGTATATGGTAATACTGCAAAAGGAGGCAACCAACAGCCGCCTAATTTGAGTGAGACCTTCTATCCGGAAAACTTGAGGTTTATGCCCGGAGAGGTTTATGCTTTCTATGTAGCGTGGGTACGCTCGGACGGCAGTGAAACGAAGGCATTCCATATCCCGGCGCGGAATCTTACTACATCATACAACTTGCTAGTAGAGCCGCTAGATAACGAAAATCTATCCGCTGATAATACCATTACGATTGACCCGACTGAGACTATTGCTAATATCGTAAACTCTGATAGCGACGGTAATTTGAACTATCTTAAGTATGACCAAGCATCGGGTAATACTTATTACTATCAAAGCCGGGATACATGCACGGAAAACACATCGACATATGGTGTAGGTGAAACTGGGCGTAAGCGTGGACGTATGTCTGTGTGGTTTAATGATGATGAAACCTACCCAACGGACTTTCCAGACTTAGTACGTTACAGCTGGCAATCGCAATCAAGTTCGTTAACCCAAACGACCACCACGCTTGCCGGAACAAAAGTTAGGCACCACAAGATTCCTACGAGTTCGTGGTTAGATCGTAATACAAGTTTGTCTGTTTCAGGCTTTACTGCACGTCCTACTGTTTCTGTGGAGTTTGAGCATGTGCCGCTGCCCGTAGGTTATACAGGAGTACGGTTCTTTTACGCTAAGCGAACTGTAAACAATAGTACGATCCTTGGACAGTCATTGTTGTTTCATGGTGCATTTAACCATTACAGTGCGGAAGCTGTCGGCGAAAACTCCAGCGACTACATTGCTACAAACGGTTGGAATACAGCCAATCTGAACTATGCTCCAGGGGGCACGAATTCCAACAACGGCAATAGTTTTGGCATCAATCCAAACTATAGCGCATGGCAAGGGCAGATGCAGCTTGATAGAGGGCGGATGCACCCATTTGATATGCTGCGTACAAAGCCACGTATTAGCGAAATAGCTGGACGTAACTACGTACGCTTTGATTACATCGTTGGGAAGATGGCAGACCCGCATAGTTCTGGTCCCTCACCTTGGAGCACAGACGTGTATTACTGGCAGTTTGTAGTAGACGAATCAAGCGATTTCGATATTACTGAGCTGTACGGGTTCGACAACTTTGAAAGTACTAAGTACCGTAATAGAATTGTAAGGTTTAATTATAACTTGGCTCCTACGGTTCATGTGCCTACAGAGCAAATGGCTTTGCGGCCTGTAGAGGGCGCTCACTACCAAGCTCCAGGTGTATTTGACACAGAGAAGCTGCTCGACAATCGTGGGGGCGAGGAGTGCCTGACTTTTGAGATTAAGCATAGTGTACTGGGAGTGGATATGCACTTCCCAGTTGCATCCGAGTATGACCACTATGAAGACCGTTTAGGTAATACGTGGACGGGTAATAATCGGACAGCTCGTACCGGTATGTGGTTGAATAATGGAGGGTCTATCAATTCTAACGGTCAGGGGTCTGCTAGCCGTCCGGTTAGTGTTGCGCCACTTGCAAATTTCTGTGTAAGCCGAGAGAACGTCTATCAAGGGTATGCAAGTCAAGAGTTAGTTGCATGCACCCCGGTAATGTCTGTGCTTGATGCTCCGAGATACTCTAATGACAGCGCAAACAAAAGTCCTGTTGATCTAGCAGCTGCTATTGCCAGTTACGTAGCAGGAATTGCTTCAGTAGGTAAGGTAGACTATACGCATACGTTTGGAGATATGTCGTTGAGTGAACACCGGTATAGAACTACTGCGTTTGCCGGGTGGACTCACGGGTACTCTAATGACAATGTTAATAGCCCAACAAACGTTGTAGATGGCTATAGTCCTGCACCAGATGCCGGTACTGTACGGGTCAGTCATAAAGTGCAGATGTATACATCCGCAAATCCATACTTCATCGACAATGAGCAAAGTCGTATGGATGACTACGAGTTCTTAGCAGATAACTCCCGGTCTATTGTACCTGATCAGACCAATGACTATAGCATCGATCTTGGTTTCTTAAAGCTCAATGATTTTCGTCAGCCTGGAATTTTCGATGTAACCGAAACGTACACTAATGAGTTTCCGTATCGTGTACATCGAAGTCAAGCACAAGCTGCTGACGAACCGGATATTAACATTCGCACGTTCTTAGCTTTTGATTCCTATGAGCAGCCGCGTAATAGGGGCACGATTCAAAACTTAGAAGCATACGTAGACAAGCTCTTGATTCATCATCAGCGAGGGTTGTTTGTTACGCGAGGTAAAGAATCCTTGGCAACTACAGGTGGTCAGATTGCATTTGGTACTGGGGATATTTTTGCTGTGCCTCCAACAGAGGTAGTGCCAACGCCTAATGGGTTTGCCGGTACGCAGCACCCTTTGAGCTGTTTGATGACACCGGCAGGCTACTTCTTTGCAGATGTTAGTCAGGGTAAGCTTTTCAAGTACACAGATCAATTGCAAGAAATCAGTGCAATGGGTCTCAAAGCATTCTTTAGAGACAGACTCACAAACTTGAACTATGACGTTTCTACGAGCGGGCAAACTATGAGTTTTCATCCTGGTGTCTCTACGGTGTATGACCCTCGGTGGAATCGGGTAATTTTTCATATTAGAGATACGGAAAGCGATACTGTTCCGAACATTAACTTCAATGCAGACCAAGGAACAGGAGAGTCAAGCCCAGGGTATGCGTCTACAAACAATCGGGACGTATACGCCAGCTTCAATATTGATTTAAGTACTTGGACTAGCTTTCATACGTACAACTGGGTAGGAGCTGTTAGTACGGAAAATGAGCTGTATAGTATCAGTACCCGTAGGACCGGCACAGGAGATGAAGACGTGCAAATGCATTTGGGGCGTCATAATGTGTTGACTGAACCCTTTGGCAAGTTCCATGGGTTATCTCCCTATGACAGGGTGGACTCCTTTATTGATGCGGTCTTGACATATCAGGATGGTGTAGTATTCAGCAATGTGAACTGGTATACAAAGGCTATGGACCATGCCGTTTCCACTCTTGGCTTTGTCGACCACGATAAGACATTCACGCACGCAACTATCTATAATGATTACCAGTGTAGCGATGAGGTAGCTCTTGTACGCGCGGTGCAGTCTAAGCTTGTAGACCGAACAGCGAACCTACGTGCAGATGACTATCGTTGGAAGTGGAACGATTTCCGGGATCAGGTTGATGATCGCACAGAACGTTTTGTCGACAAGGATGGCAATGTCATTGCGAATAATCTAGCTAATAACAAGAACTGGTTTGAACAGCGGCGCATTACCTCTAATCATGCAACAGTGAGACTGAGGTATAACAATGCAGCTGATAGTACAATTGGTTTATATTTGTATGACATAGATGCCAAGGTGCGTAAGAGTTACCGATAACTCGAGAGTAGCATTTAAGTGTATAGAATTTTAGTACGCGCTCTCCCAATACTACTACCATGCCTGGTAAAATGAAAAAAAAGCCGCAACCGGCTATGAGCTATTCGCAGGCTCAGAAAGTAATTATGAATCGTGGTGGCGCTCCCAAAGCTCTGATTGCATCTCTTAAGAGGAAGTACCCTGAAGAGTTTGGATACGGAGGCGGCACGCGAAAGCCTGTAATGAAGAAAGGCGGTAAGACTGCTCGTAAGCGTAAGAAGTAATGGGCAAGCTTTGCGCACGAGGCAAAGCAGCTGCTAAGCGTAAGTTCAAGGTATACCCTTCTGCGTACGCTAATGGCTACGCTGTGCAGGTCTGTAAAGGAACTAAGCCCGACTCTTCTGGAAAGAAGAAGACTGCCTCCGGATACAAGAAGGGCAAAAAGAAAAAGTATGGCGGTACTACTACTGCTACTACTAAGCGGCGCACTGTGCGTAAGCCAGTGACTCGTAAACCAGTGACTCGCAAGAAACGTCGCACAACACGTAAGCGATGAGTCTGCGTAGGTGGTTTAAGGAGGACTGGAAAGACGTTCGTACAGGTAAAGCTTGTGGACGCAAGTCAGCAAAGGGTGGGTCAAAGAGGCCATACCCTTACTGTCGTCCCTCTAAGCGGGTCAACTCTAAGACTCCCAAGACTACCGGCGAAATGTCGAAGTCGGAAAAGCGTAAGAAGGTTGGAGAAAAAATTAGGGCAGGTAATCCAGGTGGTAAGCCTACCCGTGTATCACCAGTGAAACGTCGAAAGCGGCGCACTACAAAACGTAAAAAATGAGGCATTTGCTTCTACTGTTGATCTGTTATGCCCCGTACATCTGTGCTGGGCAATTGTCTTGGGTCAATGTTTCTGTACAGGCAGACCAGTATGGTGGTGAGACATCCTGGGAAATCGTACAAGGCGATAGCGTCTTTGCATCTATTCCTAGCTATGGTACCTATGAGTATGCAGAAACACTTGTAACTCTACCAGCAGGAGAGTACGACTTTATCATTTACGACAGCTTTGGCGATGGTATCTGCTGCGGCTTTGGTGAAGGGTACTTTACTTTGTACAATACTTGTGGAGTTGATGAAGAGGTTTATGACTTTGAGGGGTCGTCTTTGACTATTCCTTTGAATCTACTACCCTGCCCACCTCCGCCTGCTGGCTGTGCTGACCCAGAGGCTATCAACTATGTTCCTAATGCTGTTATTGAAGAGGTCTGTGTTTACCCTGTTACATTTCGGCTTGATCTAAACGGCCCGCATCCTGAGTCGATTGATATACCAGAGGTAAACAGTCAGGTAAATGGCTGGTGCGGTAACTGCTGGGCTATGTCTGATGACGATAGCGATGGAGTTTGGGAGGTTACAGTGTTTATGCCTGAGGGTGTACACTTGTGGAAGTTCTCCGCTGACAACTGGGAGGTTCAAGAGTTACCGGTAGGTGTCTTGGATTCTCCCTGTTTTTTGTTTGATGCTAATGGTTTTGTCAATCGCTCTATCGTGGTTGATGGACCGGTTGAGCTACCCCCATTTTGCTGGGAGTCGTGCTTGCCTTGTGGTGGAGTGCCGGGATGCACAGACCCTCTTGCTCTTAACTACAACCCGTGGGCTACGTTTGACGTAGGGTGTATACTTTTTGACGATGCCAATTGTGCTGATGATGAAGTACAGGTGACTGTGACTGTCGTTCTTGACAACTACCCAGGAGAAACGAGTTGGATTTTACTGAATGAGGGAGATACCTTATATCAGGTTAGTCCTGGTGAGTACATTAATGACGATCCGGGAGTGCCTCTTCATGAGAATGTCTGTGCAGCTGTCAATACGGATGTTACACTCTTGCTTGACGATAGCTTTGGTGATGGACTGAATGGTGCTCAGTGGGGCGGTATTGATGGCACGGTGGTTATCGCTGCATGCGGAGAGCCTTTATGGTCTTTGGAAGAACCAAACTTTGGTTACGGAGTCGATGTTGTTGTACCGGTGCAGGAGTGTCAAGTGTTGGCAGGGTGTACCGATCCGCAGTTCTTGGAGTACACCCCAGATGCCGTAGAGGATGATGGGTCATGTCTTACCGAGATTGTATACGGGTGTACTGATTCTACCGCTTTGAACTACAACGTCGCTGCTAATGCATTAGAAACTGCTGACTCATGTGACTTTACCCTGACACTTCTTGATGGTGTAGGCGACGGCTGGTTTGGCAGCTGGTTAGGTGTCATCCAAGGGGACGAGATATTCGGTCCCTACGAGATGGGGTCGCAGGATGGCGTGGAGGTAAGTTTTAGCTTGCCCCTTTACTCCGGCGAGCAGGTTGAGGTTTTGTTTTTTACCAGTGGCAATGCGGAAACGACGGCGGCACAATGCGGCTTCTACATCGAAGGGCCTCAAGGAATCGTTGTTGAGGGTGGCACTAATCCTTGGACTGACGCTATTAAGAAGTTTCCCTATCGCTACAGTGGTATCCCATTGTGTGATGACTTTTGCGTCGAATCGGTACTTGGGTGTACTAGTCCCGAAGCCTGTAATTTTAATGCGCAGGCTAACGTAGACGGGGATTGCACGTTTCCTATTGAGTTCTACAACTGTATGAACGAGTGCATCCTTGATAGCGATGAGGATGGCGTCTGCGATGAGTTGGAGATTGCCGGCTGTATGGACCCTACTGCATTTAACTATGACGAGCTGGCTACTGACCCAGGAGAGTGTGTACCCTACATATTCGGGTGTACCGACCCCACTCAGTTTAACTATGACCCGAGTGCGAATACTGATAATGGCTCGTGTGTCCCCGTTGTCTATGGTTGTACAGACCCGCTTGCTTTCAACTACGATGAAAATGCGAATACCGATAACGGGAGTTGTATCGAGAGCGTGGCTGGGTGTATGGACTTGGATGCCTATAACTTTAGTATTGAAGCTAATGTAGCAAATAATGATGACTGCTTATACGATGCCGGCTGTATTACCGGACCGGGGCAACCATACTGGCTCAACGACTCGTGCTATGCTTGGGTTATTGAAGTAGATCCGTATTGCTGTGATACTGACTGGGATAGCCCTTGTCAGGAACTGCACTCTTATTGCGAAGCGGGATGGCCTACAGATGTTACAGAAATCAATCATACGATTAGGGTCTATCCCAATCCTGTACGAGACGAACTAAATATTAGTTGCGCTAATCTGCAAAATGTTGTCGCTTGGAATATGCAAGGACAGCAGGTATACGAGGGGCCATCAGCAATTGTTGATACGGAAGGGTGGCCGTCGGGTATTTACAACCTGCAGGTATACGCGTATCTGCGCACATACAACATCAAAATCGTCAAGCAATGAGAGCTTTACTTACTACACTGCTTTTAGTGCTTCCGCTGCTGAGTAGCGGGCAGGGCGCGTTACACCGCTTATTTAAGTTCAGCACCTTGTATGCTGCAGCTAACGGTAACAACTCGCTGGCAACTACAGAGGCGTACAGCATTGATGGCAATACGGTCTTGTATGAACAGATTGAAACACCTTTTGATTACAGCCTTACTCTCGGCATACGTAAGATTGCACGTTTTGGCTATGAGAACCGGGCTAATGTATTCTACGACGGTACTGAAAAGACCTATGGGGACGATGCTACTATCGGAAAGCGGTCGGGTCTTGAGTTTCTTGCAGAGGTAGACTACCGGCGTCAGCAGGGTATTGTTCGTGTTAATCAGCATCACTTTGTACGGTATGTAGCAAAGCGTTGGTTAGCCAAGGTTGAGTACCTAGAGGACGGTTTTGCTGATGTAGGATACTCTGAGGCTAGCCAGCGTTTACGTCTAAACAGTAAGGGTAAGCTAGCATTTAACGTAGGTATTGCTCAACGCATCTCTGAGGCGTATGGCTATGATCCTATCGCAGAGTGGGTGGAGGCAAACAACTCTGTCCACTACACTAGCCTGGCACTACAAGAAGGTTACAGTGTTGACTTTGCTACGCAGGAGTTCTTAAACCCTCAGGGTGAGGTTGTTGCTAATAGTGTAGATGTTTGGCGGGAGGTCGTCATTCCGGATGTTCTGTCTGACTACGTAGACAAGAAGCGTAATGAACTCCCGGCACAGTGGTGTCATAGCTTGGTACTTGGCTTTGACTACTACCAAAACAGTAAGGATCTGTGGATTCACAGCTGGACAAACTTTTACCCTATTCATCTTGGTTCAGATAATCCCTACTCCTACAATAATCTAATCGGCACAAACCAGTGGCTGGACATGTCGGTTGGGTTGATTAGTGGCTGGCGTATTAATCGCAGCTTTGGTGTATTTGGGGAAGGGACTTTTCACCGCTACTGGAATCGGGAGTGGTACATGTTTTCTGTAGGAGTTAACTACGTAATCTATTAATTATGGCGAAGGAGCTAAACGAGGATACCAGTTTTCAAATCAGCATCAAGACGTTGCTGGGTATCGGTGCAGGTATGAGTGTGGTAATCAGTATGTGGTTTGTGCTACAGGCAGATATTGCTGAGGCAAAGGAGCTTCCTGTTCCGCCAGATCCTGAGATTACACGTATGGAGTTTGATATGAAAGACAAGCTCGTGCGGCAGACAATCATGTCTACTCAGGAAGACGTAACTGAAATCAAACAAGACATCAAACGGATTGAGGAGAAGATTGATGACCTAAGAAAATAATATCATGAAATTCTTTACCGCATTTTTCGCTACATTTGTTATCGGTGCTGTAGTGTTATCTACGCCTGTAGCAGAGCATACCGAAGATTTATATGAGGGTTTATGCGTTGTTGAGTTCAACGCTAGCTTCAATAAAGAAAACAGTGTCCCTTGGATTGAGGCACTTACTGATTGCAATGGACGGCGCGTTGATATCGGTGCTGAACCGGATAAGCAAACAGAACATCAAATTGTAGTAGTACCCACCATCATTATCTTCAATGAGGGTGAGGAAGTCAAACGATACCAGGCTAACATCATGATGCAGCTTGAGGTCGATGCAGCAACCATTCAAAATGACATCGATGAAATTATAATGAGTGACTTCTAATGGCACGCAAAAAGGAAAAGGCGATTCGCCGCACGACAAAAGGCAAGAGTGCCAACTACCGCGCAACAAAAAGCGGTGCAGGCATGACTGCAAAAGGTGTACGTGCATACCGAAAGGCAAACCCAGGCAGTAAGCTTAAGACTGCTGTTACTGGTAAGGTCAAGAAAGGTAGCAAGGCAGCTAAGCGTCGTAAGTCTTACTGTGCCCGGTCATTAGGTCAACTCAAGCGTTCTAGCGCGAAGACTCGTAATAATCCTAATTCACGTATTCGGCAGGCTCGTCGCCGTTGGAAATGCTAATCTCATGAAAGAAGAAGACTTTGACATCTCTTTTCTCGATCCCGAAAAACTTAAGAAGTCGGAAGACAAGATTAAGAACGGGGAGATTACATGTAATATCGAAAACCCTGAAGACTGCGAAAGCTGTAGCGGATGAAGAAGTTTAATGGACATAGATGTGAACGTCGTAACCTAACTGATCTAGTACTTGGTACTGGACCGGACGGGAAGAAACGTCCTAAGCCAAAAGCAAAGAAGCGTCCCAAGAATTACACTCTTGAGCCTGCAAGTAATAAGCGTTATTTGGGTGGTCCATTTGAAGACCCAGGCGCTCAGATTAATCAAGAGTACATGAATTTCTTGCAGCAGCAGCAGGCAATGAACATGCTGCAGCCACAGAGCAATATCAATTTTGGTATGCCGGCTTTAGGAACATTTAGCTCTGCGCAGATGCCTATGATGGACAAAATCTTTGGAGAGCAAGTAGATATGTCTGAGTTAGCTCCAGGAGAAGTAGCGGGTGCTATGCAGGCAAACAACTTACGTCAAGGTAAAATTGCGTTAGGTAGTGCTGCGGCATCTGCAGCGGGACAGTTCATTCAAAATAGTGAATTGGCACAGGGAGAGGGCACTGGTGCAGACCTAGCAACAGGTGCTGGGGGAGCGCTTTCCGGGTTGGGCATGGCTCTACCATACGCGTCTATGATTCCTGGAGTAGCCCCATTCGCTGTTGTAGGCGGGGCTATTGCTAGCGTGTACAAGAAGAAGGCAGCAGAGCAAAAGGCCAACCGTGATATGCGCAAGCGCTTGATTGAGGAGAACAAGCTTCGTCAAGATGCGGCAATCGACTATACAAAGCAGGTGCAAGAGATGTATGACCCCCAGGGTCAATATGTAGATAGTTACATGGCTAAGCATGGTGGTCCAATGAGGCGGGAGGACTACGAGACTGAGGGAGGAGAAGTGATGATGGCGAGTCCTGCTGATCCACCGGTAGGGTTGGCAAATGGGGGTTACAATAAGGTGAGTAAGAATATGTACAAAGCTGTTGGCCCCAAGCATGAGCAGGGAGGTATCCCAACTGCTGGAGCTACAGAGGGCTTTGTAGATGCGCAGGGACAGCCTCACGATAGCCCCTATGTGTTTAGTGACGCTAAGGAAATGAAATTTGACGCAACGGAAATTTTATCTATGATTCGATGAGCCGTAAGAAGAAAAATATGATGACGCCAGCGGCTGTCGCGCAGGAGTTAGCTCAGTATATCGCTGAGCAAGAAAAGACTCTGCAGCGATACCCTGTTGGTCCGCTTGGGAATACTGCTAAACTCAATATCGCTAAAGGCAAAAAGGCATTGGCGGCATTGCAGCAGCAGAATGAAACTATGCGCGTAGGCATGGAGCCGCAGCAGGGGCAACAGATGAACCTTGGAGGCAACCCAACTGGTGTTGCTGATAGCTCATTTGGCATTACAGGAGCACAGCAAGCTATGGTTGATACGCTTGCAAGTGAGTATGGTATGAGTCCGGCGATTGCTGCGGCTGTAGCTTCTGTGACTCAGAAAGAAAGCGGGGGTTCTGGTACGCGGGAGGAAATGAACTATGCTAATACGTCTAATGACACTATTAGAACAATAAATAGCCGGTTCAAGAGAAAGTTTGCGGATATGTCCGACGAGGATCTCAATGCTCTCAAAGCAGATCCTGAAAAGTTCTTCAACTATGTCTACGATGATGTTGCGGGTAATAGCGCAGAGGGGGATGGCTATAAGTATCGAGGTCGTGGGTTGGTTCAAGTAACCGGTAAGGAAAACTATCGTCGTGTTAGTCAAGCTGTATATGGAGATGACCGTCTGGTGGATAATCCAGACTTGTTGCTTGATGACTCAGTTGCTGGTGCAGCAGCAGCATACTTTACAGCAGAAAGTGGTAAAGGAGTAGGAGGCTATGTAGACTTTGACTTGAATACTCCCGACCCAACTCCTGAGCAAATCCAACAAGTTCTTAATGGTACGTATGCTGTAGTGGCATCCGGTGGTACACTGCCTAAATCGACGGCGCAAGATCCGGAGAAGATGGCTGCTACGTATAATCAGTACAGCTCAGCTATGCCTAAGATGCAACAGTTTGCACAACAGGCTGTACCGTCTGCTTCCGTTAGTGCTGGTGCAGCACCACAAGCTACAAGCTTGCAAGACACTCCAGACTTTATGCTTAGTCAGCAGGGCCAGGCGGAAAAGGCTGCTGTACTCGGGCAAGATGCAGGAGCTGTACCAGAAGCTGCGGCTACACCTCCAGTTGCTCAAGCATCACCACAAGTTGCTCAGGAAAGGGAGGGTATGGCCGATCTAAATGAGCTAGACTTTCATAGTGTACGTGCTACAGATGTAGGTCAAAATGTACCTGGTTCAAATATTACCTACAGCCGTAATGAGTTTGGAGATTACAATGTAATTGTACCAGATAAGGCTTTTGGGGGACTCAAGGGGGGATATGGTCGAGTAGGAAGTAGTGGCTTTAGTGGTAAGTACATCGTCAAAGCAGAGGATTTTAATTTAGAAGACATTGAATCTTCTTTAGGAAATGCTATTCCATACTTAGATGATGTAGATGGCCCAGCTACAGACGCTGACAGAAGCATGACGATGATGCTTCCCATCATGGACCCAACTGCAGATAACATGTCATTAGACATGGATGCTGCAATGGTTGCTGCGTCTGTAAGTGGCGATGGCATGGCATCCGAGCTGCA
>Ga0208899_1000682_pt1 | contig 25157 bp, 30 predicted proteins | sample VirMetDEL_Nov_24_FD_184518 | JGI IMG/M metagenome (GOLD analysis project Ga0208899, IMG submission 184518) | Aqueous microbial communities from the Delaware River and Bay under freshwater to marine salinity gradient to study organic matter... | ecosystem: Environmental > Aquatic > Marine >... | reverse complement strand
CTCAAACAACGGCTCGACATACTCAACGGACGGCCCCTTAGACTAATTTAAGAACTGGAAGTCATTTGTAGTTGCTAACTTTTTTCGCCTGAATTACCCAAGCCGGTCAAGAATATTAGGAATCGTATCTATATTGTAGCAATGGGGCTTGATTGACACTCCCACGGATAAATCCCTATTTCGCCTTTTTTATCGAGACCATAGGCTAGAGCAGCTGCAGTCGGCTCGTTGACGATTCGCTCGACTTTGAGTCCGGCAATTTCTCCGGCCGCTTTAGTCGCGTTACGCTGGGTGCTGAATTTAAAAAAAAGGAATCACATGTGAAGGACACTATTCTCAGAAAGGCTTTTTTTTCTTGAACCTTCGCCGACTTGAGGTCCGGGAAAGACATCTGCATCGGGATCGTTTAAAACGGGAGTGGACTCTGTAATTGGCGTTTTAGTCACAATCCGCATAACGATCATGACGATTGATAGCAGTTGGGCGTATTCTCCGGGATTTGCCGAGATCCATTCTTTCAATCCCGGCACAAAGAGTGCGACACAGTTAATTACTGCTACCAGCAATGTTTTGAATCCGTTCATTTTAAAATTTTGGAATATCTTCATAGGGCGACGTTTCTTTTGATTTTTTGTTTTTTTAAAGGGCCGTTTTAGTTTGACCCGTTTGACCCGTTTGGGTCTAGTCCTGTTCTGTTTGTGCATCGTCCATTTAATCTAAGGACTAGACCGAAAACTTGGTATTTCTTGATCGGCGGGGAAAAAAGTCTCGTAATGTTGAGACAATTATCTTGCAATAACGAGAGATTAGATTAAACTAAAGACATGCAGAGAAGTATGTATATTTTAATGGCGGAAACGTCGTCGTGGAAACGGACTCATAATAATTTAGGGCGGAAAGAGTTTTTCGGCTTTTCAATAGCGGAACTGTTGTTCCTGCTGCGCAGTGATGAATCGGACGATTCTCTCAATAAATTAGGTAGGTCACTTTGGATGACTTCCGCTACGGCTACGTGTATTTCGGATAATTTCGAGGGGTTCTCAATGGCGAAACGAGAACAGTCAATGGAAGATAGGCGACAAAAAAGTTTGAAGATTACGCCGGGTTACCGTAAAATTCTTGATCGGTTCCGCCGCAATGTTGTAGCGGAGTCTGCGGACCCGGAGGCTATTTTGGAAATGTCCAAAAAATTGAGTCCGACTGGGGAGTTGTTCACTGGAACGCGGGAAGCAGAATCCGCAAAATCCAAATCCGCAAAACCTGCATTGGAGGAAGCGGTGGAAGCGGTGGAAGCGGTGGAAGCGGTGGAAGCGGTGGAAGCGGTGGAAGCGGTGGAAGCGGTGGAAGCGGTGGAAGCGGTGACGGAGGAAACGGAGGAAACGAACGACGATTTTATCGATGATATGTTGCGGGAATTTCTTCCGCAATAGGCGTTAAACGAAAGGAAAGAATGGAAGAAACTGAATCGGGCGGACTGCCGCCTCAATACTTGAGAGCGAGCGTAGACTCGTCAAATCTTGAGTTGTCGGATAAAATGATAAAAGCGTCAGAGACGAGGCTTAAGAAACTTGTCCGTCGTCTCAATGAGATGGAAGGTACCGAGGCACCGAACTCTGTCGAAGACGCGGGCGAGGCTCTTCGACTTGCGTACGAAACGCAAACATCGATGACGGCGTTAAAATGTTTTTTAGTCCTGTGTAGGTCTAAGCTACGCAGTGCGTGCTTGGGAGCGCCTGAATCCGCATCTTCAACACGTCTCCTCCGCGCAAGAATTCGCGACATAGAAGAAATGATTGAGACGTTGAAGGATGTTTCTTTTTGCGCCAACGAACAAAGTCGTTTGCTGCGCTCGATTTTCGAGTTCCAGACAGAACGGGAATCCATCGAAAACGTGGAAGGCTAGCTGAAAATATTATGCAGAAGAAAAAGATTAAAACTCGAAAGCGGGCGACTAAAAATCAACTTGTTGATGCTCTGATTCCAGTATTTACCGAGATGCTCGCGGAACCTGTTTCGCGGGACAAGGCGTGGAAGCTATACCGGTCCTGTCTTTTGGAATCCGCTCGGCTTGCAAGTACGGCGGACGGACTCAACCTTATCGGCATTGGAAATTTCAAGAGGAGCAGACAACCGGATCGATTGGAGTTTTCGTCCAGTGACCGTTTTTTGGAGGAATTAGAACGAGAGGATGAAGTGGAGTTGGGAATACGCGATTTGTTCTCCATGCGCGTTGTATCCAGAAAAAAATGACTTTTCTAGATTTAACCAACCACAAAATTAAAATATGAGAAAAATCGATAGGTTGAGTATGCTGTGCGAGACAGATGAAAGTATTTTGGAAGTCTTGGATTTGCTTGAGTTGGACGAGCGCGAATTGCACGACTTGTTGGCAGATACTTTGGACGAAGAGACTTTGCCTGCGCAGTTATTGGCAATCTTCAAAGCGGGTAATTGGAAATCGTTAAAAACTCAAGTAAGTGGCGCTATGAGTCCTGCTCGGCAAGCTAAGATTGCGTTCAAATTGTTGAGTGAGTTGGGTCTGAGTCACGGGGCGTGGTTGAAACTTAGAGGTTCTCCGAATTGGAAAAAATTCTGGTCGAAGCAGAAAGGCGCGAGGGCCGCTAAAACGGTCGAGATTAAACCTGCGCCAAAAAAAGAGTAAATTCTTTGACGTGATTTTCCAAAAATTGCGTAATGGTATAGTGTAAAGAAAAACAACACTATATTATGCCATTACAACCAATAAATTTCGGGGACAGGGTCCAGAGCGTTTCTATCAATAAATTCAAGGGGTCGGAGGGATGTAGCTATATTGTGAGCTTGCAGGTCGATTTGGTCCAAGCAGCATACATCTATTTTCACGAAAATACTGGCTACTTCTATGCGTTCAACGGGATGGACATTGATGTTCTAGGCCCGCCCAATCTCAGATACATCATTCCGGTAATCGTTTATTCTGGAGGGTTGGAAAAATACGGAGCGCCGTTGGCTATTGAATACTACCCGGCGGGTGAGAAAGTTTACGAGGAATTGCTTCGAATGGATAAAATAGAGCGCCAACGCGGAGTTGAGAACGGACTTTCTGACTGCGATTTGACGGCCACCTGCGAAATCGCGAAGTATCAAAAATTTGATTTCCGGGCAATTGGCGATTGCGTATGGCGTAAAGATCCCGCTATGGCAAAGCAAGTTGCTGGCATGCGCGAAACTTATCAGAAGTTAATTCCTTTTTCCGTGGCGCGAGAGTTGTCCGAAGACAAATTTCTTGAACTCATGGGCAAGACTCGCGAAGAGGTTCTTGCTTTAAGGACTGACGCTAATCCGCCCGCTGAGATCATTTCGAGCGAAATGATCGCGACGGGACAACAACCACAAGCGCAACCGCAACCGCAATCAATCTCAACAGAAGAGAGTGGCGGGGATTCCATGGCTTTGGACGAGTTTTTTGAAAGTGAAGAGGGCGGCGGCGAAGAAATCCCTTTTTAACCACCCTGCCATGTCGCAACTGATTTACGCCGCGATAGACAACGGTTTGGACGGCGGTTTGGTTTGTCTGGATTCAGCGGGACACATTGTTGATCGCCGGGTTATGCCGGTGTTAAAACTGGGCAAGGGGCGGCGGGTAGATCCGCTTGAAATTCGCAAATGGTATTGTGAATTCGCTCCAGAAATAGTCTTGTTGGAACAGGTTGCCGGTTCGAAAAATGCCCGATCTGCCTCCAGCATGGCAGATTCCTTTGCGAGAATTGAAACTACTTTGATTTTTTGCAAGGCGCGAAGAGAGACACTCACCGCCCGTAAATGGCAGTCCAAGTTTTGGACAAGGCCGAAAATGGCAAAGGGTTCAGTATTCGACACGAAAGCGGCGGCGTTAAAAGTCGCCAATGAATTATGGCCTGAAGAAAATTGGAGAAAGTCCAAACTCGCTACGACCCCTCATGACGGGATGGTGGACGCGGCACTGATGGCTGAGTATGCCCGTTTGAAATATTGTAAAAATGACTAAGAAGAAAACAACAAAAAAAGCTAGAACCAAGAAGGGGTTGGACATTGCCAGTATGGCAAAATCTGACAGGAGAAAAATGTCAACCGGTATCTTTCCTTTAGATCTCGTTCTTGGCGGCGGTTTTGAGAGCGGGGACATGATCCAGATCAGTTCCCCGTCAGGGCTTGGGAAATCAACAACCGTTCTGGACGCAAGTACCCGTTTTTGCGAAAAGGGTCAAAAAGTTCTGTATATCGATGTCGAGCGGGGGGTTACGAGCGACCACATAAAGAAATACGGTTTTCGGAAATACATGGAACTCAATGGGGAACCTTCATACGACGATCTTTTTTTGAAATTGCCGATACGGACATTTAAAGAAGTTGACGAAGTTTTGTGGGAGGTTCTCTATGAATCGGATCTGCCCAATTTCGACCATGTCATTATCGACTCGATCAGTGCCTTGGTTTTAAGCAAAGTCGCGACCAGCGACAACAGCATTGAAGACGCAACTATCGGAAATGAGGCCCGCGCCATCGGTAAATTGCTCGCAAAATACAAGGGCATTCTCCCGGCGGTTGGTACAACGATGTGGCTCATTAATCAAGCACGGACGAAAATCACTGGAACAGGTCGCTTCATGCGGGCGGAAGTTTCAGGTGCCGGTGGGTTCGCGCAGGACCATTACCCGGACATTCGACTGTGTCTTGAGAAGGGCATGGTTCTGAAAGATGGTGACTATGTTCTTGGGAAATGGCAGGAAGATGCTGTTATCGGTAACCGCGCACGAATTTGGGCGGAGAAAAATCGCTCGGAAAGGCCGATGATTAAAGTCGATTTCCCTGTCCTGTTTGGCAAGGGGATTTCCAATACTAGGTTTCTTTTGGAATTCGCAAAGAACACGGGCGTTATTACGGGCGGGGCCGGAGGCTACTTCACTATTTTTCATGGGGATAACGAGATCAAGGTTCGCGGTGAAGGCGAACTCGAAAATGCCGTGAAAGACAACCTGTTCGAGATTAGGAAACACATTGAAGATTTGGGTTTGTGGAAACTGGTTGGAAGTGGCAACGGAAAAGTGGAAAAGTAAAAGACTAAGACTAAGACTAAAGATTATGGAGCAAATACTAGAAACAAAAATAAAAGATGGTTGGGCAATTGTCGTCGTAACTCATCAAAGTGCATCTCAGGGGGGTCCAGTTCAGACCCGTAAATTTCGCGCACTCGTCGAAGAGGTAGGGACGGGAGACAAAATTATCTCAGAATTCCGAGACAACCGGAGCAAGTTTAGCGAGATCATTAACGAGTAATGGAGACCGGGCCGATCAAAATTCAGGTAAATGACTTCCAGATCATGGAGGACGTGTTTCTGGAGATCAACGAGGGCATCACCCTGATCTCTGGCCCGAATTCGTCCGGTAAGTCAGCGTTCTTTCGAGCCGTGCGTTCCCTGCTGGAGAATCCGCCCTCCGCGAAATCTCATATTAGGCAAGGGTCCGGCGGCGAGAGTAGAGTTACTATCTGCACCGATCGCCACAAAGTTACTTGGACTCGTTCCGCAAAGAGCGCGACATATGAGGTGGACGGACAGTTTTTTGAAAAGATTGGACGGTCTGTTATCTGGGACCATTGCCCGGATTTTTCACTGGGCAGGGGTAGCGAGGGCGAGAGTTTAAATTTCCAAGGTGAGTGGGATTTGCTTTTCCCGTTTTCCCGCACTCCTAGCCAGACCTACGCATTGTTTGAGGAGATTTTCGATTTCGGCGATTTCAAGTCGGCATTGGGAACGATTCGTGACGACATTCGGGCGAGTAAAGTTGAACAGGCGGCGGCGGTCGTTCCGATGACTGAAGCAAGAGAGTGGTTGGATCTCTACTATGAAATTGATATGGAGTCAGCTTCCGGGCTAGCTAGTTCCTACGAGGCTCTTTGCAAGAATTTTGATGCTTTGGAAAAAGGTGCGCAACAGGTGAGTTCGAGCGAAGTGTTTTTCCGGGCAACGATCCCGGAAAGTTTTTGGGAACGCATAGACGTTGATCAGTTTGAGGCAACGCTCGACACTGTGGATCTGGTTCGCCGGGCAACGGGCAAACTGCCCAAGCAATTTTTGCCCCTGAAACAGCAATTTGAATCTGTAGCTCAGGTTGTCGATTTGTACGGACAACTTCAAAAGTGGGAGACAGAAAAAACATCGTTGGTAAAAAAACGTGACGAATTGCTGGAAGAGTTAGCGTTAAAGTTTTCAGAGTGTCCGCTTTGCGGGTCGGTAAATTTATGAATAAAGAGAAAATTGAAGAATACAACAAACTCCGGGACAGTGTTGACAAATTGAATAGTCGGATCGCTGAGTTGAATACTCGTCAAAAGGTTTGTCGGGAACAGGCGAAAAAGAAGATGCATGAATTGGGATGCAAGGATCTGGACAGTCTGAAGGCTAAAGTAAAAGAAGAGCGGGAATTGCTTGATTCTGAAACGGAACGAATGGCGGCGTGGCTCGAAGAGATAGCACCGTTGCTCGACGAATTGGAAAAATCTTAGGGGGGTTATGCTGCTACGAATTTTTTACACGTTGGGAGGGGTGGTATTGCTTTTGACAATTGCCGCGAATCCTGAATTCGCCAACAAGGGTAGGTTGTTTTTCGGCATCGCAGGGGGTTACATGGTTTTTACCGGACTGTTGCCGTTTTACTGGAAAAGATCATGAATATCAGAGAAACGGTTAAATTTACTTCCGCTCGTATTAACGCGGCACATGCCCGTCGTCCGAACGTCGAGCAAAAGAAGGCACAGTCAGAAAAACGGATTGAAGAGGCGGTTTCGTTATTTAAGCTGGCGAATTCGTCCAAATTGTACTTGGAGCGGGCCGTTGATGTTGTTTACCGTTCGCAAATTGGCGATCTGGAGGAGAGGATCAATCAGGCGCTTAGGTTTGTTTTTGATGACAGGGAGTTTCGCATCAAATTGGAAATTGACGATGCGAGAGGTAACAAGGCAGTGCGTTTCTTGTTGGAAGATTCCACCACGGGCGCTCCCCTGCTAACCGATCTTAAAGATGGGCAGGGCGGGGGAGTGCGAACCGTGGTTTCGATCTTGATACATGTTTATTACCTGATCCAAAAAAAGTTGGAACCTATCCTGTTTATCGACGAAGGCTACGCTTACGTGGCAGAAGAATATGAGGATAATTTTTTTGAGTTTATCAAGGGGTTGTGCCATGCCCAGAAATTTAAGCTCGTCATCATTTCACACGACCGGCGTTTTGCCGAAGCTTGCGATGCTGAATATCGCATGGACATGGGAAGGTTGAGCCGCGTAAAGTGATATAGGTATAGGTGATATGAAAATAGCAATCGTAGGAGATCCACATCTTCAGGAAAAAACGCCCCGCGCCCGGATCGATGAGGACTATCTCGGAACCTGCCTTGACGAGATTGACGCAATCAGTCAGCTAGCTGACGTAGTTGTCTTTCTGGGCGATTTACTTAATCGCCCTAGTTTGTCGAACGTCGCAGAGCTTCGCATTCTCCAGTTTTTTCTGGAACGAGGCGGTAGTGATCGGTTTTACAGCATCATTGGTAACCATGACATCTACGGTATGAATTTGGAGGACGGGTACCGAAGGAGTAAGTTGTCGATATTGGAAGAAGCAGATGCCGTAAAAATAGTTCGAAATTTCGAGGTAATTGGCGATACTACTTTTCGGGTTATTCCCATGGAGCGGGGTCCGTTCGATCCCGCCGCTATGGACCCGGCCATTCAGGGTGACGAGATTGTACTGGCTCATTACTTTTTCAACAAATCGGTTGATCCACCGATGACGATCACGGCGGACATGTTGATGTGCCTGCCTCCAGCCGTTTATTTTTTCGGACACGATCACGAACCTGAACCTCCATTTTATTTGGACAGCATATCGGAGGTGGGGGGAACGGTGTACCGGCCCGGTGCGTTAGCCAGAGATTCGGCCCAACCGTATAACTTAAGCCGGGTTCCTGTATTTTACCAGTTGGACGAGGAATCGGGTGAGATTAAAGAAGTGCCCGTCCCTTGCGTCCCAAGTGTGGATCTGTTTGACCCCGTCGTCATCGAAAACAACAAATCTCGACTTAGTTTGAAGCGGGAGAGCGAGGAATTGTTACTAACTCTTGATTCTCTGGTAGAAGGTCTGTCAACTCCAAAGGGCGACAAGGTCACTATTTTTGACGCATTGACTGAGTTGGAGACTCCTCCCGCAGAATTGGAGTATCTAAAGTCCGTTCTCTTACATTGAATAAAATGGAGGAAAATATGTTTGAAGAGGGCGAATCTGCGAGCGGGGGCAATGCATCTGATTTGGGGGCGTTACCCAATCCAAACATCGGTCTGGTCCAACCTGATCGGCGGAAGAAAAAGAAAAAGAAAAATTTGGAAGAGCTACAGCTTCAAAGTCTTGTAGCATTGGATGATCTCGACGAGGCTCTAATCAAAATCACCAAAGCTGACGCGGATCTTATTCTTTCCCGTGCTGCAAAGCCTTTGAAAAGATTGCGCGAGATTATTGCCGTGGGCCGTCGCAGTAGGGACACTCAGTTTGTCGCGGATGGCATTAACAGTCTCATGAAAATTTTGAAACCAATCAAGATTTCCAGCACGGAGTTAAAAAGTCCGGGGCTGAAAGAGGCTAATCGGGCAAACCCTGTTGAAATTGAATTCAATCTATTGGCCGATCCGCAGCAATTTGGCTACTCTCCCAACAAGAATAAAATTGTCGTTGGTTTACGTGCCCCGGTGCTGACTTCTTTTGCCCGTTCCCTGTCTAGTTACGACCACCCGACTGGACGCCCGTCATCTCCTCCGAACAAAAACAAACCGGGAAGTGCTTATAAACGAAGCAAGATCAGAACTTCCGGCGGTAGCGTCACAAAACAACGCTACCGGGAGATCGAAACTCTCTTGTCCGATCGGGTTTTGCGTGCTGAGTTGGTGGGAGTTTTGGTTGAGTGGGCTAACTCTGCCATGCACGGCGGTTACCTGCGCAAGGCAGCGGCCCGATCCCACAGTGATTTGAGCTATCAGATGGCTGGAGGCAAGGGCAAGGCAGTCGGGATGGGCGGTGACAAAATCAATGCGGCAGTCCACATCATGCGACATTATCAAAAAGAGGTGGGCAGGGGCAAGACGCAGTCAATGACTCTGGAGCAGATTATTCAAGCGAATCCACCTCTTGCTGTTATGCGTAAGGCGCACGGGGACGCATGGGTTAGTAAAGTCTATCGCCGGGCGCTCCGGGAACCGGAACTGGTTTTTGCAAAGCAACCGGATTCTTGGCTGCCTTGAATTCCCTGAATCCCCACCCATCGGTACTGGAGGCGGTTCGTAAATATGCGGAAATGTTTCCTGCGAAATTCGCCCGCCGTCCTGCGCAAGCGGATTATCTCCGTTACCTTTGTCCATGGATTTCGGACGAAGAGATTCGCGAAATTGTTCAACAGGCTGAAGAGGGATTGGCGAATAATGAAGGGGTTGGCTTGAAACTTCCGATTTTAGATTGAGGTATGAGTTTATCGCAGATAATGGCCGAGACCAATTGGATGAAATCGTACGACTGGACGGTGGACATCCAAGGAATGACAAAAACTGGGATAGGAGTTGCCGCGCAGGGTCTTGACATTGCTCTAGGGGGGGTTTCCAGTCATGATTTCGACATGCCCGGCGGGAACTTTTCAATACCCAAGGGTTTCACGATCAGGACCGTTCAACTCCGGTTTTACGATGACGTGGGCGGCACTAACACTCGAATCCTAAAAGAATGGTGGGAGTTGGCGGCGAACGATAGGGGAGTTGCACGGATTGGAGATTCGGGTTTTTCCCGCGTTGCTGTATTTAAAATTGGTCTTTGTGGCGGAGCGTCCTTTGAAGCAAGTTATCTGATTGTCCCTAACGGCGAACTTATGTTTAACGGGACGCAAGACGCGGGATTGAACATTTTTACGGCAATGTTTAATATTGTAGGGGATGGGTAGTAACTCTATCCTCGCCGAAAAATGACTGCCAAGAAGAAAACAACAACAAAAAAATCTGTACCGTCATCAACGACGACGGGCATTGATTCCATTCCACTGACCCATATCCAAACCCTGCCATCGGGTTTTGTTCCTTACCCGGAAGGTATTTCGATATACGCTCGACCGTACACTCTGGGAGAGACGCGAAAACTGTCAGGTCACTTGAGTCCAGCCGAGACCTTCAAAATTATCTTGGCAGGGGTAACGGTGGAGGGTCATGAAGACACTGGATTCAAGGTGGATTTGCTGTCGATGAACGATGTCGCCTACCTAGCATTGACTCGAAAGGTTCTGACTCTGGGGAGTCGGGGGGAAGTTGAGATCAGTCTGAGCAGTACACAACCGGGAGGCGATCCCTGCGTTTTTTCACGGACTCTTAATTTTTCAGAGATCGAGTTCCGCGACTTCGAGGCAAAGGCGGTTCCTATCACTGCCGATCGTCTGGGAGGTCGGCAGAATGTCAAGTTTTGGCCCATCTCAGTCCATGCTTATCTCAATATTTTAAAGTGGTTTCCCCAACGCACGGAAGACGAACTGTTGGTTCTTGCTGCATACATTTCGGAAGGACCGGAAGGACCGGCAAGTAAAGAGGAACTTATCGCAAACGAAGAACTTATATCCGGCTTGGTTGGGGAAGATCGAGTGCTGCTGGACATGGTTGACAAGGCACTGGACCATGGGGCTGAAGATATTGAGGTTCCCATGACGGACCCGCCACCGGACCCGGACAGCCCTCCCGAAGTGACGAGTGTCCGGGTTTCCTTGAGTGACGACAACCTCGACTTTTTTCGTCCCAAGGGTGGGGCTGGAGACGATATCAAATCTCGCCTACAGTTTGGCTAGATTTGGATTCGGCTCACCCACCCACCTACTCGACCTAGATTACCCACAGTTAGTTTATTTTAGTACAATGCTTAGTGAGGAACAAAAGCAGTTCTCGCTTAAGAATACACTCTAAAAAACTACTTGAAATGCCACGCCTCGATATAGCGAATGGAAATCAGAATGAAACAGAACGCCAAGCAGAAATTCGGGCGGACAGGCTAGCAAGGAATACTGATGAAATTCTAGAAAGTTTAAAGAGAATCCACAAGGAAGGTCAGGATCGTCGCGATGATTTCGACCTCCAAAAGTGGGAACTTGAAAAACAACAACGTGATGCATTGTATGACGATACATCACGGAAAGCTACGAGGGACGCACTCAGCAACATCATAGCCAAGGGCGACGTGCTGCCAATTCCCGCTGTCGTACGGTTGCTCGAAGAGGTTAAAAAAATTAATGCAGATACGGGCGGGGCGGACCCCACACCGTTCATACCAACCCACCGGGAGTTGGATTTTCGCCGGGAACTGGGGAACAGGGGCATGGGTTTCGAGCATCAGTCTTTTCTGACAGATGAGTTTGTCAAATCGGCGATCGAAGCTTACGAAACTGTCCAAAACATGGCGATGGAGAACGAAGAAGACCGGACTCGTAAACTCGCCCAAATCCACAAAGACGTTCTCGGCGAGGTGCATCGAAGGGCTTTGCACAAAGCCCTAGATCCGAGTAAGTGGCTATCCGAGGTGAACCAAGCACGTCTCAGTGGGATCGAAAGTGCTTTTGATACTTTCAGAACCGATAATAAAGGACTTCTCGAAGCTATAGGGTTGGATGAAATGTTCAACCTTGGGAAAGAAATTACAGACACTTTCAAATCGGCAGTGACTTTTAGCGGCAATATGGTTGATAGTATCTTCAAGTCAAAATTAATCGGCAAGGATGCTGCGGAGATAATGGGCGGGGCTGAAGGAGATGGAAGTGTTTTGGGGTTGCTGCGCGAAAAGAAGGGCGGAAAAGAGGAGAAGAAGCAGACTAAAGCCTTAAAGAATATTGAACGCAACTTTGGAGTCGTCGGGAGAAAAATTTGGGAAGAGTCAAGAGATTGGGCGAAATCTTCAGACGGGGTTTTGAGGAGCATTGATAATTGGTTGAAGCTGGACTTTCTCGCGGAGAGGCGGGCAGAGGCACTCGCCCGTCAGCGCGAACCCAACCGGCGGGCTGAAACGGAGGAGACGGATATCAACATTACTAATGTTGAACCCAAGAAGAAAGGGTTTTTATCTGGAGTCCTAACCGTCGTCAGTGCCGCTCTCCTCATGGTAAAGCTTTACGTCATGAAACTTGCTTCCAACTTTTTCAAGGATATGCGCAAAATTTTGTTTACTCAGTTACGGCAATTCTTCACCACCCAGTTCAAAAAGTTTTTTGCGAAAATGGGACGGGGCGTTGTGACATGGTTCAAATCTCTCGGCCCATTGTTCAAAAATTTCGCTTCGTTGAAACGAATACTTCCTGTATTGAAGTTTGGGTTGAAGCGGTTGCTGGCACCCTTGATGGTAATAGTCGATGCTGTTAACATCCTTCGCCAACCGATACAATACTGGCAGAAATATGCGGAGGGGGCTACTAAAATGGGTGACATGGTCTCAAATTGGGCGGAGAAGCACTTGGGTTGGTTGGGCAAGTTTGAAGGGTTCTGGAGCGGCGTGGGCGAAGTTTTAAACGGCCTGTCGAAACCTCTCGGTGCTATCGGGATGTGGATCAAGACGGCGGTTGGAGCATGGCGGGATTTTTTCAACTGGATCAAACGCTTTCGCATTTTCGGCGGCAGGGGCCAAGACCACGGAGACAATTCTGTGGTTGATTTGAAGGATGCGGGGGCAGCGGAAAGTCGGGCGGTTAAGTATCTGCGCAGTCAGGGGAAAGGCCCGGATGAAATCAAATCCAGACTTGCAGAGTTGGATGCGCAACGGGCAAGAATGGAGGAACGGGGTCTTAGCCAAGGCGCATTCTCGCCCCTCCGGGCTATCAAGGATGCTGAAAAAGGGGTAGGGGAAGAGGCTACTATCAGGGCGATGAATGAGTTGAAAGTATTCATGAATCAGATGTTTCATTCCCCGCAAACCGGAAATGCTTCAGATTTTAACCTCCGGGGACGTTCTCCCATTCAACCGCCAATCACATCTACATCTCCCGGACGTAGTGGCGGCGGTGGCGGTACTCAAACGACTTTGAGTACCAGTGACGATGACGTTTTAACTGCTATGCTCAACTACGGCGCGTTAGCCTAAATTCGTGAAATGGCTAAGAATAAACTATACATCGATCAGGCTTATGAAAATGAGAACCTGAGAGTGGTCGTTGCCGGGGAAGAGACGGTTGCGGAGGGGGTTCTTGCGCAGGACATAACCCTGACGGGGAGTGCAACTTGGAACCACGACAACAGCGGCGCACTTGAGGGGACGGTTACTAATGCAATAAATGGTGTAGGCACTGGCCTTAATACGTTGCGGGCCAATAATCTGCTGGGAGGCGATCCCTACGTCAGTTCGATTTATCGAACATTTATGTCACTGGAACCGGATTGGACCGGATCAACCGTCCCGTCGTTTTCAGTTCCGATACTCATTACTACAACGAAAACGGGAGATATGCCTATGGGCAAAATAGGCGGGGCTATGGCGGCGGTAGCCCCCACCGAAATTTCTCGCGGGGATTTTGCGAAGCGAATCAAGGCACCTTTAAATTACGTTAAGGGTAATTTCACAGGTTCGCTTTCCGTCAACATTGGGAAGTGGTTTAAAACGGGGCCGGATTTCGTGGCAGAGCAAGTTCAAATACAGGCATCTAAAGATTGCGATTCGTCAGGTCAACCGTTGTTCGTTACCGTGACTTTCATGCTAAAACCCGCAATCCCAATTGATGCTGATACCGTGAAGGGGTATTTTACGTAAACAAAATCAAGGCATGTTCAAGATCGATCCTAATTTTCGTCGAGATAAGCCCGCGACTGATCCGGTCGTTTATCTGGAACCGGAACCACCGAATTCTTTCCACCCGAATGCGCTGCCGGAATATTTTCACCCGGCTAACTCTGAATTTTTGTGGAGGCTCAAGGATTTGCCCCCGGAAGGTATATTTCCGGTGAAGCACCATCTTCTCCGAATCGATCAGATTAGCTTTGAAATTTACGGATCAACGAGGTACTGGTGGATACTCCTGTTCTACAACGACTTAATCGATCCGTGGGATGTTCCAACAGGCACCGATATTCGTTACCCACCCACTTCTGGCATAGAGCAACTCTATTTCGATCTGCAAGCAAAAATGACCTTGCGCGGACGCCTTCGCTAAAATGATTGGAATCGATGGACAGTATCAAGCTTACTTCGCCCTTGACGGGGGCAGTGGCGAACGCGAGATCGGCGAGTCGATGTTTCACAGTTGGAAATCGACCGTCCGTGCCAGTGCCCTGTTACCGTCGTTTGAAATGGTTTTTCGAACTATGGATGATTCATTTGCCCGCGACCTTGAGTCCGGTGCCATCCTCCGGGCTGGAGTTGGTCGCGACAGTGAGACGATCAACAACATGGAGTGGAAACCCACTGGAATAGAATGCACTCGTCTCGCAACAGAAGAAATGGGTATTCGGGTTACCGGTCTGCTCAATCAGGCAACGTTTCTTCGTGACCGGGGCAACTATTCGTCAGGCCGTCCCGTGTCCGGGATTGAAGCGATTACAGAAGTCATGGAACGTGCCGGGTTTAGCGTGGACGCGAGTCCGGCAAAAAGCGAGGATTCGCAGCTATGGGTCCAGCCCGGCTGGTCCAACAAAAGGTTCGTTTTGCATGCGTGGCTACACTCTAAGTTATCCGGCCAGATTCCCCTTTTAGGTTTCGGCACTAATGGCAGGGTTATGATTAGGGCATTGAATGAGTCGAGTCCCCCCGGCAAAACGATTGGTCCAGTGGATGCGCAAATACCCGTCTTGGGGAATTACAAAATTAACGACCGGGGTGGGTTTAACTCTGCTTGGGCTGGAGACCACCAAGGTTTTTACGAGACTAACCTGAGAACCGCAATCGATTACTGGCGCACTGAGGAAGATGCGACAGGGGGCGTTGAGACAAGTGCTACAGCTTACGAGGGGGTTGTCAGACCTGAATCTTGGATGGGGGCGGGGGTTCTCAACCATAACCACGACCCGGAGTATTGGAAAACTTACGTGAGAAATCTTTCTTTCCTGACTCATTTCGGAGGGGCGCGAGTTACTTGCGAAACGACTCAACCCCAGTGGGAAACAGAACTGTTCGATCGGATGACGTTCCTCGATCCCAATCCCGGCGGAGGTAGTGCAGGGGGAACCTCCGGGTCCACGGTCGTTACAAAAATTGTTCATTCGGTCAGAAAAAAAGCTTTCTCGACGGTTTTTGAGCTTTCCCGTCCCGCACTTAATTTGGCAATCCCTGAGCCGATTTAGGCGGAATCGTGACGGAATCGTGACGGAATCGTGACGAAATCGTCGAATCGGGTCCAAATTCTATATTAGATCATGAGTAAAATCGACAGGCTTAGAGATCTGGCGGAATTGGCCGTCAACGAGGTGGATCTGCCCTTTGGCGGCGGCAACCGCAACCGCAACCGCAACAAGAGCGAACAGATTGCAAAAATTCGCGAACAGATTGCGAATCTGCGTAAACGGAAAAGCCAAATGCCCGCTCAAGCCCCCGACATCAATACTCGCATCGCTGAGTTGGAGAAGAAAATCCGGGAACTCCAATCTAAGTAAGCGGCGATGAAGCTTAGAAACGGCTGGACAGTTAAATTCAAGATTCTCAGGGCACGCCCGAAAAAGCTTCAGCCTACGTGGCGTTGGAAGGATCTGCCAGACCGGAAAACTTTGCAGACCGGTATCAAGAGCCTTGGTTTTGAAATCCGATTCAGCAAAAAGTGGTAGTTAACGTAACTTTACAATTCAAAAAACTGAAATATTAGTTTAGATGAAGATGAAAATGATTCTTGTTAATTTTCTCGTGATTTTAGCCGTTTTGCTTGGCCTTGCCTTTGTATTTTCCGGTTGTTCAACGGTTTCGCCTAATTCACCGGACGCTGCGCTTCCTCCCTGCACTGCGCCTTCCTGCGATTATATCGGCCCATTTCCTGAGTAATGGCCCTGATTGGTTTCGCTGAAGTTGTCAACGGAAAGTTCCGAACTACTGAGCGGATCTGGCGCGGGTTCGTGATCGACATCGACGATCCCGAAAAACTGGGCAGGGTCCGGGTTTTTGTTCCCCGCATCCTTGACGCCGGGGATCAGGGAGAGGTTGTTGAAAACTACCTGTGGGCACGACCACACAACCCGGAAAACGTAACCATTCCCGCACTCAGGGCAGAGGTTGCGATTTGGTTTGGCAGCGGTGACGACGATCCTTCCGATATCATTTACGGCCCGCCGCTACACCACACGGATACATTCCCCAACGTGACGGCTGGTCACGCGGACACCATCCGGGAGTGGAATAATTTTCTTGCGATGCTCCAGAAATACCGGGCGGCTGGAGTCCAGAGTCCTGAAGAGTTTCCCCATGGCGACGATGAAAATCAGGAACCCCTGTTCGACACTGACTTTCTCTGGGAAATCGACCCGGATAACCAACTGACCCGCTCTCAACTTTCTGTCACGCCGATAACCGTTGAGTTGAAAGAACCGACTCTGGCGGGAGTTGTAATTCCAGAACCGGTTAGTTCGACGGCAACGCCCTCCAATCCCAACGATACCCGGCTACGACTACATCACGAAGGATACCCGGAAATTTCGATACGCACAGAGGCGCAGGAAGGGGGTTGGGACAAGGAGAACCGAAAATCGGGTTCAGTCCAAGGCATCCGCCCGAACGCCCCTGAAACGCGTCCTGTGGCCCATCACCGGGATCGCTACGGCAACGTTACGTTCAATGCCCCCCGAATTGATGTTAATCCGTGTCCGAATTGGAATGGGCCTGACGAGGCGGGCACCGTCAACTATCAACCGGAGCGGGGACAGAGATCATACAACCGGGGTAATTGGGTCTCCGGTGATACGTTTGTCAACGGCTACCCGGTGGTTTTGGGGGGCGGAAGTGGCGGATCGTTCTGGGTTCCCCGTCCCGTCTCGACCGGCGAAGTTCCACCCGGCGATCCCGTTCCGACTGAGTTTGATTTCAAAGTGGTCGCATCCCACGTCAACGGCAGACACATCCCAACCAACCGGGACGAGATCTTCACCCTTGCTGCCGGGGAGCGGAAGCAGGTATGGGTTTCAGTCGCGTTAAACTCAAGGGAGGTGGTCAGTTGTGAGATTGACATGGGCGACGATTTCCCGGACGATGTCGTTGCTGATGGCATTCCGCAGTTTGCCTACTACCACCTTTTCGAGATTTCTGCCGACGAAAACGGGGTCAACTACGATTACCCGGAAGGATGGAAGCAATACGTGTACGGCCCGCTAACCCTGATTTTCCAGCTTACCGAGATAGCCAATTCAGGCCGAACTTGGGAAGTACGGTGGTTCGCGGGGGGTTAAATTATCTCGAAATAACGAAATACTTGACAAAACTATCTCGAAATCTTAAATTACTTTGAATTTTGAGATTAATTGTTCACGATGGTCCCCTTAGATGATCCCCTTAAGTGAAAGAATTCCTGAACTGAGTTTAGATTTCCGTGATGTGGATCACGAAGATTCTTTGCTGCCTTCTCGCCGTCATCGCTTCCGTTACGGGGTGCGCGAAACGAGTACATTCGTTGACGATAGACGCTCCCTCGCAAATCACCGCGACAGATACACCGTTAGCGACAGCGAAACCGGCGAAACCGGCGACGGCGAAACCGGCGACGGCGAAACCGGCGACGGCGAAAACTACGACGGCGAAACCTACGACAGCGACGGTAGCGGCAGAGAGACTCCAGCAGACCGGAACGAGAGATTCCGGCGGGCGCTTATCAGAATCTCCGACGAACGCGAGATCTCCGAGTTTGCCGCCGCAGTCATCCTCTCCTCCCGATCCTGATCCCACCCGGACAAGACCGCAGTTTGAGTATCCAAGTGATCTGGTTCGCCAGACCGCATACGGCCCGCTGCCGCTCGTACCAGAAGCATTTAACAACCCGGAGGGCATCGTAACCCCGTAACCCCGGTAACCCCATGATCAAAACTCTGAAACAGAAAGCAAAAATAGCGTTAGGCCGCTTTTCGGAAATTTCGGAAATTTCGGAAAGATTGGTTGGATCGGGAACTTACAAAATTCTTGACCCGAACGAAAACGAGATCGGGTTGATCCGATGGGTCGCGCACGAAGGCGAGGGAACCATTTTGCTCAACAGGGGAGTTGTCCGCAAAAGGATGAAATCGATCACAGTCAGACCCCGTTCCGAGCTTGCGTACAAAATTATCCTCCAACTGTCAACTGCACCGGAGTACCGGGAGGGAATAATCGTCGATTTTGCTAACGGTGACGATACCGCTAAACTCATCCAAGCTGAGATCAGTCCCGTTGCTTAAGGGCAAGCTCGTCGGCGATCCATTTTTTGGCTATCGGGTTGTTAACCGGGCGGCGTACAAACGTATCGACTTCTTTGATGGCTTTACCAATCAAATCTTCCCGGCCAAATTCCTCGTTGTCCACTAAAATGAAGTTGTTGCCGAAGTAATTTTGGTATGCACTCAGGTTCCCATAAATCGAATCGTAATTTCGTTCGACTACCTCAGTGCCCAAAGTTCGACTTCGCTTCGCGTCCCGTTCGACACTGGTCGCTTTCGTAGTTTTAACGAAAACCATTGCTACCTCGTAGCCCAAAGCTTCGACAGCATTTACCTGTTTCATCATTTTGTCAAGATTGCGCCCCGAACCGTCGTAGACGATGGGCAAACGTCCCATTAGCCAGTTTTTGGCAAATCTGTCAGAGATGTCCAGTGCATTTTTACGCATTTCTTTACCTGCCGGACTCTGGATCGCATCGTTGGTTAAAGGCATGTTTGCGTCTTTGAGCATCCGTTCTAAGTGAGCATCGGATTCATAAACCTTAAACCCCAATCCACCGATGCCTTTTTTTATGGCGAGTACTCGTTTCATAATGTAGGATTTTCCGCTGCCCAATCCACCAGCCATAAAAACCGCTTTGAATATGTTCGCGTCATAGACGCCTTCGTCAATGCCTTCGCCAATGCTGTCGCTCTCGTCAAGTGCAAGCTCAAGTGCAAGCATTGCTTTTGAATGGATGTCTCCGAAATTCATGCTTCAATATAGAACTCGCCCAAGTCTATACGCACGTCGTCAACAACAAACCAGAACTCATCTTCCCAGAATTCAGATCGTTCAATTCGCCCACCCACACGCTTAAGCAACTCGTCCTGCGCTTTTTTGTAGGCGAGAACCTCCGGCTCATTGCTCCAATCGATCTCCATTCCCAACCACGGGACAAACATCCCACCCAAAAGCCGGATGTAATGCCCCAGTTCAAAATGGGTCTGGATGGTCCCGTGCGCTTCAAGTAGCACCGGGAACTCTTTCCTGAATATTTCTTCATTAGTCATACATTATTGTAGTCTACAGCTACCTGCGATTCAAGTATTTTTTACGTTGACAGTGCCAAGGGTTCGTGATAAATTTTACCAGCTATGAGACTACCCCGAAGTAAAGAAGTAAAGAAACAGCATTTGGAAAGTTTACGTAACATGCCCGATCTGGCTGAGTGTTTTAATGAAGCCGTGCAAACTCTGACCACCGCGCCCAACGGTGCCCAACCGAAATGGACACAGTGGCGAGCGCAGGCAAAAGAATTCGTTCAATCGGGAAGGGGTTACATAACGCCACACGGCTACTACAACACAGACAAAGTGAGCGTTCCCATGCTGCTTGAGCTTGACCCGCTCCTGCGCGGAATCAATCCCCCGGAGGATCGTACTTGGGAAGTAGCTCAATCAGCGACAACCATCTCCAAGTTACGGGAACACGACACTCCCATTTTTTGGCTGGACCGGGAACTGGGCGAAGCTTTGCTATATACCGACATACCGACAGATCTAGACCTCAATGACATTGAATGGCCGTACGAAGGAATGTGGTTCCAACTCCCGGATAAATTAATCCTCAGCCCATCCGGGTCAGATGTATGCTCCCTCCTCTTCGCAAAATTCGAGGATGGTTATACGCCTTTCAAAAACGATGGTTACAACGTCGCACTCGATGGGTCAGTAGACGCACCTGAAGGGGGAATGATTGTCCTTACGTTTACCGCCGCCGGGCCGTGGATCATTCCCCCAGACGTTGCATCCATGGACAAGGAAATGGTCTGGCGAAGCACCATTCCCCTAGGCCCAATGAACGCATGTTTCAAAAAACTTCCACAAGAGGGGGTTTGGTCCGACGCCGAACTGACAGGGGAACAACAAAGACAAGAACTACAGGAAGACACTGCGTTTAATGAATCAATGTTGCAGTTCGTCACCAAAATTTTACTCTATATGATGAGCAGGGATAAAGCCGTCCCCAAACCTCGCCAAATCCGAAAACAGAAAACTAACAAAAAAGGTAAAATTCTGAAGACTCCCCTCTGGGCACCAAATGTAATCGGACAGGAACTCAAAATCCGAGACAACAGCAAAGACACAGACACAGATACAGACAAAAGATCCAACCGACCACACTGGGTCAGAGGACACTTTCGACGACAACCATACGGCAAAGGCCGTAAATTAACCAAAACCGTGATGATCGCTCCATACAAAACAGGATCGGGCTAACCGACCAATGAGCAGGAGAAATGAGTAAAAAATGAGCAGTAAAAATGAGTAGAAAGTGAGTAGAAAATGAGTAGAAAATGAGCAGTAGAAAAATACGTAACAAGCACCTCATGCCGCCGCCAGAGGTTATCGCGACAGCAGAAAAGGTCGAAAAAGCAGTCATGGAGTCCATGAACCAAGAACATCAAAACAAATTCAAATCGTTCGTCAACAACCGACCTATGAGCGAACGAGATAGAAACGACGGTGATGATATGCGCCAAGGATGCATTCTTCACGGCCTTTTCCTGAAAACATGCCCCGAACACCCTCTCCGAATAAAGGAAGGATGGTAAACAGTGTTTCGTAATATGAAACACTGATTTAGGGGGTGGGGCATTCGGCAGGGTTACTTAGATGTCCGTAATATCCCTAAATACCTGTCCCAAAATGGGACAACTAAACAACAACAAAAAAGAAAGGAAAACAAGTGAAAGAACGCACACCACGCACACCAAATACACTCGAAATAGTCGCCGCAGAATGGTATAACAGACTAAGAATCAGATGGTTATGCTTCAAGTATTATTGGAGAAAGGGCACCAGCAAAGACAGCAACAGCAAACCAGACATTCGACTAATGAAAGATTTCCCGGATTGGTTTCTGTGCGACATACGCTCGACATCCATAGTAAACGACGATTTCCGGGCCGAGTTCGATGACATCATAACCGATGCGATACATGAGGAACGCGCCCGCCGGGATGGGGCGGACAGAGCGGACACAGCGACCCCGGATTGAACTGTGGATTGAACTGTCTCAACATTTCAAGTTAATCTATTTCCAACAGTAATGTTGATATTTAAGTAATCTAAGCTATATTAGAGTATGAGTTATTATTACTGCGAAGAAGAAATAGAAAGAATTCGGGGAAGCGTTTTGGGAAAAGACGAGACTATCATTTTCCGGCAATTCAAAATGTTGTGGGAACAGGGGGTAAATGTAACGGCGTTTAGAGCGTTGCTGCACATTGACCAATTCGGTCCTATGTCATCAACCGCTATCGCAACTCTGGTCGGAATCTCAACGGGGGCTATGACAGGCACCGGGGATCAGCTTGAGCGACAGGGGTATATCGATAAAAAGAAGGATGACAAGGATCGCCGTGTGCTTCTGCTGTCTCTGACGGAAGCGGGGCAAAAGTTCCTCTCCGATTTTAAAGAGATTCGGAGCGAATATAAAAAAGGTCCATGGTAGGATATTTTTTGTTGACTCAACCTTACATGTAGGTATATTAAAGTCCGGTGAGTGAGGGGGAGATCCTCCGAGGGCCGGGAACTATAGAAAGGAAAGGAAAGAAGACAATGACTTACGAAATTACCGAAATCCCAAACTACCGGCTCAAGGCCGGTTACACCGGCCCAAAGACAGTCAGCTTCTTTGGTGCGGCACCAACCGTTCCGGAGGCTTACGCAGTCGAGTGGAAACCCTCAGTCAAGGTCACGGATCACAGGGGTAGGGTCACCTACCACAACTACTTCTTCGGCAAGGTTCTCACCACCAAGGCGGAGATGGAAGCAGCAATCGAAAAGATTAAGGAAAGGAGAAAATGATGTATAGCATACACGAGATCGAAGAAATGAATTACAACCCACGCCCCGAAGCTGAGAATTGCTTCGCGGAAGCACACATGGCGCGTAGCGCCTACGAACCGAAGGTTCACGGTGAAGGAGATTACGAGATCTATGAGAAGGGTCTCTGGCGCTGCAAGGCAACAGACGCGGTAGTCGGTGAATACACCGAAGTCATCTGGCGCTTCGCCACCAAAGAGGAGGCAGAGGCAAAGCTGGAGGCGCTTTGCGCGGCGCACGATGACCCTTGGTTTGACGAGGTCTTTTTCGACAAGAACTGGGCAGATCCCGCGCCGGTCGATAAAACGGTCACCGAATGGGGTGAACTTGGAGATGGAGAGGAGATTCCGTTCTGAGGGAGCCTTTCGGTGCGTCCTGATGAGAGGGGGGGAGTTGTTAGTGGAACGATTGGAAACGGGCTAAATCGCCATTATTCGAGGAACCATTTTTTGAACACACGTTTCGGTGCAAAAACGGGTTCACGGATTCCGCAAAATTGCACAAAGGTTTTGCACACGACGGGAGCGGCATTCAGCCCGGTTTAGCCTTCTGTGCAGAATCGAGGGTTTTTGCACGGACCTTGCTTTCTTTACGATAAGATGAACCTTAGGCCATGAGGAGTTTGGCCTTATTATGATGATGGGGTTTGCAATGATGGGCCAAACAATGGCTGCGACCTTATTTTGAGTTACTGCAAACTCACTTCAACGATTTCCCTTTGCCCGGTTGTGCGTCGTACATAGCATTTGGCAATTCTTTTCAGTCGAATCGCCACCCTTGCTCCATGCGGTAACGTGATCCGCATCCATTTCGTTGATTGCGTAAATCCGGGTTTTGTTCGCGTCATGGCCCGTAGTGCAGAGTGGGCAATTCGATTCGTTCTTCTCTTTTGCCGCCATCGTTTGTTTCGCATAAACAGAGTTCTTGGTGGCGTCGTCGAACACGCGCACTTCCAATAGCTTGAAATCCTGCTGGCCTCCGAGGATAAATTCAAACACACCGCGTTTTTTTTTTAAGTAAGGATCAGCGTATAGCCGATTCACTTCATTAGAAACCTCTTCCGGGTCGTATGATTTGGAGTGGTATTGCTCGTAAAGCTTACCCCATTCCAAACCCTGCATCTCCTTCTTAACATCTTTAAAAACCGTTGAAACCCAGTCGAGAACGCTGTTAAAATAAGCTTTCAATTCGCTGATATTTTCATCGTTCCGATGATCGCTCATGTATTCACCGATCTTCCCCTTTCCCACCCAAGCGAGAGCTTGTTGCAGGAACTGCTGCCGGTTTGCACTACCTTTAATGTACGCGCTCCATTTTTGAATGTTCGCGTTCTGGCTATTGCTGAACTCGGCTTTTGCAAGCGTTACGAACGGGCCGGAATAGATAGCGTTAAGCAACTCTTGTTCGTTGAGCGGTACTCCTGCGATGTTGATTGTCTCAAACCACTGCTTAATCTCGGTTTCCGCGCCCTCGCATTCGTAAATCAGCAATTTAGAGTTCAGAATATTCTTTCGTTGGTCGACTGGTAGACTGTCAAAGTTCTTTGGATTCCCACTGTCCATGATCGCGAACTTGTTCGTCACAAATCGACCGATGCTGGTGATTCGCTGTTGGCCGTCCAACACCTCGAACTTGTCCTTTGCTAGTTTGTTGAAGTAAATCAACCCGAGCGGATATCCTTTTAGGATTGAATGTATGACTGCCTGTTCCTTTTTGCCCCCATTATCAGCATAAATGTAGTTCCGCTGATACTCAGGCTGAATAGTGAGCTTTCCACGCAACCCGAAAAGCCCTTTTCCTTCCAATTCGTTATAAACAAATCCGTCGCAAATCTTAGCCACGGTAATCTTGGTTTTTAATGCAGTTTGCATATCCTTTTGTTAGGCCGCTACTATCGGCGCCGGATGAAGATTCGCTTATATTGCTGAATGTAATACTCCTCATCCACAATATAGTAGGTCTTATCAATAGGTGGATGCTCCAGCTTAATTGCAACACCGTCGTTAAGTTTGGTCACATTGCTCCTCTTTCCTGACTTGGCGACCTGAATTTGCTTGCTATACTTCTTTGTCTGTAGTTCATAGCTCTTTTCGTAACCCAAAATCTCGAATTGGTCTGGATTGTATTTATCAATAAAGGTAATTGGGACGCCCATCATGCCGTCGTAATCGTTGGGAATAGCGTCGGTGAATGGCACTTCGATCGCGTCAAAGTTATCGTACCGGTCATACATCGTTTTACCCTTGATCTCCTTGTGTTTACTATATCTCAAGTTGTCCTCCATGCTCATCAAAGGTAGCCGTTCATGACGGCGCCCATGATCCAAATTTGTCCACCATCGAACGCCCTTAACACGGATGTACTTAACGCCGTTTTCATCAACTCGGCTACCGGCTGCATTAAGTGGATAATAATCAGGGACGCGGAACTCACGATCGCCGCTATGGATGGTCACACCCATCCATAGCTTGTCAGCTTTTATTAGCGGAAAGACCTCCTTGTAAGTAATCGTCTGCATGTTGCCGATAATAAGAAATTTCTTTTCGAGTTCCACGAGCAGAGCGACATACTCTCGAAAAAGGGAAAAAGGCGGATTAGTAACAACAATGTCAGCCTCTTTAAGGAGTGCAATGCACTCAGGGCTTCGGAAATCGCCCCCAGCATATGTATCGTAACCTTTCAACGCTGTCCTAGAGGCCTTATTTCTTTTAAGGAAAAGCTCAACATCGGTGATGTTTACAGCCCCATCCCCATCCTCGTCTCTGACTTGATCAACGGTGACAGCTAGTGCCTTGGGTTTTTGCCGCTTACCATTCCCTTCCTCGTATTCCGGAAATAGCGTGAGTTGGCCTGCGATAGGCGAACCGTCGTAACTCGTGCTGATTAGCTTCTTCAGTCCGAGCCTGTTGAA
>Ga0208899_1000681_pt1 | contig 25233 bp, 34 predicted proteins | sample VirMetDEL_Nov_24_FD_184518 | JGI IMG/M metagenome (GOLD analysis project Ga0208899, IMG submission 184518) | Aqueous microbial communities from the Delaware River and Bay under freshwater to marine salinity gradient to study organic matter... | ecosystem: Environmental > Aquatic > Marine >... | reverse complement strand
GAGCCAGGAATAAAAGTATTAAAGTTAATTACCGGTGAGACCGTTATGGCTGATGTTGCATACGATAAACTAAAAAAGCATGCCACATTAAAGCATCCTCTTATCTTTAATATACAATATAAACAATCTGGCACCGTATCTATGGTTGCTACCAAATGGATTGAAAGTAAAAAAACTTCTCATAAAATTAAAACTTACCATATTATTGCTGCAGTAGAGCCAACTGATATGATGGAAGAGCTTTACTTAGATAGTGTAGAGGAAATGATAGAATATGATTCAGCACCAAGAGCTCCTTCGGTAAGAAGAGAAGAAACTGATGCAGAAGAACAGCTTTTAGAATATCTAGAAGCTTTTGATGATACAGAGGAAGAGACAATCATAGTACATTAAAGTTGATTTAAATGTATGTTTATAATATAATATTTTTATTTGTGGATTTATTATGGCTGAGACCAAGAAAAAGACAAAGAACCAATACGTAAACAACAAAGACTTTTTAGCTGCTTTGATTGCTTATCGTGAGGACGTAGCTAAAGCGAATCAGGAAGGTGGACCTCGTCCACGTGTTCCGAATTATATCGGCGAATGTGTAATGAAGATTGCTACCCACTTAGCACGTAAACCCAACTTTGTTAATTACACGTTTAAAGATGAAATGATTGCAGATGGTATTGAAAACTGTCTGCAATATATTGATAATTTCAACCCAGATAAGTCTAACAATCCCTTCGCATACTTTACTCAAATTATCTGGTTTGCTTTTCTTCGCCGTATTCAAAAAGAAAAGAAACTACTTTACACTAAGTATAAACTTACTGAGCAAGTAAACTTAATGCATTTAACTTCTGACGTTCAAGAGCATGATACTGGTTACGATTTTAACGATCAGATCAGAATGAGCGAATGGTCAGAAGAATACATGAATAACTTTATTGAAGACTTCGAAGCTAACAAGCGTAGAAAAGTCAAGAAGCGCGAGAAAAAAGATTAATGAAGCTTGCATTAATTACGGACCTTCACTTCGGTGTAAGGAACGATAATTCTGCGTTCGCAGATTATCAAGAAAAATTCTACAACAACATCTTCTTTCCTTATCTAAAAGAGAACGATATTAATAACGTCGTTGATCTTGGTGATACATTTGATAGAAGAAAGTATGTTAATTTTTCATCTCTTGATAGAGCTAAGAGAATGTTCTTTGAACCTCTTCAAGAAAACAATATCAGTCTGTACGCTCTTGTAGGTAATCATGACTCTTACTACAAAAATACTCTAGAAATTAACTCTATGGATTTGTTAGCCGAGCATTATAATAACATTCATATAGTTAACGAACCTGAAGTAGTAGCAGAGTTTGATAGTGTTCCCATTGTAATGATTCCTTGGATATGTTCTGAAAATCAAGAAGAAATATTTAAACTATGTAATGAGACTAGCGCTCAGATTCTTTTTGGTCATCTAGAATTGTCTGGCTATCAAATGTATAAAGGTCAAGCTATTCATCATGGTATGGAAGATGGCTGGCTAAAAAAATTCGATATAGTATGTACTGGTCACTATCATACTAAGTCAACGACTGGTAATATAAACTATCTAGGTTGTCCATATGAAATGACATGGTCAGATTTTGATGACCCGAAAGGCTTTCATATCTTTGATACTGATACTAGAGAGTTGACTTTTATCCAGAATCCATATAGAATGTTTCACAAAGTACATTATGATGATCAAGAAAAAAGTATGGAGCAAGTAGTCAATCAAGATTTTAGTGAGCTTGAAGGCACATACGTTAAAGTTATTGTTACAGAAAAGTCTAACCCGTATTGGTTCGATATGTTTATTGAAAAGCTTGAAAAGGCTGGTCCAATACATGTTCAAGTAGTGGAAGATCATCTTAATCTTGATCTTGCGTCTGATGATGAAATAGTTAATGAAGCAGAAGATACATTAACAATATTAAACAAATATATTGATGCTTTGGATGTTAGTGTGAGTAAAGGTAAACTTGAAAGTACTATAAAGGATTTATATTCTGAAGCCTTATCGGTGAGCTAATGATATATTTTAAATATTTAAGATGGAAAAATTTCTTAAGTACTGGAAACGTATTTACAGAAATAAAGCTTGATAAACATAAAACTTCTTTAATTATCGGCGAGAATGGAGCAGGCAAGTCGACTATACTTGATGCTCTTTCTTTTTCTTTGTATGGAAAACCGTTCAGAAAAATCAATAAAAAACAACTAGTTAACTCAATTAACGGTAAAGAAGCAGAAGTACAGGTTGAGTTTTCGATAAGCAAAGACAACTATAAAATTATCCGTCACATTAATAAGTATGGTACTTCGAAGTTTGAAGTATATAAAGATGATGAACTTATTAATCAAGATGCTGCTGCTAAAGACTATCAAGAGATGCTTGAGAAGAATATTCTTAAACTCAACCATAAGTCATTTAGTCAGATTGTGGTACTCGGCAGTAGTACATTTGTACCTTTTATGCAGTTACCGTCCCAGCATAGAAGAGAGGTAATCGAAGACTTACTTGATATCCAGATCTTCTCTACTATGAATACTCTGCTGAAAGAAAAAGCTTCTGAGAATAAAAATGCATTAGTAGAGGTTGATTATAAAATTAATCTTGCAGAGCAAAAAATAGAAATGCAAGAGCAGCATATTAATGAACTGAAAGACAATACACAAAAAAGAATTAACGAGAATAAAGTAAAGATTGCTAAAGCAGAAGGTGAAAAAAAGAAACATGTCGATGCTATAAACCTGTTACAAGAACAGGTGGATGAAATGCAAAATCATAAACATGATATAGAAGCAGTTAAGAAGAAAAAGAAAAAGCTTGAACAGTTTGAATATAAGCTGCAAGATAAAATATCAAAGCTAAAGCAAGAGATTGAATTTTATAGTAATCATGATGATTGTCCTACTTGTAAACAAAACATAGATGAAAATTTTAAATGCGATATTGTAGATAAAAAGCAGACTAATCTTGAAGAAACAAACAATGGCTTTACTCTTCTTCAAGAAGAATATACTAAAATTAATGAGCAGCTTGAGCAAATACAAGCTGTACAAGAAAAGGTATCTGAACTTCAGCAAGACATATCAAGTAATAACTCTCAAATTAACGCTCTCAACAAACTGATAGATTCAATAAACGAAGACATTGAAAGTATTAATATAGAACAGGATAGCGATGATACAAATAAAGATAAGTTAGAAGAGCTGCAAGAAGAATTAAAAGATACTCATAAAGAAAAAGAATCATTAACTGAAGAAAAAGGTATATTAGATGTTGCGTCTCTTATCTTAAAAGACTCAGGTATTAAGACAAGAATTATTAGGCAATACGTACCTGTTATGAATAAACTCATTAGCAAGTATTTGGCAGCCATGGACTTCTTCGTTCAATTTGAGCTTGATGAAAGTTTTAATGAGACCATTAAGTCAAGATTTAGAGATGAGTTTAGTTATGAATCATTCTCTGAAGGTGAAAAAATGAGAATAGATCTTGCACTATTATTTACCTGGCGTGCAATTGCTAAGCTAAGAAATAGTGTAAGTACAAATCTTCTTATTATGGACGAAGTGTTTGACTCCTCATTAGACAGTACAGGTACTGATGAGTTTATGAAAATATTGAACGACTTGACTTCTGATGCGAATGTGTTTATAATATCTCATAAAGGCGATCAACTAATGGATAAATTCCAGAATACGATTCGCTTTGAAAAGGTGAAGAATTTCAGTAGGATAGCAGCGTGATATACAAACTTGTTAATGATAATCATCCAATATTAAAACACAAATGCACGTCATTTGATTTTAATGATCCGCAAATCGATCCTCAAGAGTTTGCAGACAATCTAAAAGAATCGATGATCGAGCACAAAGGTGTAGGACTATCTGCTTGCCAGGTAGGTTTTCCATGGAGAGTGTTTGCTGTAGGTGATCCTACTGATCCGGACAATATTGTTGTAATGTTTAATCCTCGCATAGTGGATGCATCAGAGCAAATGGTATTGATGGAAGAAGGCTGTCTATCATATCCTGGTCTTTTTATAAAAGTAAAGCGTCCAGAGCAGATAAGAATTCGTTTTGCAGATGCTACAGGTAATGTAACAACACGTTCTTACGATGGTATTCCTGCTAGAGTTATTCTACATGAGTATGATCATATGGATGGTGTAACTTTCCAAACTCGTGCCTCTTCATTTCATTTAGATCAAGCAAAAAGACAGAAAAAAAAGCTTGATAAAATTAGAAAAAGAAACTATAATAAGCTAAGTAATTAATAGTAGTGCCCTTCCACTACTTTAATAAAACTAGGAGACTGTATGTCTAATACTTCTAAGGAATATTTCTATTCCGAAATTTTCGATTCCGTTCAAGGTGAAGGTCACTATACTGGTGTACCTACTGCATGGTTAAGATTCTTTCTTTGTAATTTACAATGCAATGGCTTCGGTCAAGAAGATCCAACTAATCCTGATACGTATATTCTTCCATACGAAGAGTTCGATGCTAACCGTATTAAAACTGTAGAAGAGCTTCCTGTATGGGAGTATGGTTGTGACTCTTCTTACTCATGGTCTAAAAAGTTTAAACATCTACAACGGAAAGGTACACCAGCTGAGATAGCTGATCGTATACGAGCCGAATTTGCTAACGAATATAATGACGGTAAATGGGGTAACAGACATATGTGCTTTACAGGCGGCGAGCCTTTGATGAAGCATGCACAGGAGTGTGTTTTTGGTGTAATGTCTCGCTGGTTACACCAAAACGATTATCCTAAGTATATAACGTTTGAGACTAACGGTACGCAAACACTTACAGATAACTTTGTTAATTTATTTGAAGAGTATACAGAAAAGTTTAATGGTGAATTATTCTTTTCAGTCAGCCCTAAACTTTGGTCAGTAGCAGGAGAAAAGAATAAGCGAGCTATAAAACCTGAAAATATATCTCGTTATTATAATCTGTCAAATAAAGGACAGCTTAAATTTGTTATGGGTCCAAAACCAGAGCAATGGGATGAAATGGAAAGCGTTCTATCTCAAATAAGGGAACTGGGCGTTGATTGGCCTGTTTGGATTATGCCTGTAGGTGCAACCGTAGAAGGTCAAAAGCTTGTAGATGGTGATGTTGCTAAGATAGCCTATCAAAGAGGTTATAACGTATCAGCCAGAGTACATACATATCTCTGGGGTAATGTAGTTGGTGTATAATGATTGATGTATATTATGGTAACAGTAACGAAAAATTTTACGGTTTACTTGACATCGAACCTATTAGCGTAGTAAAAGATATACAGCAGTATGAGGGTATTCAAAATTATATAAAATGCCCCGCTGCAACATCATATTTTCATAATATGTTTGTAGTAAAATGCCCAGTTGACGTTTCTTATGATTACATAGATGATAATAACTTTGGGCCAAAGCATGCTCCTGAAGATGCGAAAAACATAATGACGTTTTCTTTTTCGGATGGAATGCATCTTATACAAATAAATCTGGTAGAATATTTGTTTATGTCACAAGCACCGTTAACAATTACATCTTTACCACCGTTTATGCATAATAGTGTGGTAAATAATTTCGCCGTTCTTCCAGGTGAATTCGACATTAGTCAATGGTATAGGCCAATACATTTAAGCTTTTATACAGAAACTAAAATATTGCCTTTCGACATACGAAGAGGAGAGGCACTATTTTATATTAAATTCAATACCAATGAGAAAATATCTTTAAAAAAATATAAAGTAACACAAGATTTGTGGCATTATGCAATGAATTGTGTTAATTTAAAACATCATCTCCGCAAAAAAAATTTTAACTTTCTGTATAATCTGTTTAGTAAAAATTCATATAACAGACGTATTGTTAAAGAAATAAAGGACAATTTAATATGAAACTGAAATGCACTAAGTCATACTACAATCTTCCTGTAGCCCATATGCAGTGGTTTGATTCTGATGGAACAGGAGAACCATTAACAGGTCCGTGTGCTAAGTGGCATGGTTACGATAGATCTGTTCATTTTGAGTTTGCTGGTGAAGCAGATGAGCATGGATGGATCGTTGGTTTCGGTGATTTAAAACCTCTTAAAGAGTTTTTAGAATATTACTTTGACCATACAGCTCTAGCTGGAGCTGATGATCCAAGACTAGATAAAATATATCAAGCGCATGCAAATGGACTAGTAGATCTAAGAGTACTACCTTATGGTGTGTCTATGGAAATGAGCGCTGTGTTTATCTGGGAGCAAGTAAATCCTTGGATCTATCAAATTACAGATGGGCGATCGTACATATCTAGACTTGAATGTCGTGAGCACGAAAAGAATTCTGCATATATTGAAATAGAAGAAAAGGTTGCTCGTAAGCAAGCTAAAAAAGCAGAGCAGTCACTTGTTATGAGACCTAATTGGAATGATTTTGTATCGCCGCGCGATATACTTAAAAAATATAGATAGTCTCAAAATCATAAAAAAGATATATAACGGTGTTGACGGGACACCCTCCGTCAGCATTCCACATAAACTTTCCCACAAGGAGATAAAAAACAATGTCCAAGAGACAAATTGCGTATGCTTCTGCTCAAGCAGTAGCTTTCACAGGCTTTGCTTTCTTACTACCGGCAGTAATCATATTCTTATCAATAGGTGCTTAATGCACTATTTTATTTTTTATATAATGTTTTGTATCCATCTTTATGTGAATCATGATTTTTCACCAAGAGTAAATATTACAAGACATATAGAACAAAATAATAATGCAACAAGGTTGACTTTATTAGTATAATATTATATAATAATCAAATAATACAAAGTGAAGGTATATTATGATTTCTGATGTGATTAAGCAACGTATTAAGGGTTCTAATGCCCGTTACTGGGCTGGTGATAATATCTCTGAATTCATTTACGATGAAGAAGAGAAGCAAATACTTATAGATGAAGTTACAGAAAAATTTGAAGCTGTCTTAGATTCATTGCTTATTGATAGACATAACGATCCTAACTCACAAGGTACTGGTCGTCGTCTAGCTAAGATGTATATCAATGAAATTATGTCTGGTCGCTACAATCCTCGACCTACAGCTACTGCTTTTCCAAACGATTCAGAAGATCGATACTCAGGAATGCTTGTAGTACGGTCTGAACTTAAGTCAATGTGCTCGCATCATCACCAGCCTGTAACTGGTGTAGCCTACATTGGTATCATTCCGAGTAATAAAGTCATTGGTCTATCCAAGTATACTCGTATTGCTCAATGGTGTGCACGTCGTGGTACACTACAAGAAGAGCTTTGTAATGATATAGCTCGCGAAATAATGCAGGCTACCGAGAGTGAGAATGTTGCAGTTTATATTCAAGCTACTCATGGCTGTTGCGAAAACAGAGGTATTAGCGCTCATAGTTCGTTAACTCAAACCACTGTACTTAATGGTGAATTTGATAACTCTGATGTTAAGAAAGAGTTCTTTGATAATGTTAAATTACAGCAGGAGTTCGCACCGAGATGAGAATAGCTCACGAAGCTCCATTAAGTATTATTAGAGACGTACAAAAAGTAACTGACTACGACTACGCTCTTGTTCATTTGTTTGATGAGAGTGAAGAGTACTTTAACTTTTTTAAAGAAGCAGTATCAAGCGGAAGATATGTTATTTTAGATAATAGTATCTTTGAACTTGGTACTGCTTTCGATATGAGTAAGTTTGCAGACTATGTAGACAAGCTCAGGCCTTCCGCATACATCGTTCCTGATGCACTAGAAGATAAAGATAGAACTATTGCTAACTTTGAACTTTGGATGAAGAACTATGATTATCTTCCAGGAAAAAAGATAGGTGTAGTGCAAGGCAAGACATATGAAGAAGTTGTAGAATGTTATAACTACATGAAAGAGCATGCTGATGTTATTGCTATCTCTTTCGACTATAGTTTCTATGAAAAACAATTTCCAAATGAAAAGACTAAGTATCATTCTTGGATGCTAGGCAGACAAGATATGTTATGGAATATGCTTCAGAGTGGAATTATAGATAAGACAAAACCACATCATTTACTAGGTGCTGGTTTACCTCAAGAATTTGCCATGTATAAGCACTGGGACTGGATTGACACTATCGATACTTCTAATCCTGTTGTTCATGGTATGAAAGGTATCAGATACCAACGACTTGACTTTGGTCTGCATGGACTAGAGAACAAAGAGTCTACAAAATTATTTACTTTACTAGACGAACAAGTTGATAATACTGACGATATATTCTATAATATTACCATGTTTAAATTGAACTTTATGGTTGCTTAACTTTGGAGGTTTTATGGCAGAACCAGTTATACATATAGCGCATACAGGACCAACCCATATTTTAAGTGATATTCAAAAGCATACAGATTTTGATGCTGCTGAAGTTCATCTATTTGACTTAGATAAAGAATATTACAATTTCTATAAGCAAGCTAAAAGAAATAATAGAATAGTTTATCTTAATTGTAGTAGATGGCAACTTGACCAGGAATATGATCTTGAAAAATATCAAAAATATATAATAGACTTAGAGCCCTGGGCTTATGTAGTACCTGATGTACCTGAAAGCAGTAAAAAAACTATAGCAAACTTTAAAAAATGGATAAAAAATTATAGTAAAAAAATTGATCCTGGCTGTCAAACCGTTGGTGTAGTTCATGGTGAAACGTTTGAAGAATTTGTGAACTGTTATAATTTTATGAAAGAAAATGCAGATAGAGTAGCATTTTCGTGGGATTGCAGTTTATATGAAGATTTTTATAAAGAAAATCAACAGACGTACGCAACACCATTTGAAGATGTTATGTCGTATGGCCGAGAAGAACTTATAAAAAAACTTTATTTTGAAGATCATCTTTCTCAAGAAGTATCTCATGATCTATTAGGCACATGTCTACCTTACGAAGCAAGAATTTATAAGCAATACAGATGGATGGAGGCTATAATAACATCTCATCCTATAATATCAGGTATGGCAGGTTGGAAATATAAGAAGTACGGTGATTCTGATCAGGTTTACGGTGTTCCGAAAAAATCCGTAACGAAGCTTTCTGAAATATTTGATGATAAGCTACTTTGCACCGTTAACAAAAAAATTATTATGAATAATATAAAATGGTTTAGACATACTATACGAGCGTAGCTATAATGTGGATTGCTTTATTTTCAAACAGCGGTAACGAACTAGCTGCTGTTAGTAACAAGCTTGGCGTTAAGCCGGATATTATCTATTGTGATAAGAAACGTGTTAATTGGCATGACGATATAAAAGACAATACATTTCTTAGCGATCATGATAATATCGTAAAAATACTAAGTATCATACCTAATGATGTTTTAGTAACCTTGCACGGCTATCTTAGATTAATTCCAGAGCGCGCTATATGTAAACAAATGTATAACGTGCATCCGGGTGATATTGTTAAGTATCCTGAACTAAAAGGAATACATCCTCAAGCTAAAGCATTAGAGCTTGGCTTACCATCGACTGGAGTTGTTATACATCAAGTAGTACCAGAAGTAGATAGTGGTGAGATTGTTTCATCAACTGATTATACTATTAAAGAAAACGAAACTAAAATGAGCTTAATTAACAATTTAAGAGATCTATCTATTGATCTTTGGTGCGACTTTTTGCGAGATAAAGTATGACAGACGAAATTGAAGAAACTGGCGATGCAAGACCTGATCATTATAGTCAGAAAGAAGGCTCTATAGAATGTATTGCTGCTATTGAGCAGTTGTGTGATGAGCATCAGAACGACCCGTTTACTGATTATAATCGCTTTCAAGCGTTCAAGTATTTGTGGCGTCTTGGTAAGAAAGACGATGTACTATTTGAACTATATAAAGCAAGACAATTCTTAGACTTTGCTATCGATAAACTAGAAAGAGACCGAGGTATTAAATGAGCGAAATTGAAAATATTGCGAGTAAGCATTTAGGTAAAGCTGGCGATGGCTCCGTAGTGAAGCCGTATATAACACCAGACAATGTAGATGCATCTCTGCTTGTTGGTGTACCTCGTCACCTTAATCGTACTGCATATGGTATTGATGATAACGATCTTCCGTTTGTTGGTGTAGACGCCTGGAACGGTTATGAATTTTCCACTCTTCTTACGAATGGCTTTCCTGTATCTGGCTGGATAAAGTTTACCTATCCGTCTGACACTCCTAATATTGTTGAGAGTAAATCTGTAAAATTATATCTTAACTCTTATAATATGGCTCGTCTAATTGAAACCACTGATGATGTTTATATTATAGAAGATAAAATATCTAACGATTTGTCTAAAGCAGTTGGCGGTGTTGTTGAAGTTTTTATTCAGTGGGGCGATATTGATACTGTTAAACCTATTATTGGTGACTTTACCTCGCTAGAGCATTATTGTAACATACAGAACATGTCGTTCGACAACTATAATGAAAGTGCTGATATTCTAGAAGTAGTTCCTTCTATTGGTAGATACGAACGTTGGAGATCTTACTCATTACGTTCTAACTGCCGAGTAACTAATCAGCCTGACTGGGGTGATGTGTATATTCACATTAAAGGTGAAAACTCTGTTACACCAGAATCATTACTTAAGTATATCGTATCAATGCGTAAAGAGAATCATTTCCATGAAGAAATTTGTGAATGTATTTACAAGCGCTTGTACGACTTATTAGATCCTGAAGAATTATTTGTATCGTGTTTATATACCAGACGTGGCGGGGTAGATATTAATCCTACTCGTGCAACTGATAATAATACACTTTACAAGTATGGCGGTGGTATAGTAGATGTGATGAACTTCTGTACCAAGACTGCAAGACAATAGTGGTTTATGAAAGCTAACCACTCTAAAGATCACACTGCTTTCTATATAAAGGTGTTAAAATGAAAAATATTGTTGTTTCTCTTTCCGGAGGTATGGACTCCTCAACTCTCTTACTACGCTGTATTAAAGAAGTAGGTGCAGAAAATGTAACTGCTATCTCTATGAACTACGGTCAAAAGCATGTATGTGAGCTTGAGCGAGCTAAACAATTAGTTGATTATTTGGCAAGTAAAGGCCATAATATTACCTATCAAGTAATTAAGCTTGATGGTATTACTGAACTGCTTTCTTCTGCTTTGGTATCTGGTGGTGACGATGTACCAGAAGGTCATTACGCAGAAGACAATATGAAGCAAACTGTAGTACCTAATCGCAATAAGATCTTTGCATCTATTGTTCAAGCAGTAGCTCTATCTGTTGTTAAAAAGACAGATGAAGAAACTGCTATAGCTCTTGGTATTCACGCAGGTGATCATGCAATCTATCCTGATTGTCGTCAAGAGTTCCGTGATGCAGATGATCAAGCATTCCGTATTGGTAACTGGGATGCAGAAAAAGTAACTTACTTTACTCCTTACTTGTATGGGGATAAGTTTGATATTCTTACAGATGGTACAGCTCTTTGTGTAGAGCTCGGTCTTGAGTTTGATGAAGTGTATAGTCGTACTAATACATCATATAAACCTCTTCAGGTAAACGGTGTTTGGTATTCTGATTATAAGAGCTCATCTTCAGTAGAACGTATTGAAGCGTTTATTAAACTTGGTCGCCCAGACCCTGTTGCATATGCTGATGAAACTGGACCAGTACCTTACGATACTGCACGACAGCATGCAGAAAAAGTGCTTGCTGAATATAATGAGGTTGCTTGATGAGCACAAACTTTGAGCGTATTAAGGAGTGGTCAGACGAACGTCTGATCACTTTCCAGGAGCCAGATCGCAATGGCTTTCTTGCTATGATTGTAGAAGAGCTTGGAGAGTTTCTCGAAGCTAAGGACGACGATGGTCGCATCGATGCTATGGCCGATATCATCGTCTTTGCTTATGGTGAAATAGCCAAGTATGGTTATCATGGTGATAAAGTCATGGATGAGGTAATCAAAGAGATTAGTTCACGAGTTGGCGCATATAGTCCTGAAACTAAAAAATGGCAGAAAGATAAGTCTCCTGAAGCTCAAGCGAAGTGGTATACAGCAGACTTTAGCAATTGTAAACTAGATGATGGAGACAAATAATGGCTCAAGTTGAGATTCAGATTAACTCGGAAGAGTTGAAGAAAAGAAAGATAATGATTTGTACACCAATGTATGGTGGTCAGTGTGCTGGTATCTATACTAAGTCTTGTACTGATCTTTCTGCATTAGCACGTAACTATGGTGTACAGATAGGATTCTTTTACTTGTTTAATGAGTCGTTAATTACTCGTGCTCGTAACTATCTTGTTGATGAGTTTATGCGCTCTGATTTTACTCATTTAATGTTTATTGATAGTGATATTGGCTTTGATCCTACAGATGTACTGGCATTAGCTGCTATTGCTGAACCTGGTACAGATAAGGACATTGTTTGTGGTCCGTATCCTAAAAAAGCTATTGCATGGGAAAAGATTAAGCGCGCTGTAGATAAAGGCTTTGCTGACGAAGACCCTGGTGTGCTAGAAAAATATGTTGGTGATTACGTATTTAATCCCGTTCAAGGTAGTGGTGATATTCGAATTGATACACCTACTGAAGTACTTGAGGGTGGTACTGGTTTTATGATGATTCAACGTAGTGCATTTGAAAGATATGCAGAAGCTTATCCTGAATTTATGTACAAGCCAGATCATATTCGTACAGCTCATTTCGACGGCTCTCGAGAAATTATGGCATACTTTGATTGCGTTATTGATCCTGAAACGAAGCGTTATTTGTCCGAAGATTACATGTTCTGCCAATGGGCTCGTAAAGCTGGTATTAAAGTATGGATGTGCCCGTGGATGAAAATGACTCATATGGGCTCTTATATGTTTAGTGGAAGTCTTGCTGATCTTGCACAGGTCGGTGCTAGCGCTACCGTCGGTAGCGACTTCAAAGGTGCTAAGAAGAAAAAATAAGTGAGATTTATATTATGAAGTTAACTCCTAAGACGTTTTCTATTTTAAAGAACTTTTCGTCGATTAATCAGTCTCTGTACGTAACGCAAGGGAATGTGTTGCGTACTATATCTGAAATGAAATCTGTAATGGCTGAGGTTGAGGTACAGGAGATGTTTCCTCGTGACTTCGGCATCTATGATCTTAATCAGTTTTTAGGCGTAGTAAGTCTTTTTGAAGAGCCTGATTTAGACTTTGATACTACCTTTGTTCGTATCAGCGGCGGTCAGGGTGCGAGTAGTAATTACTTCTATGCTGATAAAGCTACTATTAGAACCATGCCTCCAGAGAAGTCGTTTGTACTTCCAGATGTGGTAGAAACGTTTGCTGTTACTGATAAAGTAGTTAAAGGTGTTATGCAAGCTGCGAATGTATTGCAGTTACCAGAGATTGCTATTGTAGGCGACGGTACTAATATTACTATTGAAGCTATCAATAATAAAAATAGTACAAGTAACTCGTTCCGTTATGAAGTTGGTAAGACTAATAAAACTTTTAAAATGATCTTCAAAGTTGAAAATATTAAAATGATGATGGGTGGATATAACGTATCAATCAGCAGTAAGAAGATTACTCAATTTAAAGCTGTTGAAGGTACTCTAACCTATACAATTGTGAATGAAGCATCCTCTACATATGATGGATAATGTGAGATTTATATTATGTCAGAATTTTTATGGGTCGAAAAATATCGACCTAAGCGAATCAGTGAGTGTATTTTACCAACTAATCTTAAAGTAGTCTTTCAAGAGTTTGTAAATAAGAAGAATATTCCAAACCTACTACTAACCGGGAGCCCCGGGGTTGGAAAAACTACTGTAGCTCGCGCTATGCTTGAAGAAGTAAATGCGGACTATATAGTTATTAACGGTAGTATGAATGGTAATATTGATACTCTGCGTAATGAGATTATGCAGTTTGCGTCTACAGTTTCCTTTACCGGTGGTCGCAAGTATGTTATACTAGACGAAGCCGACTACCTTAATCCTAACTCTACTCAGCCTGCTCTTCGCAACTTTATGGAAGAGTTTAGCAATAACTGCGGCTTTATTCTTACTTGTAACTTTAAGAATCGTATCATCGATCCGTTACACTCTCGATGCAGTGTTGTGGACTTTAATATTCCGAAAGATGAGAAGATGAAACTTGCTTCTCAATTCTTAAATCGTGTCAATGGTATTCTCGTTCATGAGGATGTAGACTTTGATAAGAAGGTAGTAGCAGAGCTTATTACAAAGCATTTTCCTGATTGGAGAAGAGTACTAAATGAGCTGCAACGTTATAGTGCTACAGGAAGTATTGATAGCGGTCTGCTTGCAGAGAACGGCGATGGTAGTATTAAAGAGCTTGTTGAGCATCTTAAAGCTAAAAGCTTCACAGAGATGAGAAAATGGGTAGCTCAGAACAATGACATTGATACTACTGCACTGTTCAGAAAGTTATACGATACTGCATCAACATATCTTGAAGCAAGATCTGTACCTCAATTAGTTTTGCTACTTGCAGACTATCAACATAAAGCAGCGTTTGTAGCTGACCATGAAATTAATATGGTAGCATGCTTTACAGAGATAATGACTGACTGTGAGTTTTCAAAATGAAGCCATTCGATTATCTTAATGCTATAAACTATACGAAAGAAGACATTATAGAAGAATCTGATAATCCAGAACTAGCAGAAAAGTTGTATCCTCCGTATATGATAAACAGAGGTTTATCTTATTTTACAGATACTATTCTTTTTGCTAATGAAATGAACATCCGCCACCAATGCGACAACAAGCTCCAGTTTGAGTTTTTCCTAAATAGTATACGCAAACGAAAAAGATTTAGTAAATGGTTCAAAAAGGAGCAGGATGAGAACCTTGACATAATCATGAGTCATTATGGCTATAGTTATGAAAAGGCGAAGCAAGTACTATCTCTCTTCACAGAAGAAAAATTAAAACAATTGAGAGACAAGAGATTTGAGGGTGGGATGAATGGCAGTTGATCTAAATTCTATTGTAGAAATAAAACTAAAACAAGACGATGACTTTTTGAAAATACGAGAAACTCTTACTCGTATCGGTATTGCATCACGCAAAGATATGACACTGTATCAATCATGTCATATTCTCCATAAACAAGGTCGTTACTATATTGTTCATTTCAAAGAACTTTTTGCTTTGGATGGAAAACCTACTAACTTTGATGAAGCAGATATTTCAAGAAGAAATACTATTGTTAATCTTCTTGCTGAATGGGGACTAGTAGAACTGGTAGATGAAAATAAAAGTAAAGACCCTGTTGCACCTTTAAGTCAAATTAAGGTACTATCTTTCGGTGAAAAAAATAACTGGGAACTAGTTGCGAAGTACAATATTGGTAGAAAACTTTAACATACTGACGAAACTATATTATGAGTAATGTTTATTGGGCTCCTTATGCAGGTTTTGGCTTTAGCGAGATGGTCTTTCCAGAACCTGAAAGGCTTCTGCCAGCTCTTAACACCCCTTTATTTCTGGAAACAGATATACTTAGATGTCCAAGTTTTACAGGCCATTTAAAAAATACATTTGTTATTAAGTCTCCTATAGATATAGAAATTGGGTGGGATGAACATGAGCAAAGATGGAGAACTAATTGGAATGATGAAAGAGCAAATATATTTTTAATTAGACATCCAGAATATCAAGTTTTTACTTTAACAATATCATATCTTTTTGCATCTGAAGATGAAGATATGAACGTAGAGATAAGGCCAGCAGCGTACAGTCATAACGAATTTACTCAAAAAACAGCTTTTGTTGGTGGTGATATGTGTATAGGCAAATATCTTAGATCCACTGATTGTGCTTTTATTTTAAGGCCAGAATATAAACGTGTTAAAATAAAAATAGGTGATCCGTTATTCTACGCTACGTTCAAATCAAAAAACGATACAAAGATCAAAATGAATAAGTTTTATATAACAAATGAAATCGCTGAACTTATAAATCATGTTGATAATATGAAAAGAAACAGATCTTTTACTGTATTAAAATTACAAGACTATTACAATATGTATGTTAATAGAGGTTATAAAAAAAGAGCTTTAAAATTAATTAAAGAAAACATATTAGACTAATATAAATAAATTTGCGATTTGTTGTAAATCGCAAACCTTGAGATGCGGAATGGTCCGGTCTCATTTTAACCTTGCTTAATAAAAGGAGGTCTTTATGACTAATCTACCTTTCCCTCGCGCTTCGTTTGTTGGTTTTGATGAGCTGTTTAAGCAGCTTGAAAGAGCTATCGAACATCAGCCTTTGCAATACCCACCTCACAATATCGTAAAATATAACGATACTCAATTTGATATTGAACTAGCTGTAGCTGGATTTGATATGGATGATTTAGATATTGAGTGGGAAAAAAATGTTCTTACTATTACAGGTGATAAAAAGCCTAGAGTAGGTACTGACGATCGTGATTTTGTACATAGAGGTATCTCGCAGAAAAAATTTATTCGTAAATTTAATCTAGCGGATCATATTGAAGTGGTAGGAGCAGATCTACATAATGGTATTCTTTCTGTTAAACTTGAGCTTATTGTTCCTGAAGAGCTTAAACCGCGCAAAATATCTATTTCAAAACCCGAGCTTTTACTCGAAGAAAACTCTTGATCTTTTAGTTAATAGTTCATATAATAATGGGGTCCTTAGAGGCCCCATTCTTTATGTTAGATGAAACTAAATTAAAAATATTTAAAAGCTTTCTTTCTTGGGATGAATGTAAAAAATTCTTAAAGGCTGTACCAGCTGTTACCTCAGAAAAAATGAGCTGGGAAGATAGGACTGTATCTATATTGAATTGGGAAATTACTGATAGAGTTACCAATTATGTCAATAGCTATTTTAATACTACCTTACAATGCTACGACTCACAGATTCAATTGTGGCCTATCGGCTCCTATTCAATGCCTCACAAACACGATGAAGATGGTAGAGAAATAGGTGCATGGAATGCTATGATCTATCTTAACCATAACTACGAAGGTGGTCATTTTGTATATCCTGGTGGTAACTTCAAACCAGCTGCAGGAACATTAACTTTTTTTAACGGTGGAAAAATGTATCATGGTGTAACAGATGTAAGTAAACATCATAGATATACTATGATTTTTTGGTTTAAACAAAACGGAGAAAATAATGTCTGATGTTAAATTAATTCGTATGTCTTCGGGTGAAGATGTTGTAGCAACAATAGTACACGATAGTGATACACGTCTAACTATTAAAGACGCAATCGTAGCCGTACCAACAGGTCAAGGTCAACTTGGTTTTGCTCCCTGGTCACCTATCATTAGTAAAGAAGAAAAAGAAATACCGGTATCAAAAAACTTTATTGTTTACGTTGCTAACGTTGACGATGCTGTGTTGAGCCAGTATAATAGTATGTTTGGTAATATCGTAACTCCTCCTAAGAAAGAAATTATTATTTAATGGCAACTTTCTATACAAGCGTAGATGGCATCGGTAACGATATACTGTTCTGTGGTTATAAGAACGGTAAACGTATTCGTGAGAAGATACCTTACAAGCCTACTATGTACGTTCACTCTAATCAGAAGACTAACTTTAAGACGTTAGACGGTAAGTATGTTGAGTCTGTAAATCCTGGTAGTATTAGAGAGACTAGAGAGTTCATGCGTGAGTATGGAGAGGTTGAAAACTTTAAGATCTATGGTAATAATAACTTCGTACATCAGTTTATCTCTGATGCTTTTCTTAAGAGAGGTGTTGAGTGGGATCGCGACTTAGTTAACGTTACTACTCTTGATATCGAAGTTCAATCTGACGAAGGCTTTCCTCATGCCGAACAAGCTAACTATCCTGTTACTGCTATCACCGTAAAGAATAACATTGATAATATCTTCTATGTATTCGGCGCCGGTGGTTGGAAAGAAGAAGATTCTATTCTTCCTAAAAAGATACTTGACAGAGTTGTTTATGTAGATTGTGAAACTGAATCCAAGCTTCTTATGAAGTTCTTAGAACATTGGCGCGCTAATTATCCTGATGTTGTTACTGGCTGGAACTCAAGACTGTTTGATACTGTTTACCTAGTTAACCGAATTGGTAAAGTACTCGGTCAAGACTTAGCTAAACGTCTTTCACCTTGGGGTCTGATTCAAGAACGATTTGTTAAGTTTGCTTCTCGTGAAGAACAGGTTTACGAATTGAGAGGTATCCAGCAGCTTGACTTCCTAGATTGTTTTAAGAAGTTCGGTTACACGTATGGTACTCAAGAAAACTATAAACTGGATAATATTGCTCACGTAGTTCTTGGTGAACGTAAGTTAGACTATTCTGAGTATGGTACGCTTCACGATCTTTATAAACAAAACTATCAACTGTATATCGACTATAATATTAAAGACGTAGATATCGTTGACCGTTTAGAAGATAAAACGGGTCTAATTACTTTGTCGATGACTGTCGCTTATAAAGCTCTAGTTAATATGACTGACTCGTTTGGCTCTGTAGGTGTCTGGGACGCTCTCCTATTTAATGAGTTACGTAAGAGAGGTATCGTTATTCCTCCGAAACGTGATAACACTAAGGAGAGAAAGATAGAAGGGGCTTTCGTTAAAGATCCTCAAAACGGTATGCACGATTGGGTTATGTCGTTCGACCTTAACTCTCTATACCCGCATATCATTATGCAGTATAATATGTCTCCTGAGACTGTTATTGATGGTAGATGTGATGGTGTAAATGTAAATGCTCTCCTTGATGAGAATAAGTTCGATATACCTAAAGATTATTGCATGACTGCTACTGGTCAATACTTTGATAAAACTAAGAAAGGTATTGTACCTGAGATTATTGAAAGCTTATATGCTGAACGTTCTGCTACTAAGAAGTTAATGCTTGACGCAGAACAACGAGCTCAGAAAGATAAAAGCTATGAGCTTGAACGTGAGATAGTTACTCTCAATAATCAGCAGATGGCTGTAAAGATCTTAATGAACTCTCTTTATGGTGCATTATCTAACGAGTACTTTAGGTATTATGATATTCGTGTTGCTGAATCTATTACTGTTACCGGTCAGCTAACTATTCTCTGGGCTCAAAAAACTATTAATCAATATCTTAATAAGATACTTAATACTGATAATGAAGATTATGTTATTGCTATCGATACTGACTCTCTTTATATTCGAGTTGGTACACTTGTAGATAAAGCGGTTAAAGATATCACGATTGATAAAGGTGTTAAGTTCTTAGATAAGGTTGCCTCTGAAAAGTTCGAACCGCTACTTGAGAAAGCTTACGATAAACTTTGTAAGTACGTTAACGGCTACGAACAAAAGATGGTAATGAAGCGAGAGGTCATTGCTGACAAAGGCATATGGACTGGTAAGAAGCATTACGCTCTAAACGTTCATAACTCTGAGGGCGTACAATATGCAGAACCTAAACTTAAGATTATGGGTATCGAGGTTGTAAGGTCGTCTACTCCTCAACCTTGTCGTGATATGCTTAAAAAGTCTATTGGTATTATTATGAATACTGATGAAGAGACTACTCAAGTGTTTATTGAAAAATGTAGAAACGAATTCAACGCTCTACCTGCTGAAGATGTTGCTTTTCCTCGAAGTGTATCAGATGCTGAGAAATGGGCTGATAGATATACCATTTATAAGAAGGGATGCCCTATACACGTACGAGGGGCATTGCTCTATAATCATCACATAAATAAGAATAAGCTGGATAAAAAGTATCAACCTATCTTCTCTGGTGAAAAGATAAAGTTCGTTTATCTTAAACTACCCAATACTATTCATGAGAACGTTATTGCTTTTCAGACGGTAATACCTGATGAGCTTGATATTAAGAAGTACGTGGATTATGAACTACAGTTTCAAAAGGCTTATCTAGAGCCCTTGAAAACTATTCTTGATGCGATAGGTTGGAGAACAGAAAAGCATGTTACTCTGGAGGACTTCTTTCAATGAGTACAATACCACAAGAGTATCTTTCTGATTTTGACTTTGGCTTCAACGCTGTTGATGAAATGCCACAGTCTAATGTACAGATAGACACACAACCTTTAGCACAGGATGTTGAAGGTATTAACGATAATGTTATTCGAATCGAACAAAAAGTAGATGCACTAGTTACAGCCATGAATAGTCTCAGCACTAAGATGATGAATCTTGATGATGAGTTTGACGTAATTAAATCATCTACAGAACAAGAGGTAAGAGGTAAATTGACTGAAGTAGAAAAACTAATCATGCCTCTGCTTGTCAACTTGCTTAAGACTTCTGACAAAGATTATATACACTGGCCTAACCGTAAAGATAAAATCCAATCTCAAATAGATAGGCTACTTGAGATAACTAGAGGAGAATAAAATGAATTGGCTTAAATCAAGAATTAAAGAGCGAACAACGTGGGATGGGTTGTTGTTAATAAAACTGGGTCTTTTGGTATTGTTTCTCAATCCCCTGGCCAAGATTGCTGCTGGCGCAGCTATTGTGTATGGCGTGTGGACAATCACCAAAGCTGAATAATGGCTTTTCTTGTCCTCTTTGTTGCGCTTGCTATATCAGGTGTTGCTGCTTGGTATAGTATAGCTGGTTTAGCAGCAATATTTGCTGCAGCGAAGATTCCTGTAATAATTATGGGCGCTAGCCTTGAAGTTGGTAAACTTGTTACTGCGTCTTGGCTGTATCAAAACTGGAAACGTGTTCCGTTTCTACTCAAATCCTACCTAACATTAGCAGTCATAGTACTAATGTTTATTACGTCAATGGGTATATTTGGATTTTTATCTAAAGCCCATATTGACCAAACCATCGTTTCAGGTGATAATACCTTATTGATCGAGCAGTTGGATCAAAAGATAGCAAGAGAGCAAAAGCGAATAGATGATGCTAATCTTGTTATTGCTCAACTAGACAGCGCCGTACAAACACTCATTGATTATGATCGTATAAGAGGTGATGATGGTGCTATAGCAGTAAGAGAGGGACAAAAAGATGAACGAGACAATCTCAATAGTATTATTGATGACGCTTATAGTGTTATGGGAGACTTGCAATCAGGTAGACTTGAATTATCTCAGGAGCAACTGTCTATCGAGGCTGAAGTCGGCCCCATCCGATATATTGCAGAGCTTATATATGGTGATGAAACTAACGAAGCTATTCTTAACAGCGCTGTTAGAATTGTTATTCTTATTATTATATTTGTGTTTGACCCTCTTGCTGTTCTTCTTTTGGTGGCTGCCAACATGTCTTTACGAGATAGTCGAGCTAAAGTTACTACGAAGAAAGTAGCAGCAGTTGTAGATGAAGAATGGATTGAAGAAGAAGTACCTATTGACGAAGACATTGAGGAGAATTTAGAGAATGCAGATTTAGAGCAAGTAAGGAGATTACTATACAAGTATAGAGCAAATGCCAAAGGAGCTAGAAAAGGAACCTTTATCTATACAAAAATTAGAAAGCTGGAGAAGTTAGAAAAAGAGCTTGAATCTAAACTATAACTATATTATAATTGGTGACATATGGAAAGTTATAAAATGACATATAATGAAGTAATAGACTATTGTAGTGAGCTTGCTGATAAGCTTATCGCAATAAATCCCTGCCTTATAGTTGGAGTTGCACGTGGAGGTTTAGTACCTGCCGTGCATCTCTCTCACCTATTAAATCTTCCTATGGAATGCCTGTTGTGGCAAACCCGTGATGGAGGAACTAAAGAAGACAATGAAGTTATAAGTGCTGCTATAGGAGCAGGCGGCGCTGTTGTATTTGTTGATGATATAAATGATAGTGGTCAAACCTTTACCGAAATAAGAGATCATTATGGTACAGGTTATTTCGTCTGTTTGTTAGAAAAGAAACAAAGTAAGTTTAGATGCAACTATGCAGGCGATATAACAGACACAGAACGTTGGATTGATTTCCCCTGGGAGTATGTAAAAGATGAGTGATTTTTTTCGTAATATGGTAAAAGAACTTAATGATGAGAATACGTCGATCGCAGAAGACGGTCTAAGTAGCTCAGAGTTCTCCGGTAGTATTGATACCGGTTCTTATATTCTTAACGCTGCATTGAGTGGCAGCTTGTACGGTGGTATACCTAATAATAAAATTACTGCCTTTGCCGGTGAGTCTGCTACTGGCAAGACTTTCTTTGCTATGGGCGTTGTTAAAAAGTTTTTAGATGATAATCCTAATGCAGCTGTATTCTATTTTGATACTGAAGCCGCTGTTACTAAGGAGATGATGCAATCAAGAGGTATTGATACTAAGCGTGTTATTATCTCTGAACCTGAAACTATTCAGAAGTTTAGACATACTGCATTGCAGATTATCGATAACTATGCTAAGACAGCAGAGAAAGATCGTCCTCCTATGATGATGGTTCTTGACTCTCTAGGTCAGTTATCTACTACTAAAGAGGTAGAAGATACTGCTGCAGGTTCTGAGACTCGTGATATGACTAAAGCCGCTGTTCTTAAAGCTACGTTCCGAGTACTTAACCTTAAACTGGCTAAAGTTAACGTACCTCTTTTAATTACTAATCATGTTTACGATGTGGTTGGTTCTTATATTCCTATGAAAGAAATGTCTGGTGGTTCAGGTCTTAAGTATACTGCATCTCAGATTGTATTCTTAGGTAAGAAGAAAGAGAAAGATGGTAAAGAAGTTATCGGTAATATTATTAAATGTACGATGACGAAGTCTCGCTTTACTAAAGAGAATAAGAAAGTAGAAGTACTTCTTACATACGATAAAGGTCTTGATCGGTACTATGGTCTTCTTGAGCTTGCTGAGAAGTACGACATCATTAAGAAGGTTTCTACTCGTTATGAATTGCCAGACGGTTCTAAAGTATTTGGAAAGGCTATTAATAGTGATCCAGAAAAGTACTTTACACCAGAAGTAATGCAGAAGCTTGAGCTTGCAGCTCAGACTGAGTTTACTTATGGTGGTGGAGCTATTACAGAAGAAGAAGAGATTGAATATGGAGATGATGACGAACAAGTATGAGGTAATGTTTAATCCTAATGAGGAAACAGCGCTCATACGTATTACTGAAGGAAAGTTTGCTAACTTTCTTTATCAGTACAAGCAGGTCTCTGTGGGTGATCTCGAAAGCGAAGAGAGTGAGATCAAACTATCATTTGAGTATGAACTAAAAGCAGCTCCGGAGTCTTATGTATATGAAGATGAAGAAGCAGATAAAAAAGAATTCGAACATACTATAGGTGATATCTTATACGATATTATCACTAATAGTGATAAAGTGAAGGAAGCAGTTAATGGAAGCAACGATACTAAGCAACCTGACTAAAGATGAAGAATACGCTAGGAAAGTAGTACCTTTTATAAAGGCTGAATACTTTCAAAATGTAGCTGAGCGTATTGTCTTTAATAAAATAAACAGCTACATGAATGAGTACAGTAATGTACCGAATGTGAATACTCTTCTTATTGAACTTAGTAATGATCAGACATTAGTAGAATCTGATTATAATGCAAGTGTACAGCTTATTGAGACGTTTAATAAAGAAGATACTGGTCATGATCGTCAATGGTTAATTGACCAGACTGAAAAGTTCTGTCAAGATAAAGCTATCTATAACGCTATTATGGATAGTATTCATATTATAGATGGTAAGAGTAAGAATAAAGCTAAAGATGCTATACCATCTATCCTATCCGATGCTCTATCAGTAAGCTTTGATAATACCGTAGGTCATGACTTCTTAAATGATTATGAAGAACGTTACGACTTTTATCATAGAGTAGAAGAACGTGTACCATTTGATTTGGAGTATTTGAACTCTATTACTAAAGGTGGTGTACCTCGTAAGTCGTTGAATATTATTCTTGCTGGTACTGGTGTTGGTAAGTCGTTAGCTATGTGTCACTTTGCTGCAACTAATCTTATGGATGGTAAGAATGTTCTCTATATTACTATGGAGATGGCAGAAGAGAAGATTGCAGAGCGTATAGACGCTAATCTAATGAATGTACCTCTTGATGATCTTATACAACTACCGAAAGAGATGTATAATAAGAAAATTGAAAAGATTAGAGAGAAGACTCCAGGTAGGCTCATTGTAAAAGAATATCCAACTGCAGGCGCTCATGCTGGGCACTTTAGACATCTAATTAACGAACTAAAGATAAAGAAAGGTTTTACTCCAGATATTATCTATATCGACTATCTGAATATTTGTGCATCGTCACGAATGAAAGGTATAGGTGGTTCGATCAATACTTACTCGTTAATTAAGTCTATTGCAGAAGAGCTAAGAGGTCTTGCTGTAGAGAAAGATGTTCCTATCTTTAGCGCTACTCAGACTACTCGTTCAGGTTATTCTAACTCTGATGTTGAGTTGACCGATACTTCTGAATCGTTTGGCTTACCTGCTACCGCAGACTTTATGTTTGCTGTTATTAGTACTGAAGACTTACAAAAGTTAAATCAAGTATTAGTTAAGCAATTGAAGAATCGATATAATGATCCTACCATTAATAAACGTTTTGTTGTTGGTGTTGACCGTTCACGTATGAGATTGTATGACGTCGAACAATCAGCGCAAGACGACATAATGCAAGAGCCTGAGTACGATGATACGATTCCTGTGTTTGATCGTGCGAAGAACGACAGAATCCCTAAAGATTTTAGTAATTTATTCTAACTCCTTGATTTAACTAGACATTTTTCTCCTTAAGAATCAACAGGTTACAAAAAAACTGTAACTTGTTGATTTGCATGGACTTTAAAAGTTGATCTTATGAATTAGTCAGCTTATAATGTATATGTAAATGAGAGAAAGGAGATAGAAATGTCAGTATTTGTTAAAGAAGATTTCACCTGGGACGGTTCATACTTAATGTATCGTGGTTCTTATCCAGGTTCTAGAACTATGGACCAAGTCCGTCCTGATTGCCATCCTAGCTGGATCGGCAAAAACTATCCTGAATTTATTGCTCGCTTTAAATATGGTCCATATAAGCCCTACAAGGCTTGGATCAATTTCTTGGTTAAGAACCGTATTGAAGTAGCAAAATATCTTGAGCTAGAGAAAGCTACTTCTCCTGTTCAAGCAATGAGAACTCTTGGTTATAGAGGTAAAGGTGTATAATGAGTGCAATGAACGATTTGTGGCTAGAGATAGCTGATTTGATTGAGGCTGGTATGTCTGATGTA
>Ga0208899_1000679_pt1 | contig 25348 bp, 47 predicted proteins | sample VirMetDEL_Nov_24_FD_184518 | JGI IMG/M metagenome (GOLD analysis project Ga0208899, IMG submission 184518) | Aqueous microbial communities from the Delaware River and Bay under freshwater to marine salinity gradient to study organic matter... | ecosystem: Environmental > Aquatic > Marine >... | reverse complement strand
TGGCATGCTAGGATAATCAACTGAAACTGTTTTGCTTGGAGTTAATAAACTCGCTAGTGATACTGATTTGTTTTCTTGTTCTGTCATTCTGTTTCCTGGTTAAATGAGGGGAGGGTTGCCCCTCCCTTCTAAAATTAAGTTGTTGTTACTGTTGGTCCGACAAAGATTAAATCTATTTCGTCTACAGCATCAATTGAGGTTGGTAAGGCATGGAAAGTTGTTTCCAAGCTAACGATATCATCAATTGAATGTGTTGGTACTTCAAGGTGACAGTTATCTAAATTAATAACCATTCTTGGTTCATTACCTGTTCCTCCTACAGTAAATGTCAAATCAAATGAATTTGTAATTACTGAAGTAGATTCAATGATGTCCTCAAATAAATCTGCACTAGATGCGCCAGATGAAGGAGTATTTAAGTAACAAGTAAAGTTACCTGATACAGAACGAGTTCCTGTAACATGTCCTAAAGGCTGGTTAACGCTGCCTAGTGTTTCTGGTGTTAAGAAAGTAATATTGTTTCCAATAGTAACGTTTCCACCAGTTAGTGTTAATGTATAAGTATCAGTCATACCTACATTTGAGAAGGTAAGAACTACTGAGCTAAGACTTGCAGCTGCACTCATTGTTAAAGTAGTACCTGATATTGCAAGAACTGTTGTACCTGCGGTTACGCCAGTTCCTTTGATTCCTTGTCCGACTTTAATTAAACTATTAGCTGCTGTTAAAGTAACAGTAGCAGAACTTCCTGAAGTACTACCAGTTGCAGTTGTAACATCATTAGTTAGAACTAAATCTGTTAATCTGTTTCTAATAAAGTTATTAGTGTCAGCTGCTTGAGTTCCTTCATAAATAGTTGCAGTAGTCATTGAAGCTGCTTCAGTTATGATTTTACCAAATCCTGACCAGTTTGCTGTTGCAATACCATCAATATCAAAATCAATTGAAACTTCATTTACAACACATCCTTCTATTTTGTAAATAGTTGGACTAGCTTTGCCACTTCCCATCTCAAAATGTAAATCAAAAGTGTCGAGTGCTACTCTATTTGAGTTAGTAAACGCAATATGTGCGTCTGATCCATCAGAACTAAAAGCTGGTCCTTCATTACCACTTGTTGAAACACCAATTGCTTTACTACCTGCTAAAGCGTTCCACAAAGCTTCTTCGACCATATGATGTGTTGCTGATGAGTGCTCACCTGATCCGCCCCCACCAGATTTAAAAGGTCTGATGTAGGTTTGAAATGACCATTCTGCAGGAGCATAAGAGTCCGTAAACATTTGTCTCGCTCTTCTACTGACACCCGCTGATGTTGCCATTTCGTTCAATGTTACTTCTGTAACATTGGTTGCTTGAGAGAAACTAAATCCGTCTAGTACTGGTATCTTATAGATTGCTCCTGCGCTATCAGTAAGATGAACTAACGTATCTCTCGAGTAATAAAATGTATCTGCCATTTTACATTCTCCTATCTTTGCTTTGAAAAGGGTCGGCTAGAGTATTCTCTGCCTATCCGTTTTCATTAATATTGGACTGTTGCTATTATTTCGCCCACTCCAAAAGGTTCTAAAACTCCTTCGTCTGTGTCGATTGAGTTTATCGTTGTTTGTATAGTAGTAGTTGCTACACCTAATCCAGTATTGTAAGTTATTGGATTATTGTCTTCAATTACTGTTTCCACATCTTCAAGTAACATTTCTAAAGCATCTACAGCATCTTCTTCGTTTACGTAACATCTAAATGTTAATGTAAGATATCTGAATTTTTCTCCTGCTCCTAAATATTCTCTAGTTTCGCTACCTGAGTTTACATGAACTGCGGGAAACTCTGCTATCTCGTCCCAAAATAAAAGTCTTGGTGAGGTGCTTGCTACTACAGTTCTAAATTTTCCTGTTCCGTCTATTGTTTTTAGTTTTTCTACGAGGGCGTTTACAATGGCGCTTCTTCTTGTTGTATAATCTCTATTTGCCATTAAACTCTCCTAGTTCTTATAAATCTTTTTCCCATTATTTCTTGAGCAATTTCTTTAATTGTGTTTCCTATTAATTTTTTAGGATCTCTTTGTGTGCTCCCCATTGCTCCTCCAGGTTCAAAAGTTTCATAAGGATTTTTCATATAGGTGTATTCTATATTTACTCCCCCTCGTGGTCCAATAAGTGCATTTGTTACTTGTGCTGAATTTCTAAATCTCCCTGTTCTATTGTTTAGTGCTGGACTTCCCATATTTTTAAGTATTTCGTCTGGAAGTACTGCATTGATCATTTCTTTTAAAGCTAAAGGATGACTTGTATCTGCAGCATGTTTTTGAGCTCCGCTCATTTTTCCACCTGTTGCATTTCTTCTTTTTCGTGTAGCACCACCTTTTGATTTTCTTGTTTGTCCTCTACTTTTTCCTACTTCTTTCTTCGCTTTTTTAAGTAACTCTTTATTTATCCTATATCTTTTATCAATCTTTCCAGTTTTTGTAAAAACTAGTGCAAAATTTGCTATAGCATAATCGATAATTGCTTGATCTGCTCTTTTTGAAGCGCTAAAAGCATCTAATGCTTTATCTACTGGTAGACTTTGAAAAAACTTCATTGCTTCAGAATACCAACTGCCAGGACCTGTCTCCTGCATAAACTTTCTAAATTCCGATCTGATGTATACATCAACAGTACTATCATTGGGATGTATGCTTGTGCCAGGAATTGTATTTTTATCTAATGTTATCTGTCCTGTTCCACCCCAACTGTCATTTATACCTTTAATATCTCTCTTTTTTACTAATTCATCTGATATATTAAAGTTACAATCTAGCCAATTAGTTATAAAACATCTTTCGCTTGAACTGTATTTATTATATTGACTTGCTAATGCATTAAGCACTTCTTTTTGGACACGAAGACCTTGTATTTTCTTTGCTCCGCCCTTTACTCCAAAATCCGCCATTACTTGCCCAGTTCCACCTAAGTCTCCATGTTCTAGTGTGAAGCCTCCCTCTGAACCTTTTGAATAAATATCTTGCTTACTTTCTGTGCCTAAATCCATAAAAATATCAATTAGTACGTCAACTATTACAAACTTTGCTAGATTTTCTCCGTTTGCACCTTTATACGTTCCATGCCAGTAAACTTTTACTTCATTAGTACGTCTTTCTGTGCCGTCAATTCTAATTCCCCCATCGCCCTTAACACTTTTTGCTGCTTTAGTATCTCTTATTCGTTCTTCAAAAAGATCAAGAAATTTGCCTGGTTTTATATTTTTTAAAACCTCAATTTGCATACCCGATGGCATAGGACTAGGCAAACTTTGAGCAATAACAGTATTTATTCTGTCATAGTTTACAGATTGCCACCCCCATTCTACTAGCGATGTTCCTGGTCCTTTAAGTGGACCTGTTTTAGTCATATACTTGTTGGAAGTTATAAATTCATTCCAGACTTTTTGTCGAAGTTGCAAAGACACTAGATTATTACTCTATATAAATCAAGTACTCTTTTTATGTGATCTGGGAAGTCTGTATTGTCTCTTACTCCAGATGTTCCTTGATTCTGTAACGTTGCTCCTGCTATTGTTCTTCGTTCTTTGTGTTCGTCTTTTAAGTAATATGTTACTAAGTCAAAAAGTGCTAATTTGAGATCGCTTGGAGCGGCACTATAGCCTGCTCTATATGCAACCTGTACACTACCCACACCTTGTGGAAATGCTTTCTTTGTTCCACTCTTTGTAGTTCTAATTATTGAATCTGATGCAATATCTACATAGTATTCATAATCACTCGTTGCAAGAGTTTCATATGAAGCTTCATATGTTCCTCTTTCTTTTACGGAAGTCACACTTACAAGTGGACTTTCGCTGACGATTATAGTACTGGTAAAGTTGTCGTGAATTGAAAAAGTCTCGGTTTTATCACTACTATAATAATCAACAAATGAAGTACCGCAATACTTCTTGGCTAAATTACTAACTTGTGGTACAATAATATCGAGGCGTGAATCTTCCTTTGCGTTCACTATCCCCTCTGCATTTTTATACTCTTGTACTGTTATTAAATCTGCCATAATTATTAAAAGTGTGGGGCAATTAAGGCTGCCCCACGAATCCTGTCTAAGCCGATATTAGCTAGCTTTGTACATGTGTCCCCATTTAGAAGTAGCACCATCGATAAGATCGGTGAAGCCAATTCTTTGTGAAGCAACAAGCACTCTGCGCTGAGCAGAAACTTCATAGTCTGACTCTACAGTCACACCACGTAATCTTGGTAATACAAAGTTTCTAGGGTTAACAGCGATAGCTGCGAATTTAGATACTGCTGGAGTAGCGAACTCGTCACATAATAGTACTCTTGAACCGAATACTTGACCAATTTCACCACTTAGTTTAGTAGCCATATCGCCTACTAAATTAGCATCTTGGAATTCAGCATCTTCTAGTAGTTCGTAATATGTTCTCTGTGAAACAATATAAACTACGTCAGATGGATTAACACCATATTTACCCATGTTTTTTCTCATTGAAAGAAGTTCTGCAGCTGTAACAGTGTCAGTTGCGAAAGCGGTAGCTGACTGTGTATAATCACTGTCATTTCTTGCTAAGTGAAGTAGACCTTCAAAAGCAGCACCACTTGTTCCGTAGACACCATCAGCATCATCACCAGCTAGGATAGCATTTTCGATACCTCTAGCGTGTGATCTTACCATAGACTCTCTAATTAAAGGAAGAATCGGTAAGATTGCATCTTCTTCAGTTTCATTACCTAAGTATGAAGTTGAGATTAATTTCTTAGTTGAAAGAGTTCTTTCAGTCATAGTAACACCAGTGTAAGGTGATCCGTATGTGTCGCCTCTGGTCTCTAAGTTACCATAAGGAGCTGATCCACTAGCGGCTGTACCTGAAGCGAATTCAGCGTAACCAGCATCTGGTAGAATAGGGATAATCATATTCGCAGAAGTCATTGGGATTTCTCTAAATAGAGGAGCCAAGACTAATTCGTTTTCGATATCTCTTTCGATGTTTGTTGAAACGACTTGCTCAAAATCAGCGGAAGAAACTTCAACACCTGAATGTTGATTTACTTTTTCCATTAAAGATTTTGCCATTGGGTTGTCCCATCCTTTACCAGTCGCTAGACCAGCAAATTTAGCGTCAAGAATGTCGCTTTCGAATGATTTTTTCCAATCGGAGTTGTTACCTTGTCTGTCAGAGAAATGTCTTTTTGACTCACGAATATTCATGATTTCTTCAGACTTCTCTGCTAGTTGAGCTTCTAGTGATTTAACAACAGTCTCTAAGTTAGAGTAGTTGTCGTTCACACGTTTCTCAACGTCAGACATTAATTTTTCAGCACCTGTTAATCCAGCTTGGATTACAGTTTTTTGCTCTTCCTGTTTTGCTTCCTCGGAGGCTTTTTGAACTTCAGCTTCGTTAGCAGCTTTTTGAGCAGCTTCTTCTGCAGCCTTCTGTTCAGCAGCTTTAAGTTCGGCTTGTTTCATTGCATACTGAGCAACTGCTTTTTCAGCAGCTTCTGCAGCAAATGATTCAAGATTGAACTCTGGGTTGCTTTCAGGAGATTTATTTTCTTTTGACATATTTGTCTCCATTTCCTTGGCTTTCGCCGTACTTGGCTGCTCAATTTCAACAGCGTCTGCTGAATCTTTTAAGTTAGCCTTATAAAAAGTTTGCTTATACTCATTGTATTCGTCCATAGAATCGAATGACTTGCTTAATCCAAAGGTTGCCCCTTGGTTGCATGGCACTGATACTACAGATACTTCAAAAAGCTCTGCGTCCTTTATCTTATATCCATCGGTTTCGGTCATATAATCAGCGTCCTTGACTTTGAAACCAACAGAAAAAGCCCCAAGGACACCGTCTTTAATTAATTGTGTTACGTTATCGCCTGCACCTTTTGAAATCTTTGCAGAAATCTCGAGTCCATTCTCAGTAACTTTTAAATCTTTTGCACGACCAATCGGTTTGTCGTAATTATGATTGAACAAAATAATTGGATTACCTTTATAGTTTTCTAATCCACCTTTTGTCCAAGCATCTGATTCGATTATGTCGCCTGCTCTATCAAGAGCGTTAGTGCTAGCAGATCCTTTAATATCAACTCCACCATCTTCGGTTTCGCCTAATGTTTTAAAAGTGCTAGTCCAATGATAAATTTTATTTGACATTTTTCGTCTCCGCTTTCTTAGCAGGCGCTTTCGGTTTTGCTTTTGGGGCGGGAGTTGGTGCTGGAGCTTCTTCAACTACAGCTACTGGATGCCTTTTATTCATGGCTGACAACACTCGTCTCCAAGAACCAAATGCTCGTCTGAGCATATAGTCTTTAACTGGAACGTCATTGCCATGACTTTTGTAAGTTGGTAAATCCATTTCTTCGACGCCTTGTTCTACAAACCAGTCGGATAATGCTTTAGCCATCATATTCTTTGTCATTTGTTTATTCCTCTTCGCTTGGGGCAGCCTCTTGAGGTCTACCTCCTTCTTCGGGATTTGCTGCTGAGCCTGCTATATTAGCTGGTACTCTAGGTTGGTCGAATCCATCTACTGGATCTTTACCTAAAGCCTCTCTTGCTTCATTTGGGGACATAATCCCTGTATTTACAAGAGTGGCATAATATGCAGCTTGGTCTCTTAGTTCTGGTTGTAAAGCAGGTATACCTGTTACATCCTCAGATACTTCAAAACCGAAGTAACGCTCAATCGCATACCCTAGTTTTCTTACGATTGGTAAAATTGTCTCTAAATAATAAAGCCTATGATTAGGTCTTATATTTGCATTATTACCGCCGTCTAGTAAAATGGGTGGTATTCCCATCGCTTCTAGTATGATTCTTTCATTTGACTTGATACCTTCTTGGAAATCTAAGTCTTTGAAGTTTACTTCTGTTAAGTTCTCAACTGTTAGTCCGCCATCTAAGAATAGAGGGCGACGACCGCCAGATTGTGGGTTATATCTTGCAACCCATGCCTGTAACATTCTTTCTTTTATCTTCTCTGAAAGTGTGTTTGGTGATTTTAGTACGAGTCCTGGAACTGCTCCATTTTTGAAGAAGTTATCTTGAAATGTTCTCATACTTGATAAAAGCTGCATAGTTCTAAATGCTGGCTTTAATCTTGGTACTCCTCTGTATATGGAGTTAAAACTGTTTTCTTTAATATGTATAATCTCACTAGGACTATAGTCTAAACTATTTTCATATGTATATTTTGCAACAAAAGTATTTGGGTCTGTTTCTATTCTTACTTTATCTGCTGGTAAATGATAGAGATGTGCCCCATCAAAATAAATGAAGATGTTACCATCTATCATTAAGTCAATAATTAAATTTCTTTTAAAAGAATTAATATCCTGAAAAGGATTTGGCTCTCTATTCACTAAAAGATCTACTTTTGATCTTCTAATATTTTTTACTATATTGCTTGTTCCTGGTGTTTGATTTCCGAGAGAGTATGGTATATCTGCTACATCGTCAACTATCATATTGACTGCTCTATTCACTATTTCTAGCTGTTCATATGCACTTCTATAATTAGTAACAATTTCACGAGAATCTACAGTTAGACCTTCATTTCTAGAAATAACATATTGGGCAGGGTTGAGTTTTTCCTCAGTTTCGGGAGTTCTACCTAATAGTCTATCGTACCATGCCATGTTGTTTTTCTCTCTGAATCTCGACCCATTTATTTTGTTTCTCTGCAGTAATCAATTTGGGTCGTTTACCATATATTGAGTGTAGTCTAAGATGATGCTTGTGACAGAGAGTTACAGTATAATCATATACTTTATCGTAGTTTTCATCAATAAAGGATTCTCGAAGTGCTAGTATGTCTTGTTCCTTCTCTATAGTAATCTTTTTCTGTTTTAACCAAGTTTCTAGTAGTTCGGTTAATCCGTAATAATGATGAAAGTCTAGATGTTCTGTGTCGCCACAGATATAACAATTATCTGATTTCTTATACTGTGATTTAGCCTTGTCTCTCACATATTTAACTAAATCTCTTTTTAATTTCATATTTCTACTCTTAATTAGAATTATACCAAAAACTTACATCAAATGTCAAGAACTGTTTTTGACAGGTCTTATTAGAATGTAGTGATATTGGTTTCAAATGAATAGAGTGCGTATCGTAAAGCATCAGCCATATGAGATGCCATGTCATGTTTTGGCTTTTCTCTCATTAAATTAGGATTTGGATCCCATTGGTACTGATCTAAGCACATTTGAGCTTCTTTGCATTTCTGATCAACCATAAGCCCATCGTTATCCACTATGCCCGCTACATGCCCTATTCCGTCTAGTACTGATTTCTTTGCATTAATAGTGCTAATATCATAATTTTGTGCAAAGTCATATCTTGTTTGTTGAGCAGCGGAATCAATGTAGATATAATCAATATCCCATTTTTCTATCAGTTTTCGTATTTCAGCTGCGTGTTGTTCTGTTGTTCTTTCTGAATTATAGTATTCATCTACTAAGTGATAAGTTGAAGTATCCCAATCATATGCTAATACACATAAAGCTGTAGGATCTTTATACCCGACATCTAACCCTGCGAATACATCCATTTCTCTTGTATCAAGTTGTGAAAAGTCTCCAGTACATTTTTCATGGTTAAACTTCCATATCTGTCCTTCAAATACATTGAAGTCTGCCATATACTCTTGATTAAACTCAGCCTCTGACATTGTTTTTCTTGCTTCGATAATATCTGCTTCAGATACTCGAGGATTCTCATGGTAAGTAGCTTTTATACTACACCACTCTGGAAACTCTTCGGTCCATCCTCTATAATAAAACTCTGCGAAGTAGTTATTTCTACCTCGAGGAGTTGATATAAAAATTGCTTTGGAGTTTTCTTTATCTAGTGTAGGACGTAATGCAACATTAAAAGCATCTCTGCCGTCTGTTAGCGCTGCTTCATCAAATATAATGAGATCATAACTTCTACCAACTACTGAGTCTACCTGATTGATAGAACCCATTCGTATTGTAGAACCATTTGATAGTTCAATAACTTTGTCTTTTGCGTTGTCTCGTGTTACCTCTAAATCAAAATGCTTGATGAGATTTCTCTGTAAGTCAAATGAGATTTGAGATAGTGAGTAATTAGGTGACATAAGTAATACATGAGAGCCTGGAACTAAACAAGTTAGTTGTCCTATAATATTACTAATATATGTTTTTCCTTGTCGTCGTGATACTGCTGCGCAGACAAAACGATATTTAGGATTGTTGATTGCATTGATAATTGCAGTTTGGGATGAATTTGGAGTAATGTTTAATAGTTCTAAATAACCCTCTATCGGAAGTTTGATAAAACGAGTTTCTGAACTTATGTCCATATGATAGTCAGATACAATATCTGAACGGCTTATTTCGATCAATGTAAGGTCTCTTTTTCAAATAAATTAAATGGGTCATCAGAATCAAACATTCCATACTCTTTGCAAAGCTGTAATAAATATAAGTATCCGCTTGTAAGTTCGCAAATTTCTTCTTCTCTTTCAGATAAAGTAATACCGTCAAGTTTACGACTTTGTAACGTTGTTAGAAGTTTAACGGCATCTAACTTAACACCATCTAACCATACTTCTCTTCGATCTATTACTTTTGGTACTGTCATCTTTTCCTTCGTTTGATTCCAAGTTGTCTTTTTTGGGAGCGAGGTGGTCTTTTCTTTGAACCACCTTTACCTGCCCAAAATACTTTGTTTGCCCAATAGGCTGCGGAAGATTTGCCTTTTGCGATATTTCTTCCGTGTCGTGCTTTGAAACTGCGTCGTGCTTCTGGGCTATAATTATGCCCCATGCCTTGCGCTCCAAAGCGAATGATTTTCACTTTGCCACCGACTCTTACAGCTACAACTGCTTTCTTTGTTCGGTGCTTAGGAGTTCTCTTTGGACTGTTTAGTCGTGAGAGTCCTGCCTTTTTTAGCCTTGCTTTTTCTGCTGCTGTTAGTGCCATTGTGTATCATGTTTACGACTTTACTAAGTCGTCCTGCTTTCATAAATTTATGAAAGTCTCTGTGAATAATATTTATCTTCTACGTAATATTCGGCTTGCACCTTTTTTACTAAATCTAGCCCTTTTAGGGTTGACTGTTTTGCCGAATCTTGGTCCGATTGCTTTCGGAGCTGCTCCGTAGAATCCACCAGGAGTGGACATAGGAGTCTTTGTATTTACAAAGTTTCCTGCAGCTGAGTTCATGTCTCTAGTGACACCTCGTTTTAGTACATGCTTTCTTAATTTAGATGTACCGTGAACGCTTGGTCCACTTAGAAATCCGCCTTGTCTTGCCATTTTCTTTTCCTAAACAGGTTATCCCTGTTCCGTCCCATTTTTTAAATGAGTTTTTAATAATTCTTTATTATTTTTAGTGCGTGGTAAATTTAATAAGCTACGAAGTTCTTCGCTCCACGCTAGTCTTTGTTCTATAGCTTTCTTGAATTTAAGCGACATCCTTACTATTTGTAGAATCTCGTTTGCAGTTTCTCGTCTGTCCATGCTAGTCCTTATGTGACTTAGCTAATGAATTTTAGCTTTTAGCTTTTTGCTCAGCTTCTATCAGTTTATCTTTAATATCCACTTTGCCGTCCCAGTTCTTATCTTGTCCTGAGACAATGTTCACAAATTGTGTCCATTTAATCTTTAACCATTCTACCATTTTCTTCCTCGTATTGTTTTAATAGTTTATAATAATTTTCTCGAAACTCGCCCTGAGAGATTCTTTGTAAAGCCCAGTCAGTAAACTGACGTTCTTTATCTCTTACCTCTTTTAGTTTTTCTTCTGGCGATTGTTCGAACATTTGTTGGTCTTCCACCTACTCCTTGACTTACTGCTCTTTTTCTTCGAACAGCAGATTTTCTTTGAGCTTTGCTCATAGTTCTAGCACGAGCTAAAGGTACACATTTTGGATACCCTCTTCGAGAGGTTTTTGCTTTTCCTCTGCCACAAGGTTGATATTTTCCTTTCTTTTTAGGACGACCTATATCTACCCACTTTTCTTTAAACCACTTTGTTAAACCACCTTTAGGTTTCGCCATGTTCGTGTTCAATATCTCCAGATGATAAATAATTAGCAGCCGATACAACTTCGTATTCAGAAATAGCTAATTTATTTGTCCACCATGTAGGAAGCTTGTCCATTTCTTCGTTACCTTCTAATCCATCTAGAATCATTTGGCAATGGTTCATAATAATTTTACAACTTGTTATTGCAGAAGCAGCATCTGTGTGCCCACTTTTAACGATAAATTTTCCGTCTCCTGTGTATATTCCTTTCATTTTCTTTTTCCCATGCGATACTTACCGCCTTTTGCTTTGTAAGTTTTTACTAACCATCCGTTTGCATATGCACTTGGATAAACTTTAAATTTTCTTTTTGCCTGTGCTTTAATTCTTGCATATAGCTTAGGATTTGTTGGCACTGGTTTCTTTTTAACGCTTTTTCTTTTTCTTGCCATTCTTTTTGTATCCAGAAGCATATATTGCTCTGCCTTGGGCTTCAGCTTGTTTCTTAGTTTTATAAACTTTGCCTGATTTTCCCCACTTGTAACCGCCCTTTACTTTACGTACAGGCATTACTTTTTACGTCTTTTCTTTTTTAAGATTGCTTGTTGTAGTGCTTTCGGTAATTTCTTTTGAGCTGCTGTTAAGCCTCCCATTGACTTTTTCTTCTTTTTACCTTTTTTCTTTTTCTTTTTTGGTTTATAATGATACGGCATATTTTCCCCTTATGTCCAGCGAGGAGGTTCCTCAGGACACTCTGCCCATCTTATTTTAGTTTTGAGGGGCATAAAACAATTACAAACTTTACAAACCTTCCATCTTTTGTCTAGGTTTGGACATTCTTTGCATATATTATAGCGTTCCTCGTAGGAAAGCTTTTTCTTCATCTTAATTTTCTAGGTAATTTTTGTCTGCGTGCTCGTCTTAGATTAGTCTTTCTAGCCATAAGTTTTTTAACTCTTGCTGAAAGTTCTTGTGAAGGTTCTGAACCTTCTCCTACGACGATTTTTGTTGAATCTGATTGTTCAACTGCCTTTTTCAAGGCTTCTTCTATACTATTACTCATATTAATTTAATGATTTATACATTTGTTTAGCTTCAGATTCAGAGTCAAACTTGTGTAAAACTCCATTATGCCTGAAACACCATTTCTGTTTCTTTTTAAAAATAGGAAGTACTTCCTCTTTCTTTGTAGAAAAAGACGCTTTCATATCTTTTGTTTTGTATTCTTTTTGCATTGGTTCTCCTTTAGGGGTGCATTGACAATATTGTTCCGATTGTAGTTATACCGCCTAATATTAGTGTACCAGCGACTCCAATCATGATTGTCTCAATTCTATTGATTTGAGTTTCAACATCTGAAAATTTATTAAATGCGGTTTTCCACCTTTCTGCACATACAGCTTCATGTTTGTCCAAATTTGCAGCGACTTCGTTAAGTTCCATGTTGTATTCCCTAATATCTTGAAGATTTTTCTTCATATGTTTGTAATTATACCAAAAGTGAGCAGAAGTGTCAAGTATTATTTTCTGATGGTATATATTTTGACTGGTTCGGATTTGCCTTTTACCGTTACTTCGTCTAAGAACTCGTAGTCATATCCGTCAACTAAACTGTACTCAGATATGACAAGATCGACATCGTAGTTCTTACATGAGGACTCTAGTCGAGCAGCTAAGTTTACAGAATCTCCTAAGACAGAGTAATCAAAACGACTACTACTACCAAAGTTACCAACGACACATAAGCCAGTATTAATTCCTGCTCCTGTATTAATTTGGTCAAGATTTTCTTCTTTAAGTTTTTCATTTAATTCTCCTAGTGCCTCTCGCATCTCGAGTACACACTCTGTAGCCTTTCTTTCTTGATCATCGATGTCAAGTGGTGCGTTCCAGAAAGCCATAATACAATCTCCCATGTATTTATCTATGGTTCCGCCATGTTTTAGTATGATTTCTGTTTGATTATCCAAAAATCGGTTGATTAATTTTGTAAGACCTTGTGGATCTTTTTGGTATTTTTCAGAAATTGGTGTGAATCCTCGAATATCTGAAAAAAGAAAAGTAAGTCGTTTCGTCTCCCCACCCAATCTCAGTAACGTTGGGTCCTCCTGTAATTTTTTTACAAGGTCGGGAGATACATACGTTCCGAATTGTTGTTTAATTTGTAATCTCAGCAAATACTGCGTAATGAAATTACGGAAACTTTCAATACTCCAGAATAAAAACGAGATTAAAATAATCCCGCTGACGTCTATCAAATAAGAAGATTGAAACGCATACCAGGCTCCATATAGTAACCCAGCTATAAGTATAATTAATGTGGGTAAGCTAAGCCAGACATAGGATGCTGTGAGTGCAATAATAGATATTGCGAGTAATCCTCCCAGTAACTCTGATCCACCAGCCCAAGTAGGAGTGGAAGGAGCACTACCGTTAATAAGATTATGTAAAATGTTAGCTTGTATTTCATGTGGGTACTTCAACCCTGCTGGAGTTGGAGTTGGATTGACGACACCTTCTGCTGTCACGCCGAAGATAACAAAAGGTGCGTCGATGGGATTGGTTAAAAACTCTAATCCTGTTTGTTTATAGAAGTTCGTATTCCAGTCTAAAAAGATACGAGCGTTAGCGTCGGTATTCATTAGAGGGTAACTAGGTACCCTTATCCAACTAATACCTTCTTGTGTTGTTTTTAGCTGGTACGAAGGATCGTTTACTGCGAGTCTTAAGAGTTCCAAGCCGAAAGCTGGGTAAAGTTTTGACTGGACGTTTACGACTAGGGGAATACGACGAGTAACCCCGTCTATTTCCGGCGTAGCGGTTATCAGCCCTAGCCCCTTTCTGCTTAACTCCAGAGTAGACTCTGTACGTAAAATTCCTGGATATTCGTATAGCCATGGTAGTGGATCACCTCCTAATTGTGCTGTGCCTACATGTAGGCTTTCTTTTGACGATTGAGTAGATGCTGCTGATGCGAGTACTGTAGGTACATTCATCATGGCATTACTCAGCGTTAAATCATTTTCTTTTCCTCTTATATCAGGATCGGGCATCAACACTGTGATCCCTGGAACTGCGTTTGTTTTTCTAATCAGCTCCGCATAAAGACTTCTCGGTAAAGGATAACCTTCATAGGCTTTTACTAAGTCTTCGTCTAAATCAACAATCAGTATGTTTTCATTTTGTACTGGTTCTGTTGACATAATAAGAGTATCATAACTCTTGAGTTCTAAATATTGTAGTGGATAAGGATTCCAAATAAAAAGTGCTAGAAGTCCTGAAGCAATTAGTAGTCGAATCATGAGTTCATACATTGCATCCATGATTCGCCGTCATAAGCCCACTGCTCACAGAAGTCCCATTGACCCCATTTATCTTCTTGAGGTTCTCGTGGTACAGTACTGCAAGCAGTAAGTAAACTACCAGCGATAAATAAATGTAGCACCAACGCTTTCATTTTTTAAAACGACTCCCCATTGTATTCCATTGACTATAAATAGTCCTCTTCTTTTTTGTTTTTCGTCTAATTTATTAAAACTCCAATACATGACACCCGCAGATAAAACTTTCTGTGCTAAAATTCGCTCAGAGGAAGGATATCTCCCTAGAAAAGGGTTTCCTTCTACATAATGATTATCTAATGCATTTTTTGTTTGCATGTAATCTAAAGCACTTCCTATTAGGTATGCTTTATATAGATTTTTATCTGTAGTGTTCCAGTCTTCCCATTTAGCTGGACTGTCTAATGATAATATTAGAAGTCCCACCTTTATTAATAATAATGTTATATTCTTTTCCATCTTGTGATATAATTAAAGTTACTCCTGCCTGTGAGTCAAGTCGAACTTTTGCAAAGTCATTTACTTGTCTCGATATGTTTATATTCTGTGTATCTACTATAGTAATAATTTGAGTAGTAGGATCTTGACCAATCGTTGTACCCTCGATAGTAGCTTTTCCTACTGATGCTGTCTTTTTATCTTTTTCGTTTCCTTCTCTTAATCGATCTATTTCTTCTATGACTTCAAGTAAGTCTTCGAAAAAGTTAACATCTAAAAAGTTAATGTCAAGTTCTGTAAATTCTAAATCTTCTTCTGCTAGCACATCTTCATTAAGTAGGTCTACGTCTAAATCATTAAAATCAAGTAAGTCTCCAGTTCTTACATTATTTGTTTCTTCTACTACTTCTTCTTCTTTTGGCTCATTTACTATGAGCATATTGTCAATTAAGTCTAGTGTGATATCGAGTGTTACTGGTTGCGTTGGTGAACTTTCCCAGACGGATGTGGTGGTGCTTTCATACGGTTTGTTAAGAATGACCAATCCCGCTGCGGTCTCCACTGTGATCTCGCCAGATGATATCCCATCGATATCAGGTAGAAGAATAACCAAGCTACGACCCAGCTCATCAACAGTAACAGTAAAGTCAGTTCCTCGAATACCGATTTGAGAAGTCGGAGTATTGATCTTGATATTTTCTTTATTAATTCCACCTATTTTTCCTGTAATAAATCTTGCTGTTCCCGAAGCAAAAGTAAGTCCAATCTTAGACTTAGAAGGATCTGGATCAAATATAACCTCGTCAAGTATAAGCTTCGAATGCTCAGTAAGACGCACAACAGAGTCGTCGATAAAAGTAAGACCCACCCTACTATTAGCAGTTCTAACATCGTCATAAGATTCAACTCCTAAATCTAATGCGGCTGTAAGGGCTTCGCCTGATCGATTGACCGAAGCTTCACCCTTTAGTTCGCTTATGCTTCCTATATCAGCAGCTTGTAGATGTAGCGTTATCAGACTGATAAACGCAAATATTTGCTTCGCTTCCACTTGTACCACTTGTTGTCATTTGTAAGTTTAAATAATCCACAGCACTTGTTGACTGTTGATCGATTACATAGTCGACATAATCTCCATCTTGATCTAAAATGAATGTATGTCCGCTTGAGTTTACAGCATAACCATCTGCATCATAGTCTATACTACCATTACTTCCATTTACATCCACATTGAATGTAACGTTATCTGAATCAATAGCAGTAACCCAAGTATTGTAATCACCACTAATAACTGCATCATAATCTAAGTTTGCTGCACTATCATTATTTGCTACTGTTACAGTAAGATCATTTGAGCTTCCAGTAATTGTAACATCCATTGTAATATTATCAGAAATATAACTTCCTGCTGGATCAAATTGAATGTCAAACTCATTACTATCTCCAGTAAAACTAAAGTTACCAGTAAAAGTATCGGAATCAATATCTCCTCTAAAAATGTTACTGTCACCAACCTGATCAATATCAATCGTTTGTGAATTACCTGTTAATTTGAAATCACTAATTGGTTCTGAACCTGCGGCTTCATTTCCTTCTACAGTGTTTCCTGATCCAATCTGATCGATTTCTATTTGAGCATTCGTACCGCTCTGTGTTATAAATACTTCATTGTCAGCTGCACTTGCAAAAATTGTAAATACTGCAATGAGTACTAGTATTAAATTAGCTCCAACTAATTTCATTGTGCTTCCCCAGCGGGTGCTGTTTTCCAGTACCCCTTTTTCTCCCCTTCATAGATTGTTTGTAAAACTCCTGTCTCTAAAGCTTTTTGTAAAGCAATCGTCACACTTTCGTTCTTAGTTGCTCCATTTTCTACTTCGACTAATTCTGTTCCAAGTTCTATAAACCTAAATACATCCTGTGACACTCCTACCGAGAGAATAGTCTTTGTCACAAGTACTTCCATTAAAACTTCACCAGATGAGACTGAGATAGTTCTAATTGAAACTGATACAGTATCTTCACGATATTGTTTCTGAGCTCCAATACCCAGATACCTTGCTCCAATACCTCCTGATCGTAGATTGGTGTCATACCCGATAACACCGCCTTCAATTAGCAAGCCTGCAAATAGTAGTGGCAGAACTTGCTCTTTTTCATTCAAACTATTTCTAGTAGAACGAATAAGTTGTCTTTCTTTTGTAAGATGATCTAACCCAGCTCTTTCAACTACTCGAAAGAACTTTCCATTTCCTGCATGCTTAAATGCACGAATAAGCAAACTTGCAGGGTCCATTGTTACTGCAGTGCTAAAAAGTGCAAAAGTTGAATTACTTTTTCTTTGCCCTGTTAAGTCTGGAAACTTATAGATTGCTATTACAGGTGCGGGTGTAGAAACTCTTTTAATTGCATATAGTTCTTCGTTATGTAACTCTCTTACTTGAGCTACGTTTTCTACAGTAAGATGACGATTGTTATTTATAAAATCTCTGACATCTTTGCCAGGCGCCAGCATACAGCTAGCCGTCACCATCAAGACTGAAATCGCCGAAACTACCGATAGGTATTGTGATCTCTGTAACATTTCCCTCACTGTCCGTAACTTTGAGTGTCACAGTGATTCCATCACTTGAGTACTCTATATAGTTACCTTGAAGTTCAATGACTCCTGTTGCTGCACTTGCTATTCCATCTGCGAATAAATTATCAACTAGATCTCTACTAAGTTGTGAATAAATTCTACTTTCTAAATTTTTAATAAATCTTGCAAGAGTTGTATTCTGTGCGTCTCTTTCTGCTTCTTCTAGTGCATCTTGTAATGCTTGTTTGATCTCATTTTGTCTGTTTGTTTCTTGATTTTCGATTGTTAGGTAATGTGCTGAAATGCCTTGACCGTTGAAGGAAGGACTTTTGAACTTGTGTACCATTTCATCTGCAAATAATGCTTGGTTTAGTAAAAATCCTATGAGTCCAGCTGCAATTATGTATTTTACTGCAGTGCTCATTCCACTTCCAAATTCTTCTTTCATTGTCCTTGTGTCACTGATACTGAGCAACCGCCTATAGTTACACAATTTTGTGTTAAACTATAAGATTGTGCTGTATTGCTTTGTTGTGTTAAATTTAATGTTGTTGGAGAACTACCTGTTAAAGTAATTGTTCCTGTATGTGCTGCATATCCTGTCTGTTCTACACTTACACTATTCTCATCATTATTTGTTGTTAGACTAAACGTTTTTGCTCCATCTGTATTTTGATTTACCCATACTTCATTATCGTCTGAATATAAGTAAATTGTTGCAGTGTGTCCACTCCATACGTTTGCACTTCCGTTTCTTTGTACTCCTGCAAGTTTGTTGTCGTTTCCGTGAATATCAAGATTGAGTTTTGATCCACCACCTTCATCGCCATCGTTTCCAAAAGTAGTATCATCTATATCATCAAGTATACCACCTTGACCCCAACGAACATTATTTCTATCTCCCCATACATGAAAGCCTACATCACTCTTAGCACAGTTAGCGCCTCGTGAGCAATACTGGTAAAAATGAAGTGAGTTGTTGTTTCCGTCTAAGTCTCCACCCCAGCTCGCACCCGAGCCCCAGTAGTCAACCCATGATACCTCGTTATTACTTCCCCACTGATCAATGTCGAGGGAGTTACTAGTACCATCAATTGAAAGGTCTACTTTATTGATTGTTCCTGCAATTTGATCAATTTCCATTTGCATATTTGCTCCAGATTGATCTATATGTACATGGTTATCGTCTGCTTGTAGGCTACTTGCGATTAGTAGTAGTAGAACGCTTTTTCTCATTTTCTTTCATTTGCAGTATTGTATTTACTTTTTGCTGCAGCCTGATCATGTCGTTGTCTAACATTCTTATTTGATCGATTAACTTTATAAGTGCAAAATGCATCTCTTTGATTGCAGGACCGATAACTCCTATCATCGTTCTCCATACATAGTATACGAAATATCCTAGTCCAACCATTGCTACAATTGGAAATCCGAACTCTGCTATTAATTCTGCCATTAACTAAATCTCTTTTGTATATATTTAAAAATACTGTAAATAGACAATCCGTAGAAAGCTAATACAGTCATGGGTAGAGCAATGTACGCAAGTTCCCAAGGACTGAGAAAGAGTGTTTGCCATATAAAGTCTATGGCTGCTTGGGCATCTCCTGTAGTAGCGGGTGTTCCAATTTCATCAAGGATTTCAAGTTCGTACTCACTTACAAAGTCATACCACTCATCTTGAGTAAAACAAACATTAGTCTCTTCTGACATCAATACTCCCATCTTCTACAAAGTTTTCGGCTCTTGCTATTCTATCTAAATCTGGTGCTAAGTCGAGCGCTGCGCTTACACTTGTGTCTAATCGTATCATATCATTGTTCATTGTCTTGATTCGTGTAACAAGCATCTCGCAAAACCCTTTGAGAGTGCCTATTTGACTAACAACTCCTCCCATAATTTGTTGCATAATCACAAAAATGAAAACTCCAGCGATTAATGCGCCTGCTATGGGTGCTCCTACCTCTGCAATGAGTGTAAAAACGTCATTTGCATTCATATTAGTGCTAAAACTAGTAACGTGAGTACTATTCCTTTTAAAAATGCTATCCACATTACTGCATATTTACTTAATCCGAATTGATTTCTTGCATCCTCTACTAATTTTTTGTGCCATTCTATAATTTTACTCACTTTCTTTTCTCTCAATGTAATCTTTTACATCGCTGAGCCAGTTTCTTAGTCTGTTGGCTTGTTCTATGTGAAATTCTTTGTCTTCTGGTGTTTTAGCGCACATCTCCATGTGAAAGTCGTAGCAATGCAATACAACCGCAATCGCATCCTGATAGGGCATCCTTACTAGAGAGGAAAATGTTCGCTTTACTTTGTTCACTTTTATTTATCATTTATCTTTTAGGAGCTTTTTCATAAGCTCTCCATAGTTTCCTTGTCCAAACGGTACTTGTGAATTATCTTGTATGTTCACTTGCGTTTTAATTGTCTGTGCTTTTGCTTTTTCTAGTTCCGTTTGTGCTTTTAATTCATCCATACGAATTTTATGTGCCATACCTACAAGATCGGCTAAATCCTTACTAGTGTATACCTCGCTTTCTTCGGCTTCTTCCATTTTGGCGTCTATTAAAGTATCAAGTACTTCTGCTAACTTAAAACGATTTCGATATCCAGTATCGAGATAAACTTGATCAACATATGCTTTCACCTCTCTCTTTTGTAAGTACTCGGATGCTTTTGCCTCATCGATTGATAATCGAGAGCAGACAGCGGGGATACTTCCTAGTTCCAAGTAAGCGTTTGCAATTTCCAGTCCTTCTGGGCTGATTCGTGTAGATATTTGTGTCTTTGCCATATGTGAATTATAGCAAAAACTGACATTGATGTCAAGTTATATTTTTGTATGCATCATCATGATGTAAAGTTCTGCGTCTTTTTTGACTTTTCAAAATTTTTTAAAGTTGTACGTGCGGAGGGGTGTGAGCGATAGAGCAGAGGTGAGTCAACTAACCCCCCTCTGTGTGCTTACAAGAAAAAGATCAGACCAGCTAAAGGCAGAACAATCCAAATTAAAATATCGGTTATCAAAGAATATCTAAAATATAATTTCTTACCAAATTCTGTTGCAACTGTTTCTGTTCCTTTTTCAAATTCTACGCCTTGCTTTTCTAAAATGTTGCAAGCCTTGTTAAAGGCTTGCACATCATTGGCGTTCGCTGGATTAAATCTTGTTTTAATCGTCAACTGTTTTTTAAATATTTTAGCTAACATTAAAACAACTCTTTCATTCTTGTTTTCTTAAAGCGTTCCTCTTTTTGCCATTGCTCATAATGGTTTAACTCCATATTAAAAACAGGCACTTCAGAAAATAAAGATTTTAAAAGCATTTTTGTTTTCATTTGCTTTTGACAATCTTTCCAATCTTTGCCCTCTATCCTATCATTCCCTAGATTAAATATAATCATCCCATTTCTCCTGCATCATAAGATGCTGTTGCGAAATCCTCAATCTTTGTTGTTAAGGTATCTCGTTGCTCGGCTGTTAAGCCAAGCGTTAAAATATATTCTTGATAAACTTTTCTAAACTTTACCATTCTTGCGATTGGATCAACACTTGCATGAACTGAATAAGGTTTCATTCTGCTTATCATTTGTTGAAAATGTGTATCGCCCCCATACATTGCATTATTTAATTTTGTCATACTATACCCCCAAATAAAATTAGCATTGATAACATTACTAACAGAATACTAGCAAAGCTTAACAATAGCTGAACGCTGTAAGGCATAGAGGTTTCAAAGGCACTAGAATAGATTACTATTATAATGGCAAAGGTAAGAGGAATATATGCAATCATTACTTCAATAGGCATTATGAATTCTCCTTATTGATTAAAGAAAGAATTGCTTGTCCTTTCTCATGGATTGATAAGCCAATCTCTGTACCCTTATCTAATCCTATTCTAAATTGGACTTCTTGAAGATCGCTAATAACTACATCTAATTTTCTAGCAATCTCCATATCTAATTTAGATACTTGATGAACCAATGACCATAATTCTGATCTTAGGTTAGCTTGTTCGACTTCATTCTTACTCATGTTATTTTCTCCTTTAATATTTAACATACACTAATTATATGAAATTTCCACTAGGTATGCAAGATTTATTTTAATTATTTTTCTTTTTAATTTTGCTTTAAAAGACATGGTTTAAAATTTGTTTTTGTTGTTTAAACTTGTTTAATAAAACAAATTTTAAACCAAGTCACTTTAAATGTCAACTTTTGTGACAACTTTTTTACAAAAAAATATTGGTTATTTTTTAACCACTATTAAAGGCTATAATTTGCGATTCCCCATTGATAAGATTTCTTAAATTGATATACTAGATAGACATTCAAAAAGAGGTAAATCATGGAAAAGAAAAAAGAAACCAACATCCCAAAAGTTAAACTAGCCGAGATGATCGATAGCAGAATCAAAGCAGATGGAATAACTGTAGCCAATTTAAAAATTATGGCAGAACTAAAAGGTATTGCTAAAAATTACGATTGGAAAACCAATAAGCTAGGACACTTAACAGCTTGGGAAAAATCCTAATATGGATTTAGCCATTTTATTATTTGGCATTTTAGGGGCAATCATTATTGGCATTGCCCCTTTTTTTACTAATTCAAAAACAAGGGCAATCGCTTTTATTATTGCTCTATCAATTTTAACAATTCATACTTTCATAATGTCATTATGGATTTATTTTTTTACCTCTGGAATCGGTCTTATTGGTTGGATTCGAGATTATCAAACAATAGGAAACAATGAAAAAAGAAATATTAACTAGAAAGATTTATAAATATAATGTGCCTTTAGATCAATTAAAATATTCGCATTTATATCTTTTATCGATTGAGAAAAAATCAGATAAGGGAAACATCATAGAACGATATATTAAATTCGGAAAAACTATAGACGCTGTAAAAAGGTTTAAATCATTTGAAAAAGATTATGCTGATTATGAGATAGGTTATATTTGGCTTTCATTTGACAAGGGTTTAAGGTGGCTTGATATTGAAACTTATTATATCGAGAAATTTTTAAAGAAAAGCCTAGACTGTGCTTTTGAAAAATATTCAGCAATTAGCGATAAAAAAATTTATGGCTATACTGAAATTTATAATGCTGATTCAACTACAGATGATGAATTTATTTTCTATCTGGAATCTGAACTGCAAAAGATTTTAAGATCAAAGACTAGGAATGTTAACGAACTGCAACAATGGGGAAAAGAACTATATGCAAATTGAAACAAATATTAATGGGCAAGATGTCAAAATTATTAAGGTTGGAATCGAGCCAACTGCTGACAACTTCAAAAAGAAAATAGAACTCGAAAGGACTTTTAAATATGACGCAATCGCAAAACCAATTAAAAACAACATCTATCCAATCGAAAGGTATAGAGGGAATCAACAGAGCAAACAGGCAAGGAAAACTTTTAGGAAATAAAATTCTATTAACTAAATATAAAAGATTCAAAAGAGAATATGAATCACAAGGGAAACCAACAAAATATTGGGATTCTAAAATAAGAGAACTTGAAAAACTCATTTCGAAAAATTCTGATTAAATTCTATCTCCTTTAAAACTAAATCAGAATTTATAAGAGGGCAAATTGCCCTCTTTTTTTGTGTCACAAAACTTGACTTTTAATCTGACACGCCTTAAAATTTGCTTAATGCAAAGCATTAACCGAAGGGACGCAAATTTTAAGGCGAGAAGATTTAAAAATAATTCAAAAAAGACTTGCACAAAATTATATTTTCGGGTTATAATAATCTTATGTTAGAGAGGGAATAAGGCGAGGAAAAGCAACTCTCCGAACTCCGACTTCCAAGGGCAACCGAGGACACCGAGAGGAACGAAAACGCAAAGCACTCCGACCTCTCTAACTAGGTTTGAGGAATCGAACTAAACGCTTGAAAACCGAAAGGGGAATCGAACGCTAGAAAACAGGAAGGCTATGCCGACTAACCGACAGCACGATCACCTGGAAACGATAGGTAGATTTTTTGATTCCTTAAATCGCTTGGTGGATTGGGTTTTATATTAACTATAACCAAAATTAAAATAAGACGTTGCCCAATCTGAAAATTTAAAACTTAGGTTATCGAAAGATTACTTAACAACAATCAAAAGATTTTCACACCAACTAAAGAGGGCTTTTTGCCCTCTTTTTTTATGCAAAAAATTTGTCACAAAACTTGACATTTGAGCCAACACACCTTAAAATTTGTTTATAAACAAAGTTTAACAAAATAAACAAATTTTAAGGTGAGACGATTTAAGAGACCACCAGGAAATTCCCAAAAAACATAAAAATCCCAAATGAGAATGATTCTCATTTGGCGGCGCCGATTTTACCACACCTTATATTTGTTTGTCAAATCATGTGACAGAAAATTTTAAAAAAATTTGACAGACTAGTCTTTTATATGATAGGGATATTGATACTGTATATTTATACAATACTTCTAATTTTGGCGGGTTTGCTGTTATACTAGGGGTTCATTAATTAATAAGGAGAAAATTATGAAAGACTATTTTGTTTATGTAGGTTGGTCGCTCATTCAGGGCGAGGAACACTGCGTAACTATTGGTGTGACTTCTGATCATTGGCGACGAGCCTATAACAAAGTCATGAATATTAATGTTGCCTTGCCTTGCAAATCCTTGCGTCACGCTAGGGCAGTCGAGAGAGCTGGTCATGAAATTCTAGATAGGGTTCATTCCAGAGCCTTTGTTGTTTGGAGTCCAGAGGAATTATCCAAATCCCCAAATCGCACATGGGACTGGTGGATTTCAGCTGACCGCCTAACAGTTGCCCAGACTGTAGATGTGGTTGAGCGTATGCGAAATGTTCAGGTCACTTGGAAACCAGAAAATGCTCATCTCTATATGGCTAAGGCTAGACGGCATTTTCAGAAAAAAGGGGTTAAATATGTATGATAAATCTGACAACGATAATGACCCGCTTAAGGTTCGTATTCCTTGCGAGCAATGTGGCGGCTGCGGTTTTACTGGGGTTGACGAATGCTCGTGCTGTTATGGATTTGGGTTCTATTCCATTTGCGGAACACGGGACAATCCCTTCCCGTCGAAAGACGATTAAACGCTAAAAACGTCATACTTCGTCATACTCTCAAATTACTTAGGTAATTTGAGAGAGGGCGAGTTATCCCCACTATTCACAGACTTATCCACAATGGAACATTCGTGGAACAATTTGGTTAGTAAGCGCTTACTTACATAAATCTGGACATTTGTTGCTTTTGAGATAAAGGGACAGATGTCGAATCTCACACGCTCTGCGCCAAAGTGCTAAAGTGATAAAGTGACGAATGTCGCCATGCGCCGAAGTGCAAAAGTGAAGTGCCAAAACGAAGTCTCCAGCGCCAAAGTGCGAAAGTGAAGTGCCAAAGCGAAGTCTACAAAGCCGGCGGCGCCCATTATAACACACTTTTGCGGGTCTGTCAATACATATTTGCAAATTAATGAAAAAACTTTTCGACATTTGTCTCCTATTTGAACGCCCGCTGCAGCGATAGTAAGCACTTACTATCATTTTTAAACCAAAAAAAGGGGACTTTCGTCCCCCTCGCTCTATCTGAGGCTTAACAATTTGACAATTGTCGCTTTGTTCGCTCTCTCCAAGCTATCTAGCTCGAATTTTTTAAGACGAAACTTTTGTTCCACATCTCTCACCAATTGTGCTTTGGTTGGCTCAAGAACTTTTGTTGCTTTTTTATCTGTCATTTTAATCTCCTTTTGAATATGTAATATATTATACAGACATTTTCCAGCAAAGCAAGAATTATTTTAGCATCATTTGTCCCCTTTTCCAAATGGCGCCGATTTTATCACAAAGTTTTAGCGGGGTCAATACATTTGCGTAAATTAGAGAAAATAATTTAAAACACAGGTCTTTGAGGGCGTAATTGAGGTAAATTGCCCTTTAAATGCCGTAGGCATAG
>Ga0208899_1000677_pt1 | contig 25380 bp, 40 predicted proteins | sample VirMetDEL_Nov_24_FD_184518 | JGI IMG/M metagenome (GOLD analysis project Ga0208899, IMG submission 184518) | Aqueous microbial communities from the Delaware River and Bay under freshwater to marine salinity gradient to study organic matter... | ecosystem: Environmental > Aquatic > Marine >... | reverse complement strand
GAGGGTAACTTATAGCCATGATTTATCCAAATGCTGATTTCATTGCACCACCTCTACGTCTTTGGTTCATAACTGCACCTACGGACTGATTGATGATAGCTGGTGAGGCTTGTGCTATTGTCTGAGTGACAAGTCTCTTAGTATCGTCTGATGTATTAGCTGAGATATTGAATACTTGGTTCACTACTGTACCGCCAGAACCCTGACCTTTAGTGTGATCTATGACAGTCTCTCTAGGGTGTAGCATAGCCATAAAGCCACCCTTACCATCTAGGCCACCTGATCTTGGGCCTGAGCCTGTGTATCCACCACCTTCATATCTTCTAGGGGCTTTAGGTGGGGCTACAGAACCCCCAGTACCAGCAGCAGAGGCAGGAGTAAATGCACCTGTAATAGCACCAGCTATAGATTGTACTAGCTGTTCAACAACAAGTATCCTGTAAAGCTGTTGTATGATGTCAGCAGCCATAGATCTAAAGGCATCTTTAGCTGATGTAGTACCATCTACTAGCTGCATAAAGAAGTTACCAAAGGCTCCAGAGACACTATCAGCTATAGCCACTTGTTGTTTCTGTACATCACTCAGTTCTCTGTTAAGATCTATAGCTTTTTCTGTTGCTTTATTAATCTTAGTCTTAGCTTCAAACTCTGCTATAAGTTCATCTATAGTCTTATAACCAAACTCTTGTTGATAACGGGTGCCTTGCTGTCTAGGATCACCACCACGACCACTAGCAAGACCTGTGGGCATTAAACTTTGCTGTAAATTAAGAAGATTTAATCTTGCCTTCTCTTGGTCATTTACAAGTTTTAATGCCCCAAGTTGTAATTGTAATTTATCATAAACAGCTAAAACCTCTGTTTTATTTTTACCAAGAATACCATTAGATTCTAGTTGAGCTTCGTACTTATCTCTTTCTAATTTAGCAACAAGGTCTTGATAATGTACGCTGTCTTTACCATAAATTACTTCTTCTTTAGCTAGGAGTATTTTATCTTGTAATGACTTTTTCTCCGCATCTATTGCAGTCTGTATATCTTTTACTCTTGCTTTTTGATCTGCTGCTTGCTCTTTTGCAAGTTGATTATTTTTAATAGCTAATACTGCAGTGGCTTTTTGAAGATCTAGTAACTTTTCTTGTACTTTTTTCTCTTTCTCTAAATCATCTAGCCTTTCTTGAGCATTCTTTTTCCTATTTAAAGCTAAAGCTAAAAGTTTAGTTTCGTCTGATAATTGCTTCTTAAAAAGATCCGCTAAGTTTAAAGTAAGCTCTGCCTGACTTTTCTTTTCGCCAGTGGCTCTAATTTCTAACTCAACAATTTTATCTATAAGTCCTTGTTGTTTTAACCTTGCTTTATATGCATCTGGATCAAACTCAGTTACAAGTGAAAGCCTCTTTTGATTTAACTCATCAGTCTTTTTATTTATACTATCTATAGCATCTGCAAAAGTTTCAACTTCTGCAGAAGACTCTTTAGCATCTTTACCAGATCTTAAGAAAGCTGCACCCAAGGCTCCAAGTAAGGGTATAGCAATGCCTAAACCAGCAATTAAAAAGCTCATAGATAACTTTAGTCCCATGAAACCGATTTTTGCATTTAGAGTTGCTGGTGGCAAGAGGTAAAGAACCCCAACCATCTGAGTCATTTGTTGACTAAAGGCGACCATTGGGTTTGTTCCCGATTGAACTTGAACAAGAAAGTCACCCACTTGATAACCAGCTTGTTGCGTAGCAACACCAAGTTTATTCATGCCTTTGTTCATCATGTTAGCATGAGCAGAAAAGATCCCAGTACCCCGCTGGAAATCTCTATTTAATTCTTCTATGCTTACTGATCTTTGTTTGTCAGTTATAACCCCTAACTGTTGTGCCTTATTTAAATCTTTAAGGGTTTTTTCATACAACTTAGATGTAGAGTATAAGGGCTTAAACTTTCTGGACAACCTGTCAACTTCAGAACTGTACTTAGCAAACGTATTAGTTGATTTATCTGTTTTATCTCTTAATATGTTTACTTGATTTGACGTTCTATTTAAATAATCATTCAAGACCTTTAAATCACTAAAATCAACGCCAATTTTAATGTCTTCAGTTGCCATTAGTTATACCCATAAAGACTACATCAACACGTTTTATTGCTTCTATCTCCCAAGAAGACAATGGTGTATCTGTAAGCTCCTTCCATGTTTTTATTTCTTGATAACTTATCGGGTTTGGGCCTGAGAACCCCATAGTTCTACTTGCGTTTAAAACAATAAAGGCAGACCAAACATGAGACATAAGCAATGGGAAGTCGGGGCCATCTAATGCTTTTGGTCTGTGTCCAGTCTGCCTTTCTACTTGTTCTAAGTGTTCACGTTCTGATGTGCCTGACTTGTCTGGTCTACTTATAGAGAACTCATGTTCTGCGTAGTCAACCAGTTCTTCAATCAGGCCTTCGTAAAATCCAGAGAGTTAGCTACTGCTTCCTCAATCTGATCTCTTATCCAGAATACTTCAGCGTAAATCTCTTTGGCTTTAGCGATAGAGAACTTAGGTTTAGAGCCACCATAAGTAATCTTCCAGCCTTTAGTAGTTTTGGCAAGTAAATCTAAAGTAGCGTCCTCTAGGTCTTCTGCTGTAATCTCTACCTTCTTCTTATTCTGTGCTTGCTTCAGACGCTTATTGGTTTGCTCATGTACAGCAGCCTTGTACTCTTTAGAGTGTGGTGCATATACAGTGATAACCATTGGTGTATCGTCATCATTATTCAAGACATCAAAGCTAGTAGGATGTACAATAGTGACATCTACAGTGTCGCTGGTCGGGGTTAAATTCTTTAAGTCCATGTCGAGTTTCCTTTCGGGTAAAAGTTGTCGGGTCGGGTAAAAGGGGAAGCATCAGACCCGACACCAATGCTTCCCCGCCCTAGCTAGGGTACTTTATGCAGAGCGAGTAATAACTAAGTTACTTGCATCTGCTGTGTTGTAGAGTGCTACGAATGATAGAGAGATAACACGGCTAGTTGGGCCATCTACACCTACGTCTGCACTATTGATCTTGGCTCGTGGGAATGCGAACTTCATGGTGTTACTACCATCACCCACAGTTACCTCAAGCTCAGTTTCAGTCTCATTCAAGAAGCGGTTGATTAAGGCTGCATCCTCAAAGTAAGCTGAGATAGTACCTTCAACTTCAGCACGACCAACTTCCAATTGTGGCGCACTATCACTACCAATTACGAAAGTAGGTGCGAAGGAGTTCGTCAGAGTGAAGTCCATACCAGTTACGATAGCTGACGTAGTGGGCGTACCATCAACGTCACCGATAGCTAATGTACCTGAGTAGGCATCGAAGGGAGCAGCACCTGATGCAGCATCCTGTGTCTTCTCAGTAGCACTAATAGTCATGTCCTTACCAACCATACCGTAGGTAGCTGTTACCATCTGGTTAGGGGCTAGAGAAATACCCATAGTAGAAACTGTCATACCTGTGAACAAACGAGCTTGGTCGATGTCAGCAGCGTAGTCTTCGATAGAGAAGAACTTAGGTGTAGTACCAACTTTAAGGACGTTAGTTGACCAAGTGGACAACATAGCTGATTCTAGGAATGCATCGTAATCAGCATCACGTAAGTCAGCAACAATATCACCAGCAGCTTGACGGTTGCCATGACGATCAACACGGGGCATACGATCAGGTTGAATGTCAGTACCAGCTACACGATCTTTAGTTAAGTTCAAAGAGTGTGTGCTGAAGGGTAAGTTTTGGAAGTTACCAGCAGGAGTCGTGCCAAATGTGCTTTCCACAATGAACGATAGGCTGGAACGAGAACCTTGTGCGAAGGCCATAATGTATTCTCCTAATTATTATAAACGTACCATCCGATATTAATCGGAACATAGTACCAAGGCGCATCTAAGAAACCTTGCTGTCTCTCAGCGTAGTCAATAGATACAGTTATTGTTTCATCCCCAGTGTAGGAGATTTTAGTGGTTGCTTCAAAAGCCTCTAATACAGTATTAGCTAAGGCATCAGCAGCGGCGGGGCCATTACCTTCTGGGGTGTAGGCAGTTACAACAAACACACCATCGTATCTCTGTTGTGGGTTTAAACCTCTTACAGCGGGTCTACGGAGTGTCGGGAGGAAATTAGTCTGTAGGTAACTTGTACCTGTCGTTGGGCTAAATGAGACATTCTCATAAGCTATGCCTGATGGCAAACTAGCAGTATTAGCTAACTTGTTTTCAAGTGCTGCCCGTATGTCATTATAGATACTAGCCACGTTTATACTTTCTCTTTAGTTGGGTAAACACAAAGTAGCCATTAGTTTTGGGCCAACCTTCTCCACGTTCAACATCACGGGCATGAGGACTATTGTTACGAAGCTCTATTCGGGTAGTATCCAACAAGGAAGGTATTCTTTCTAAGTCTTGAGTAAGATTACTTAAGCCTTCATTTCTCGCAGCTTGTTCATTAGCTTTAGGTTTATTCTTAGAGCTTTTACCTCTAGGTCTACCAGCACCTACATTAAATGAGAAAGATGTTACATATGCACCAGTATCTACAGGAACTCTTATTGTACCTAAACCGACTGCATCAACTGCCATGTCTATTAGTTTACGCTCTACTTGTTGTTCAGCTAAAGCCTTAAGGCCATCTATCTTCCTCTGTAGGGAAGGCATGACCTTTAACTGAGTTCTCATTACTCTCTCACATCACACAAGAAACAAATCTTGACCCCATTAGAAAATATAGTAACAACAGAAATAACATTAACTGTGTCACCGTTACCAATAATCTGATCTTCGTCATCGGGATCTACTGCCAATCCTAAAGCTGGGACTACGCACTTACGGGTTCCTCTGCGGATCTCATCTACATTAGCTATGATACCTTGATCGTAGTTGTAGAAGTAACCCTCAAAGTTGTAGTCGGTTGTAGCTGAACCTGTTACTGAACCTGTAGTAGGATCATAGGTTCCTGCTGTAGTCTTCTTGCGTAAGGTGAGTGGCTCACCAAACTCCTCTACCATCTTGAGTAGGTTATAACCTCTTGAGAATGCCATTACCTACCCCTTAACTGTAGTCGTAATCATCACCACTATAACTTGGTGGGTTCTTAAACCTGTCTCTACGAAAAGATGGTGGAACACGGTCTGTATTCTGCCTTACGTTATCCACAACTGCAATACTAATACCACCAGCCTTAACTCCCACACTAGCCCCAGCCTTCTTACCGTTAAGCTCAAGGTCTAATGCAAGCTGTGTGTACTGGTTAGCTAGATCACTATAGTTAGCACTCAGAGCGCCTGAGAGGTTCTGTGTGACCCTACGAGAGTATTGTGCAGCGATTGTTCTAGCAGTCCAAGCACCAGCCTGGTAGATATTGTCACTGGTCTGAGATAAAGCAAAAGTAATTTCTTCATTCTGGACTTGTTGGTCGTTAGTGTCAGTATCTCCTACAAGGAGCCGTACAGAGTTCAAACGCCCAGAGGCTGTACCTGTACCTAAATCAGTTGCATCATACGACCAAGCCATAATTAATCAGTCTCCATGTGACCATAATTTCTACGCCAGCTACGGATAAGCCCACGCTGTTTATCAACTATCTTAGACTTCTTACACTTCTTCTTTTGGAACTCAGCTTCAGAGGGTGTCTTAGACTTTACTTTAGCGTTGATACTGTCTACAAGGCCATGCAATCCAGCTACATCTAGTTGCTCTAGTCCATCACCAACTTTAAGTTCTACTTCAAACTCTGAGTTATGATGAATGAAACCTTGTGTGTATAAGATTAGTGCTTTATCTTCACTGACACCAATCTCTTTCCATTTAAACTCCTCACCCTTCTTTAGCTGTCTACCCAAAGATTGAAATGGATACTTAACAAAGACTGGACGGTCTATTTGAAATGGCATATTCTCTTGTCGGATCATTGTACTACCTTTCGTCGGGAAGGATGGCAGGGGCCATAACTACAGCCCCTACCGATAGAAATTAAGCTACAGCAGCAGCGAAGAGGTAACCCAAGGCAGCGCCTACGACTTTCATATCGTAAGACATTTTAACTTGGATCATCTCAGCGATTTGCTGACGCTTCAGAGCATCATCTGAGAATGACTCAACAGTGATACCCAAGTTGTTCACACCTTCTAGGTTATTCCAAGCGAAGGTCAAACCAGCGGCTGGTGACATAAGACCAGCAGTTGATGGTGTGTAGGCCAACAGAGCATTCTTACCACCGATGAACGCATTGCTTTCTGCAACACCTTCTACTGATGAGTTCTTGACAGCTTCCATGACGTAGAAGTTCTCTACCTCAAAGATTTCAGCCAACTTAGCATCTGTGATCAAAGCTGTGTTAGTTACAGTTGCGCCACCGTTCAAACGTGCCAGAATATCTGGGTGATTGATCAGTTTATCACGTACTTCTTTACCAACAACCATTGTGTTTGGCTTGAAGCCACCAGAAGCCAACTGTACTGCACGACGAGCAGCAGTTACATCTTGGATTGGTGTTGAGTTGGTGTAGTCTGACCACTGGTCAGTACCTGACAATGTGTTGTCTGTTCCCCAAACTCCTGTTGAGAAGAAGTTGGTTGCAAACTGCTCTTCACGATGGATCATCAGACGCATCGCCAAGGTTTCAGCACCAGCAGAACGGATGTCCAACATAGCATCTTCGTTAGCCAAAGTTTGCTCATCGAAGTCCATACCAAGACCATATACGTCAGCAAAGTAGCTGCTGGTCGATAAAGTCATACCGATACGGTTTACTTCTGTACGTGGAGCCAATTTAGCTACATCACCAGTACGGTTCATATTCGCACGGTCATAGATGTAGTATTTGTCAGATTGTTTTGAAACACCGACAGTTGGGAATACCTTATCAGCGATAAAGTTTTCTTGTGATTGTGCATAAGCCAGCGTGAGGTTAGTCAGCGGCTGATCTACATGCACTGCGGATGGAGTCAGCAAGGGCATTATTTATTCCTTTCTATGCTGGATTAAGCTACGACGTTACCGCCTTGGATGAGTTCAATAGCCATGATCTGACCATCAACTGCTGCTTCCAAAGCATAACCCATAACAACGTCACCAGAGGCGGCGGTGAGTGCGTCACCATTTGCATCTGTTTGAATGGCAGCACCAGCGGCAATAGTACCACCAGAAGTTACCATAACCTTACCTGAGATAGCTACAGTAGCAGCTTCACCAGCAGCAGGGTTGTTCAAAAGAACACCGATGCAATTTTCACCAGCAGCATCTGCCAGATCTACTTGTCCATCACTCTCCAGAGTAACGAACTTGAATTGTGCTGCTGTGAGACTCTCACCAGCAACAAAAGACCGTGTATCACGGGACTGCATTACAGCCATATTTATTCTCCTTTATAGGATTTGTTGATAAGAGCTTTACCTTCATCGGTCTTAGCAACTGCGGCATAAGCTACAGCATATTGGCTCTTCTTGATTTTGTTTTCGTCCATATAAGACTTAACGAGGGCATCCAGCTTGTCCTGTGCTGTAGCGAAGTTGCCATCAGCATCAGACTTACCAAATTCTTCCATAGACTCTCCGAATACTGCATCAGCACCCTTCAGAGCTTCCATAACTGCTTCATCTGTATCAAACTTAGCAATAAGTGTTTTAGCTACGTCGATATTGAAGTTAGGTAGAGCTTCTTCTGCACGTTTAGTCAGTTCAGCATCTGCCTTAGCAACTTCAGCTTCTTCCAGAGCCTTAAGGATAGGCGCAGGGATGTCAGCTTTGTTGATTTGCTCACCGTCATATTCTACATACTCAGGCTCGACTTTCTTCTCAATTACGTCAGCTTTAATGACATAACCATTCTCGATGAGAGACTTACGAAGACGCTCGTTTTCTTCCTTAAGAGCAACTTCAGAAGCCTTAAGAGTTTCGATTTCAAGCTCTTCAGCAGTTGCATCATCAGCTTTCTTCATGTCCATGTTGTACATCTTCATGGCTTCTTCTTCAGACATACCTTTATCCATGTATGGCTTCAGTTTGGCCTTCAGATCATCAGACATTTTTTCTGTTACTTCATGTTCCATAGGTTCTCCATTGGAATTATCACGCTTGTACAAGGAGACCATTGCCTGTGCATTTGCTGGACGATCCACCAAAGACAACTCTTCCAGTTCAAGCTGTTTTAAAAGGTTAGGCACTATAGTCCTCCTTGATTGCACGACCCCCAATAGAGAAGGCCGCAAGTTCACCAGACTTAACCTTCGCCCAGACATTATCGTCATAGACTTTGAAAGCTACAACCCAGCCTTCACGGTCACTCTGAATGCCAAGGGATTCACCAATCTCTTTAGTGATAGGCATAGAATGGATAACTGCTCCAATCTGATCCCCTGTATGCATCTGCTTACCGACACGGATATGCTCCATAAAGCCATTGACAGCCTTAACGAGTGTGTCAGGTTCGATTACGTCACCTTGACGGTCAACCACTGGCTCACCTTTCTCAGTAACGACTGAGGCCCATCCATAGACTAGACGCTGTTCGTCATCTGCCTTGAGGATTTGACCTTCAACACTTTTAGTAAGTTCGGACACTGATGTTCCACCTTCCCACATACGACAAGACCAGTAACCTGCTGTAGTCTTATCTTTCTTGGTATCACAAGAATGGCGGGAGCGGAAATTAGCTCTGGCTTTAGGGTCATCTCGACGGATCTCCATATTAGGATCTCCAAAGGCAACTCGCTTCACCTTATCACCATCTTGCACGAACACTTCAAACTTCTTGTTGCCACCTTGAATACGGCGAGGCTTGTTTAAAGTTACTTTCTCACCTTGGTACTCAGCCTTAGTGAACTCTTCCTTCATCACTTCCTGTACGATAGCTCTGAGGGCGTCTAAGCGGTTCACTGATGGCTCTTCTTGAGGGTCTTCAGCTACCTCATCACGGGAATAGTAAGCTAGGTACTCTTCATGGCTACCACAGGGCATGTATACCGCCTGTCCTATGCCATCTTCATGTACGTGGATCTTACCCTCACAACCCATGTCCATACTTCTAGCTCTAGCTTCCATCTCAGTAGAGAATACATCATTAGCTAGTTTAGCTTTAGTTACCGACTTCTTGCTGCTAGAAGGATGTGAAGCTGGTAGTAGATCTTTGTCGTGATTAGCTTTCTTAGCCCCCGTGACAATCTTAAGGAAGCTATTTACTCTAGCCATTGCCCATTGCTCAGGGCCAGTCACATTAGGACGTACTGAAGATGGGTTTGTACGGTAGGCACCTACACCTCTATCATATACTGCCTCAAGCATACGCATAGTTACCTTATGCTTAGACTTCTTGTTATGAGCTTCCATCTTGTTCTTGAGGGCTGTTTTTGGCATGTTGTAACCTTAAGCTGTATTCTTGATTAGGACACCTTGGAAGGAAGCCGCTACTGCGTTATTTGTTGTGTTACTAGAAACCCTACACTCTAAATCTGTCTTCTCATAAAATTGTTGTGGGTATTCAAACTTAGTAATCAACTGGTTGCTCTGTAGCACATTAATAAACCTAGATCTGAAGACATTTGATCCAAAATCACGGCTAACAAAAACACAAGTGACTAATTTACTTGCTTGAGATAACGCTGCGGTAAAGTTAATGTCATCTAAGTATAGCGTGTAACCAGCGGGTACAGTGTAAGCAGCTATTTGTGTCTGATTACCAAAACTTAAATTGGCATATACTGTAGTATTTGGTACACCACCAGTAGCACCAGAAGAACCTATATAGATTATACCGCCAGCAGTCCCACCTGTACCAGCTAAAGTAACAAAAGCTCTGTACACTCTTAGGTATGAGTTTTGAGTAGCTACTTGTGTCTGACCATTAAGAAGAACTGTCTCTTCTACCTCATCGTAGTTCTCATCTAACCCTTGTATGATAATACTGTTAGCACCTGTGCCACCGTTGGTATCATTTACACTTGTGCTACTGACAAACATTGTAACAGCACTTGTAGGGTAAGGAAAGTTACCACCTTGCGCCCAAACAGTCTCTTCCTCACCATTTACATCTGGGTTGTAACCAAACTTATATAAAGCTTTGTGACCCTTAGTAAAACCTCTAGCGATTGCTAGGTCTGTATGTTCAAATAGGCGTCTGGGCCAACCACCAAGCATTTTCTGTTCTACCTGTTCAAAGAGTGTATTAGGATCTGTTGCATCTTCTACGTCAGGTCTTCCAGTAAGTATGCCATCAGTTACTAGAGAGTAATTTTGGCTTATTGCAGTTGAGTTTACTTCTGGTGTACCTGTAACGACAGAGGGAATAGAGAAACTCTCATCTTCTGTCATTGTAGCATCTGAGACTACAGGAGAACCTGTAACAAGCCCTGATGCTGTTAGGCCGTGGTCTTGAGTTAGTGACGCTTGGTTAGCTACAGGATTACCAGTTATAAATCCTAAAGCTGTTAAGTCGTGTTCTTGAGTTAGTGTACTCTGGTTGGCTACAGGAGAACCTGTGACAAACCCTAGTGCTGATAAGCTATGTTCTTGAGCTATTGCTGTAGATGAAACTACAGGATCTTGGGTGACTATAGATACAGAAGTTAAGGCATGTATCTGAGCTATTGCTGTAGATGCTATTTGAGGACTAGCTGTACTAAATCCATTCGCACCAATAAAGTTGTCGTTTATTAACGGGTCACTTGACTGAGTGAGTAGTAGATCACTATTTTCCTGTAATACCCTGCTTGTCATTGTGCATGACCTTTACTATGCAGGATCAGGGATACCGATAGTAAATGACCCTAAAGAGAATGTGTTACCTGATGCTACAACCTGACTAGCTGTTAAAGCTCCTGTGGCTAACAGTCTAGTGTTAGATACATCTACAATAGCATAATGAGTAGCTGTACCGTTACCTGTTACTGATCCATCGGATATGGCTGCAACTACAACCTCACGACCACCACCTGATCTGTCTGAGGGGGCTGCAATACTCAGGCTAGTGGAGTTACCTAATGTATAAGTAGAGGTAGCCTCAGTGTATGTAGTGGCTTCCTGAGATGTTAGGTCAATACGAGAGGCTTCAGTATCAAGTACAGATAACCCATTGTCAAAAACTCTGTTATTAAGACTGGGCATCTTCTGGCTCCTCTTGTGTTACAGGCTTGGCTTCTGCATCATATCTTAATTCAGCTATATCCATCAGATCCTGTATAACCTCTGGATGATCACTTACGTTGATGTCTGCCCCATTCAAGTTCCGTAGGAATGCTGCAATCTCACGTAAGTCATGTGGAGCTACATCACCAGCTACAATAGTTGGCATCAGGTCATAGTTCAGACCGTTCAACTCCCAGAGGCGCTCGACAAGCTGTTTGTTAAGGACATCAACAATAGCTTGGATATAACTCTCTAATGCACGAAGGAACAGGTCTGTCTTACTCTTGGAGAGGGCATAAGAGCCAGTATTACCACCACCAAGCATAAGAAACTCAGAAAGGACACTACGAGCAATATCGTGCTGGTAACGTCTTACAATAGGATCAATGTCAATGTTACGACTACCACTAGAAGACATAAGCTCAACATCTACCAGTTTCTGGTTGGTAGGCGCTCCGTCTTTATCGGGATAGGTGTCGGAAGGCAGAATAATGTATCCCTGCTCATTGAACTTGACATCCCTGAGAATAGATTGCAGGTTATTGACAAATCCAGATTGGGCGGCTGTTGCATCCCCTGACAAGTACTCAGCAGGAATACGGGCAACAGGAATACCAGCAAGTTCCCTCTCAACTGCTATAGCCTCAATAGACTGTAGATTATTGACATATTCATAAGAAGTATAAGCATTGCGAAGAATAGAGCGCCCAGCAGGGTCACCATTAATCGTTGTCGTGCGGTAGTACAGACTTTTGCGAGTAGGTATATAATTAGAGTTGTTATAGCCCGACCCATCCTGATAAATACCTTTGACATCACCAGTCTGCTGATCTACATCAAACCTAGAGATTGTCCAAGGCGCACGAATAGCAATCTTGCGTACACCCATACGTCCATCAGTGTACTTAGAACGCCTCTTATCACTTCTTTCAGTAGGGCCAATACGTCTTTTATATATGACTTCAAACCATGCAAAGCCATACGACAAGTTAGATAAAGATTCTGCAATATGGTCATCAAGGGTATGGTCCATATCATCAAGTACAGACTTAACGAACTCAGCTTCTTCTTTAGCTTCTGCACTATCATTGGCTGGCATCACCTTTAAATCAACATCACGAAGGACTTGTTCAGTAGCGTACATAACAGCACCAATAGTACTGTCGTTATCTCTCATCTCACGGTACTTGCGTATGGCCTTCTTGCCACGCAACTCAGGTAGAAACTCATCAGCCCGTATCTGACCATTGTAGGTGTTATCACCAGCTACACCTAATATCTTCTTGGCCTCTGTTTCTGAGAGCTTCTTAACCATTACCTTAATCCTTTGGCGCTACTGTACGCTAGTTTCAGCGTAGGTTTTGCGTAGCCATTCAATGAGAGGTCCGTTATAGCCCAAACTAAAGCATCAAGACGGTCTGGTGAGCCTATGGACCCTAGAGGTTCCCACTGTACCATCTGATCTTCTAAGTCATTAAGTCCTCTTACGTGTTTAACCTTATCCTGTTCATATAGAGCAGATACAGGTTCAGCCCGTGCCATCTTCCCTCTGGATGCATGTACGAGCTTTACTGGGACTGTTTCATCTTCTGTGTGTAATGTGTGACGAACCATATCGCCACCTTGGTTTCTTTCAGCTACAATCCTATCAGCCATGTGTTCTCTATAGAGTTCTACAGCTTTGGATGCCCACTGTTGAGGAGTATATCTACCTGTGTGATCTTCTAAGACGTAAGCTATTCCGTTGACATCTACACCAGCAACTACAATACCAGTCATGTCACTTTCTGCATTTGACGTAATAGCTGGATCAATAGAAATAACCACCCTATTAAGAGATGGTACGTCATCCTTGTCTATCTCACACTTAGCAAGTTGTTGTCTATTCCATAATGCGCCAGATGCTTCATCAAGTATTTCTGCATATAGTTCTTGTCTACCTAACCTTGTTCCCTCATAAGTCTTCTTTACTGCATCTAAGAAGGTATCTGCTAGATTGGCTGCATTATCATAGGTACTCCCTTTGCTAATGGTGGTCTTATCATCGTCTAGTATTGTGCGTATCAGTTTGGTTGTCTTAGGTGTCGTCGTTACGAATACTTGAGGACGCTTACCTAAACGTAAACCAAACTGTAGCATATCCCAAGTTTCTTGGGCATTTCTCCATGCACAGAGTTCGTCTGTCCATGCTGAGTAGGCTTGTGGCCCACGTAATCTCTCTGGGTCTTCAGCGGAGAAGAATACAGCCTTAGAGCCATTCTCCCATGTCAGAGTATTGTTGGTAGGTGACCAAGTAGGAAATCCGATATGCTTTCCCCTATATGTCTTATCACCCTTCCAACAGACATTGAGTAGACCTGAGTCACCCTCAACCATAACCCTGCGAACATCACCTTTAGTAGGTGCGACACAATGAACGATCTTATCGCCCTTCTTGATCCTGTGTCTGACCCATTCGGCACCTGCACGGGTCTTACCCCAGCCACGACCAGCAAGTGCAACCCAAACATTCCATATACCCTCTGGCTCTAACTGCTCAGGTCTAGCCCAAAATTCCCAGTTATGTTGTAACTCTTCAGTCTTCTTGGGGCCTAGTTCTTCTAATAGTGCAGCTACATCAGAATCTGGTAAATCCCTAAGTACTTGCGCTGTAACTCGAAGAGTGTCGAAGCTACGCTTCTCTGTTATCATCTGTACTGTTTCTCTGCGTAGCGGAGCTACTACGGGTCTTACCTAATAAGGTCATCAGGGAGTCTATAGCTGACTCATCTACATCGGGGTCTTCTACCTGATCTACCTCATTAACTGTAGATGTTGGACTCCATCCTCCCTTACTACGAAGAAAGAGTTCCTGAGACTTGAAGTCACCCTCTAATGCTTGCTGTACAACTACAGAACCTACAGCACCTACAATAGAAGCCTTCTCTTCAGCTATGTCCTCACCATATAGTTTATAGAAGGTAGCTGTACTTGAGGGGGCATTCTGATACTTCTGGATACTACTAAGAATATCCTTAACAGATACTCCACTACGAATACCTTCTCTAACCTTCTTGGCTATCACTTCACTATAGGGGATCTTATCGTGGACGCTCATGTCATTCTCTAATATAAATTATTCCCCCCAACATGCAGTGCGAATCCTAACTAGCTGGGGGGAACTTACACTACTACCCATCGGCATAACTACGTCTCTACAAATACTTGGCAAGGTTTGTTATGGTTGAGTAGTAGATCTCATGATACTTAAGTAATAACTTAAGTTCTTAACTGTTATAGTTTATACTACTTAGTGATATATACACCTTAAGGGTAACTTATGTTATACTTAAGTATAGGTCTTACTATACTATATAGACCCATATAAGATTTTTATACCCTAATTTTATAACTATTTTTTATGTTGTTGATTACTAACGGTTCTTTTTCCTGTAGTTGACTCTAGAAGGTAGCGCATGTCGTATACTGTTGCATAAATACCGCAGTAAATACAGGGTCGAAAGTGTTTCAATGCGTAGCAGGGCTACTAAGTAAAATTCTTATGTTGTAGATGTGGGTGGAAACAGACCCCAACCGAATCACCTGCGTATTTTACAGAGGGTCCCAACGAATGTCAAGCCCCTAGTGTAAAAATGTGATCTAATGTTACAAGACTGAAACAATTTGTGATCTTGTTTAGTAGTACTGCGTAAAACGGTTGACTCTTGTTAAACTATTGATAACAACCAACGAATCACTTGACAAAAAGAAAAAACTAGCGCTTGGCGAGCGAATCGGCAGGCCTATTGAGAATCATTCGCAAGTAATAACCTAACTGATAATGAGAATCGTTCGCAATAAGGGATAAACTAAACTATTGAGCAACAATAAAAAAGACTCCAGCTTTTACACTGGAGTCAGTTAGGGAGTCGTCATGTTGAAAGAGTTTAGCTCATAAGCAGACTCTTAAGCTCTGCTACGGTCCATCCGCTACGCTTGGCAAGCTCTTTCATAGTAATTGCCCAATTAGAGTCAAACTCTGCTATTACGTCATCTGATTTCCATTTACTGTGTTTTGTCATTACGCTGACTCCTTGATTAATTGTTTAGCTTTCCTCTTGCTTGTACCATGCGCCACAATGGCAATAGATTTAGCTTTTACACTTGCGCCGCCGCATAGTTTACACGCTGCACATTGTACACGCTTGCCCATTTCTTCACTTGCTGGACAAACAGTCTCTTTGCCCTTGATAACGTCTTGTAGCGATGCAATGACTCTGAAGGTACGTTCACCCCTTGCCCATGCGTCTTGCGCTTGTGTCGCATTGTCTGCGCTTGTCATTATATGCTCTGGCATAGGGTTAGTTTTCCCATGTGTGTATGCGGTCCAGTATTCTGCCCTAGATATAAGTGACTCCCAAACATGGTTAGGAACGGCGCACGGATCGCCATACGTGCCAAGACGGACACCACGGAAAGAGCCGAAAGCAACAATTTCTTGTCGTGTAGCAACGGAGTCACCATAGGCACCACGTTGAAGCGCTTTCCATTTACCTAGGGGGGCATGAGCCAGAGTCACGTAACACGTGCGATTGGTGGCTTGCCCTTTGGCGTTATTGTTAGGTGTACCACGATGGGGGCAATCGCCACAAATAGACTCATCTTGACCAGTCCTTGAAGCTGTAACGGGATCGACTCCAGAGTCGTCTAAAATAAACGTCTGAATCATATCGCCCGTCTTGCCATTGCTAGAGTCTGACTGAGCTAGAGCCACGATAGGTTGCCCATTTATAAGACTAGGACCACGATAGAGAATAATTGTTTTACGTGCCATTGTTTAAGACTCCTAAGCTGCTAGACCATAGGCCAGAAAGACTAGGCCAAAGATTGAGATTGAGAACAAGACTCCACCGATAACAGATTCAACAATGATGCGATTCCGTTGTGCTATCTTGCGCCGTTGAATGCTTGGCTTGCGGTGGTATGTTTTATAATTTGTCATGATTAAGACTCCATATGAGATTTTATAAGTTTTAATTCATAGACTATGCTTTCAACCTGCCAAAGTAAGTCTTTCTTACATTCGGGGACTCCAGTTTTAGAAAGCAAGTCCTCTAAGAATTGCGCTTCATGTAGTGACAGTTTAAGATCTAAAGTTTGATAATCCATATTAAGACTCCCTTTTAGAGTATAGAAACGCACCACTATGATGCGCTTTTAAACTCGCCCATTATCGCAAAGCATTGCTAGGGCAAGAAAGTCAAAATTAAATTGTCAAATAGCGTAGGCTCAAAATCTAGGACTAAAGATCCGACTCGATTCGTCACTGCCTAAAAATACCATACCACATATGAAAAGCAGCGCAATAGGCCTTCAGAGCCGATATAAGGCCCTCTGAGTAGGGGCAAAGGTTTTGCATAGTCTAACTCATAAAATTCGATTCGGTACACTCAGAGGCGCTAATATCGAGTGTTCACTTTTGTTCCCTAGGGTTGACACGTATTCTGGTTGTAAGAATCACCCTATTTTGTAGATTTTACACTTTAAGGTTGAATCTTGTGAGTCACGTTTAAAACCTTGAGTCAAGCTATTGTTTAATAATTAAACTATACACTTTTACCGATAGTTAGAATTATTCTATAACCAGTTATGCGCTGAATGCATGGCAGGTATGACTTGACAGGCACAGAATGCAATCTGTCAGAAACGAATCATGACGTTTAAAAATACCATATCAAAAGACTCAGGTTTACGTGATTCGCTTGTTGCGTTATCGAGTCGAGTCCGATTCGTAAAGCAGAATCTTGTGTCAAGTGAATCTTTGTTGCGAATCGTTGTATTTAAGCCATACTATCCGAAATTCCTTGTCAAGTATACTTTTGTGCCATTGACAGCAATTTTGGATCTATCCGAATCGGTAGTTTGGAACGAATCAGGAACGAATCGTGAAACCAGAACGAATCACAAACGAATCAGGTACGATAGAACGAATCAGGAACACTGGAACGAATCAGGAACACCCCCTCCAGTGGAAATATGGTGTCAACCCCCCACAGTGGAAATTAGCCCCCACAGTGGAAATTAAGACCCCACCGAGGAAATTAAGGGTTGACCCCCACGGTGGAAATTAGTAGAGTGATTCTAAATTAACTTTTAACCTATGGAGGTTCACTATGAGCTACACAAACGCAATCAAAAAAGCACTAGGCAAGCGCCGCATGGCAAAGATCCTTGAGGTAGATACCTACGGTATGCTGATGGTAGACATCGCAATGAAAGAGGGCTGGTTCTATGACGGGTCAAGCACTTGTGTTTTTGCAGAGTGGGCGCCAGATCAAGGCGAGGAAACATGGCAAGAGTTTCTCAAGCATCTGAAAAACTGTGTTGATGAGTTTGAGTATAGACCAGAGCTTGAAGAGGCTTACATGACCTTGCCCCCGACGAACTATAAGAAAGAAGATGATGGGTTTGAAGAGATAATCTTAAACTTCACTCAGAACCCCTCAGAGGAAATTAAGTGTGACAAACCAAATTGTGACTATTGCGGATAAGGAGAGTACCGATGGAAAATATTATTAAGCAGATCAGAGACATCGAAAGTGATTTACAAACTGCTGTTTGTCGTGCGGAAGAATACCGCAATGATGCTGAGCGTGGGATCAACGTAAACCATACCTGCGAGGGTGATATGTCGTGGACTAAACAGGATAAAATCAACAGCCTCTTTGAGTATTTGGAAGATGCTAAGAATGACATTGATCGTTTGAAGGATGACATCAAAGAAGCTAAAAAGCATTTGACTAACTTGCTGGATGATGTAGAGTATGAATCAGTTAGACAAAGAGCCGTAGGAGAATCATAATGTTGTTTAGAATGAACAGAGAATACTTTTGTGAGTGTTGTGAGTTCTACAAGACCTTCGAGGAAATGCATGGTGACAATGATACTATCTGTGCTGTATGCCAAGAGGGGCAAGAGGAATGGGAATACATCAATAGTAATGAAGAGGGTGATGACTGATGAAATATGTAACTTGGAATAATTATAATCTTGAATCCATGCTCAAAGCGGCAAAGCGTAAATGGAAACTAGAATGTGAGGGATATGTTCTAATACACGAATCCGTTGGTTGCTTAACTTATATCAAAGGGGAAGAGTAATATGCAACTGAGAGAATTAACTAAAGCCTTAGCTAAAGGATTAGATGTACGGTGGTCTAATAATGGCTATAAGGTACATTGGGATGGTGATGTCATTATGGTAACCTATGAGGCTAATGGCTTTACTGGCGCTCTTGATGTAGAAGAGATTAAAGACTGTTATATTAGAATAGGGGCTAAGTAATATGTTTTGTGTAATCAATACCGAATTAAACGATGTCATAGCTATGTTTCTTATGAAATCAGATGCTACAGACTTTATCTATAAGTGTCGTAACCCCTACGGTAGAAAAGACTACAAGGTAGAGTACAGGAAGGAATACGCCAGTATCCCACTATCAATAGATGAGAATGACAATGTTACGCTGTAGTGTATACACCCCCGATGGGAAATTGAATTGCTGGAAACTGGTTAATAATAATACAGAAGCAGAAAAGTATAAAAGAGGGTTGACCAGAGCCGTAAGAAATGTGACTGTAACTATAGAAAAGAATCAAAGGAGAGAAGTAATGGAAAAGAAGCAACGTGTACTAGACCTGTTAGAGGCCCAAGGTACTAAGATCGTGACTGTAACATTCATCAAGGCTGATGGCTCTGAGCGTGTAGTCAATGGCCTCTTAAAGCCTAACAGCAAGATCGTAGGTAGTGATCGTGGATTAGCTCAAGGTGAAGCTATGAGATCCCGTGGTCAGATCCCAATCTGGGAAATCAAAGAAAGTAAGTGGAAATCATTCTATGCTGAGAAGGTAGAACTTATCAATGGGGAGAAAGTATGATGAATAACTTACCAGTAGAGGCACAGAGGGAATTACGCATGTTAGGTATTATGATACCTACTGAGGATGAAGTAGAAGCAGAGGAAGATTTTATAGTAGCACAGCTACGCAGTGAAACGAGGGCTTTACACTTATCTAAGGACTGGTATAATGACCCCCGTGATGGAAATGGAGAGGTACCGTACTAATGAAGAAAAGAAGGCCCAACCCTATGGCTAAAGACTTGAGACAACCCAAGTATAGACAGAGGGTTGTACCTGATAAGAAAAAGCCTATATTAAACAGGAAGCGTAAACATAAGAAAAGTAGCACAGCTACGCAGTGAAACAGGAGAATCACTATGACTGATAAAACAAATAAAATCATAAAGAGTGCAGACCTTAGTCAAGGATGGAATGCTTATTACTTTGGTGATGGGACACTACTCATTAACCACTTTAAGGGCTTTAGTATGCAAGTGCCTAAAGAGAGTGTAGACCGCCTGATGGAAATAATGGATGAAATTAAACGGGGTGATGTAGAATGATTGAAGTAACATATAAAGGCCACATGGGTAATGACCTGACTGTAGTTAATGCAGCCCGTGTGAGCTTTGGTAAAGAGAGTGAGTGGGACTATGAAGAGTCGGATGCTTATAGCTTCAAGCAACACATGAAAGCTAGGGATAAGAAGCTTATACAATACCTAGCCAAGCATAAGCACATCAGCCCTTTCGGACATTGCTTTGCCAGCTTCCACATCAAGGCACCAGTCTTTGTAGCTAGACAGTTGGTCAAGCATAAGTTCCTACGATGGAATGAGATTAGCCGTAGGTATGTTGACAGTGAGCCTGAGTTTTATGTGCCTAGATCTTGGCGTGGACGTAGTGCTGACAAAAAACAGGGTAGTGAAGGTGTTGTTGATGTAGGCGAATGGGGTGATACTAACTGGGCATGTCTTATTGCATACAATGATTTACTTAATCATGGTGTATGTCCAGAGCAAGCCCGTATGGTACTGCCACAGAGCATGATGACTGAGTGGTACTGGTCAGGTAGCTTAGATGCCTTTGCTGACATGTGTAACCTACGCTGCAAGCCTGACACACAAGCTGAGACAGCAGAGGTAGCGTGGGAAATTGATTGCAGTATGGTAAAATTGTTTCCTGTGTCGTGGAGAGCATTAAGAGATGAATAAACGTATACCTATGAAAGGCGGTGATGAATATGATGCCCTAAGTAAATCACGTAAGTTCCTACGATGGAAATCAGGACAGATAAAGAAAATCAAACGTGCTTACAACAAAAGGTTCCGTAAATACAGTAGGAGAGTAAACTATGAAGAATAACACAATCAAAATAATAGAGATAGAAGAGCATGAGGATGGTAGTGCTACACTACAAGTAGAGTGTGATCCTGAGACATTCATGGCTATCTTTGACGTAGGCTTTGTAACATTAATCAAGGCTGGCTTAGATAAGGAGAAAAGTGATGGGTAGGTATGTAGTGGAAATAGAGGTTGAGAAGGGGGAATACACCTTTGTCAGGAAGGAGAACCCTTGGACGTATGACACTGAGGTATGGGTATTTAACAGCCGTGAGGAAGCCCAGAAAGAGGCTAAGAAGTGGAATACTGGTAGAGTAGTGGAGTATCTATAATGTTGTTCTATACTGTCCTTGTGTTGAGCTATACGCTTAATGGTGACTACCTACAGGCTAAGGTAATCTTCCCTAGTGCTAGGGCCTGTGGAGACGCTCTACCAGCCTATTACGAGCCTGTATATACCATAGATAGGAATGCCATAGGTCAATGCCTAAAGACTGAGGTTATATCAGCCTCTATTAAACCTAAAAGGAGACCTTTATAATGACAGAAGAAGAATTAGAACGTATGAAAGCCGAATATTTTGCTAGGGGTGGTTCTGTAACCAAAGGGGAACCAACGGAATATGAGCGTATAGTTAGTGATACTAGCAGATTAAAATATTGGGGTGAAGATGGAGAAGATAAAGAATCTAAGCGTAGGGTTATGGAAGAAGGTTTAACTCTGTTTACACCAGATCCTATGAAGAGAAATAATTATGGTGGTATCGAAGATAAGGATAGTTATGATGAAGACTGAGCAGATAATAGAGATGTGTCAAAAACTTGCAAGTAAATATAAACATCCACATATGAGGGAGGATTTAATATCGGAAGGTATATTAGCAGTGTATGAAAGGCTTGCTAAAGAACCAGAAGATTACCCTGCGAGTTTATATAGGAGAGCTAATAAAGCTATGCACGACTATATAAATATAAGATCTAAGGCTGTATATATACCTACCTCAAGATCTGCAACAGAAACATCTTTAGGTAAAGAATACAACGGTCAAAATTATTCTGAAGTTGGTAAAAAAGCCCTTGAAGAAGCCTTGTTTTCTACGGTAGTAAGTTTTGATGAGGATTTCATGACTTCCGTAGAGGATTGCTCAGAGGAATATGAAAGAAAAGACTACATAGATAAAGCCTTGAAGCTATTAACTAAAAAAGAGAGGAGAATAATTGAGATGAGATATTTTGAGGATATGACACAACAAGAAATATGTGACTTCTATGGGGTAAGTCAAAAATCAATATCTATGTGGGAGAAATCAGCATTGGAAAAAATGTCAAAACTGTAACAATTCGTGAAGTATGGATCTACTGTCTGGGTCTATATAGTAATATGTGACTCTTAAGAAACATAACATAAGTTACTACATAAGGAAGCTAATATTATAAGTTTATATAACTTATGTAGTAACTTAAGTAAGAGGTAAGTAATGACTGAAATAGCGCACCAAACTTGTCCACATTGTAACCACAAGGGTTGCTATAGCTACAACGAAGAAAAGAATGTTTACCAATGTTTCTCCTGTGGGGCTAAGGGTAGACTTAGAAAGGATTATGATAACATGGGTACTGTAGTTGATTATACGCCTAAACGTATAGAAGACCCCGCCAGTGGAAATTATGTAGCTATGCGAGGCATTACAGCTAAGACTATGGAAGACTTTGGCGTACAGACTTACTCTGATCGTCAGGAATATGTGTACCCCAGCGGGGGAATTAAAGTACGCAAGCTAGACGAGAAGGTATTCTACACTAAGGATGGCTTTAAGGGTGATGAGCTATTCGGTATGAACCTGTTTACTGCTGGCAGCTCTAAGATGGTAACAGTTACTGAGGGTGAATTAGACGCTCTCTCAGTAGCCCAAATGCTTAAGAGCCAATACACCAACCCTGTAGTATCTTTACCCTCTGCTACTCCCTCTAAGAAGCTCTGGGAGAAGTGTACAGAGTGGCTCAACAGTTTCGATAAGATTATCCTATCTGTAGATAGCGACGAGGCTGGGAATGCTGTAGCTGATCGTATGGCTAAACTGTTTCCTAACAAGGTCTACCGTGTACCACACGACAAGTTCAAGGATGCTAACGAGTTCCTGACTAATAATGCAGCAGCAGAATTTAAGAGTGCTTGGTGGAATGCTAAGAAGTATACACCTGAGAATGTTCTTAATAGTACTGAGGATTTCATAAGCCTATACACAGATACCCCTGAGCATCAGTATGTACCAACTGGTATTATAGCTTTAGACGATAAGATCTTGGGTTTGATGCAGGGTCACTTCACAGTCATTAAAGCTCCTACAGGTATTGGTAAGACTGAGATTATGCGTTACCTAGAATACAATATGTTACAACATAACATCCCATTTGCCGCATGGCACTTGGAAGAGACTAAGCTACGATCTTTACTTGGTCTTGTGTCGTACCAGCTAAAGGATAATCTGACACGTAGAGATCTTATTGAAGAGAAACAAGCAGAGGATGATGTCATACGTGCCATTAAAGAGCTAACTAAGGATGAGCTATTCTACCAGTTCTATCTAAGTGATGGTCAAGGTGCTGATGATCTATGCGACCAGATTAGATACTTTAGTCAAGCATGTGGCTGTAAGTTTGTATTCTTTGAGCCTATCCAAGATGTAGTATCAGGTCAGTCAGAAGAGAGTAAAGAGCAGATGTTAGCTGACTTATCGGTCAGGTTATCTAAATTATCAGCGGAGTTAAACGTAGGTATCGTAACTATTGCTCACACTAACGACAATGGTGACCCTAAGTACTGTAAGATGATTGGACAACGGGCATCAGTAATACTAGACCTCTCCCGTGACAAAGAGGCAGAAGACTTACAGGAACGTAATACAACGCACATAATAGTACAGAAAAACCGTCCATGCTCAGAAGAAGGTAGGGCTGGTATGATGCGGTTCAACTCAGAAACATTTACACTACGAGAGGTTATATAATGAAAAACTCGCAGTCAGTTTATGAAGGTACAGAGGCAGAAAAACTATTTCGTAAGTTACGTGGAGATAACTTTGTTCGTAGAGCAACCAGAGAAGAGGATATGAATGAACACTGGGATGTACTTGATTCTGAATTTGGACGGGTAGATGTTAAAGCCGCTAAACGTAAATTTAGAAGTGGCCCAGTTGACTATACAATTTGGTGGGAACTAAAGACTGTTAAACGTCCACCAAACTGGAAATCAAAATCTGGATGGGGTGTACCAAATGAGGTTGACAGGTTAATTGCAGTACGTGCAGAGGACGCATTCTATCTAGTGAACCCAAGTGATATAATAAAGCCACTAAGAGAGAAATGCACTGAATACTATAGGGGTGATTTTGGTTTACATAGTAGGCCAGATAGGGGCGATTTAATGACCATATTACCTCTAAGTTTCATAGTTGAAAACAGTGTTGGAAAGGTTAGAACTTAATGCCAGTATTTGATATAGAAACAGATGGACTAGATAGCACTAAGATTCATGTAATCTCTTGGATGGATGACCAAGGAAATGTGCAACACACACATGACTATGTAGCTATGCGTATCTTCCTTGAGGAAGCACCAATCCTGATAGGACATAACATTGTAAGGTTCGACATCCCCGCAGTGGAAAAGGTGCTAGGCGTTAAGATTACAGCAAAGCTAGTGGATACGTTAGCTCTGTCTTGGTATCTAAACCATAGTCGGAGCTTAGGTGATCACAATTTAGCATCCTATGGTGAGGAGTATGGGGTACCTAAGCCTAAAGTAGAGGATTGGGTGGGCTTAACACCAGAGGAGTATGCTCACAGGTGTAATGAGGACGTTAAGATCAACGCTAGACTATGGCGTGACTTGGACATCAAACTTAAGAAGCTATACCCTGATGAGGATGAGAAGTGGCGTTTCACTGACTACCTTACTTTCAAGATGCAGTGTGCAGCGGAGCAAGAGGCTCTACAGTGGAAATTAGATGTAACCAAAGCTAAGGGGCATCTAGCGGAATGGGAAGCTATGAAGGCTGAGAAGATTGAGCAATTAGCCGATGCTATGCCTAAGCGTGTCCTTACTAAGGTACAACAAAGACCAAAGGTAATGTACAAGAAGGATGGTGAGCTATCTTCACATGGCGAAAGGTTTGAGGAACTACGCAAAGAATATAAGCAGCCAGAAGGTGTACAGTCCTTTGTCGTTAAGACAGGTGAAGAACGGGCTAATCCTAATTCACCCCCTCAAGTAAAGGATTGGCTGTATTCTATCGGGTGGAACCCAAGTACCTTCAAGTTTGAAAGGGGCAGTGATGGCGAAGAGAAACAAATACCACAGGTACGAAAGGATGGAGAACTATGCCCGTCAGTCAGAAGATTGGCCTCTGTCGACCCTGCTGTGGTCATCCTTGATGGGCTTTCTGTTCTCAGCCATCGTATTTCTGTTCTTAAAGGCATGGTTGATGCAGAGCGTGATGGATACGTGCAAGCAACAATCGCAGGATTTACCAACACAATGCGCTTCCGTCATGCAAAACCCCTAGTCAATCTACCCTCAGTGGAAAAGCCCTATGGCGCTGAGATACGTGGGTGTCTGACTGCACCTGATGGCTACACTTTATGTGGGGCTGACATGACTAGCTTAGAGGACACAACCAAGCGTCACTACATGAAACCACTAGATCCTGATTATGTAGCTGAGATGAGTAAAGAGGGCTTTGACCCACACTTAGACTTAGCTAAACATGCTGGTGTTATCACACAAGATGACATCAACAAACATAACTCAGGGGAACGTAGCTTGAAGTCACTACGCAAGAACTACAAGGTAGTGAACTACAGTGCTACATATGGCGTAGGAGCGCCTAAGCTGGCCCGTGAGACAGGTATGAGTGTCAAAGAGGCTAAGACCCTTCTGGAAGCCTTCTGGTCACGTAACTGGTCAGTAACTAAGGTAGCTGACAGCCTACGCACTAGAGAGTTATTTGGCAGCATGTGGGTGCAGAATCCAG
>Ga0208899_1000676_pt1 | contig 25406 bp, 39 predicted proteins | sample VirMetDEL_Nov_24_FD_184518 | JGI IMG/M metagenome (GOLD analysis project Ga0208899, IMG submission 184518) | Aqueous microbial communities from the Delaware River and Bay under freshwater to marine salinity gradient to study organic matter... | ecosystem: Environmental > Aquatic > Marine >... | reverse complement strand
ACCAAAGTCCATGTGGGGCGTTTCAAACCTTCCCTCGTATCCAGCTCCATTTATCTCTCTATCAACTCTGTCTAAGTCGTAGATAAATCCGTCATCAGAACCATAAACAGGAACTTGTACGCCTAACTCGTTCGTTCTTAAAGATAAAATATTTGGCTGATCTTTTTCTAACCAGCTCACTTTTGGTCTTCTTGGGTCAGAAACGTCAAAAATCTGAATCCTGTCGTTCTTTTTCCCCTCTTTTGACTGGTATGTGAAGTAGACTTGTTTCTTATCTGGATAGTAAATACCTGATCGTTTAGAGTTAGCCGATCTCGTAGTAGTGTTTCGCATATAGTCCTCAACCCTGAGTTGAGTGAGAATGTCAGCACTAATAATATCTCCAAAAGACTCAGCAGCGACAGCAGAAGTAATACCACCAGTCGAGGAGGCAATAAGCATATCGTCAATAACACTGACAGCAGAGTGCTTCGAGGCTGCACCGAAATTTGAGATAAGTTTCTTACTGGTAGAGAGTGTTGGGTCGTTAGCATCGTCGATAAAATATAAGCCTGGGTCTTTAAGGATGAACGCCCTGCCCTTGTAAACGAACGCATCATTAATTCCCTTTCCCTCACCTGGCCCTACTTGGTTAATAGCAATCTTAGCAAGAGTCTGAAAGTCCTCATGGTCCTCTGGATTTGATCCATAGAGTGTACTTGCGAAGTTCTTATTACCGTATGCCCACAAAGTATTAAGATAAACGAACCCACCAGCAGGTTGGTCAGATCCACTCCAGTCAGAAGCACCCTTAGCAATGTCTGCTCTTTGATTTGGAGTAGCACTTGAAATGACCTGCACAGGATCATTACCAGTAAAAATAAAAAGCTTTCTTATGTTTTTAGAATAGCTAGAGTCAGCTTCGCCTCCGCTATAAACAATCCCTGCCTCGTTACCTGCCTGAACAAACTTTACTGTATCAGTAATGGTAAGGTTAGTAGGAGATGAACCTGTAGCAGCAACAACTGACACGTTGTTCTGATCTGTAAAAGAATGAACTACACCATCTCTCGTAACAGCAACAAGCCTCTTGTCGCCATCAGAAGGCTCCCACTCGAAAAGACCAACAATGCCTGAGCCAAGACTAGATAGATTCCATTTCTTTGAACCTGGGGCCTTTTCAATAAAGCTATCCTTCAACTGAACATTAACAGCTTTTGTTAAAGCACCATTGTCCAAATTGGTTTGGGGGTCATCACTATTCAGACCTGCCATACCCATTGGAATTACTGAAATGTTACCGCTATAGCTCATCTATAAATTTGATTAATCGTCCTTGGCCGCATCTGCTCAAGACGAGGAATCAATCTCCCCTTATCCTTACCTGTGTTGCTTCTCTGCTTTCGCAAATCTTCTCTCATAGCAAGCATCTTAGTTGATACAGCACTAAACATATTAGCTGCTCTACCATCTTCCTTGTCTGCCATTAAATAATAAGCAGCACCGTATTCTAAGATTGGTCTATGCTCTCTAGGGATAAGAGGAATATCACTGTCAGAATCTATAAGGTCAGTAGGAACTGCAATGTAATCAGCTTCTACTCTAACCCTTGTGTCGTCTACATATCCGTTAAACTCTACGAAAAGATTCCTGTTGGCATCATAACCAGTGAAAAACCTAGTAGGAACGGTAGATACAATGTCCTTCAAGGGATAGTCTCTACGAAAAGAAGTAGCATCTAAGCCATAAACCTTACCATCACCATCATGAGGCAGCTTAGAGTCCTGATAAACCCTAAAAGGCTCAACAAGTCTAAGAACATCTGATCCTAAATCGTATCGAATCTTAACAGCTGTATATGTCAGTGAGGCGTTAGTCTCGCCTGTGAACTCGCCATCAAGAGTGATCGCGTCTGTACCCCCAGTATGCGCTGAGATTCGATATTTATCTGCATGACTATCAATTATAAAAAGATAATCAGCCAATGAAGTTGCAACAGTAGCACCAAGAGTGCCTGAAGTAGAACCCTTGGTTAGAGAAACTGATCCTGTGAATTTCTCTGTTAAAGTTAAAATCTTAGGGGTTGGAGACAAGGCCCAAGGCCATAGCTCACCTAAATCTACATCAAACTCATTACTACCTGAAAGAATGGCAAAGTAGACTTGGTTCATGTACTTGAGTGCTAATGCGTGGAATGGAGATGATCCGTCTGTGACCTCACCTGCGCGCTGCAAAGCACCCTTTAGAAGATCAGCAGTAGAATTAAAGTTAGCCATCAACCCCCCTTATACGTTCGTGTATGCCACCGTCGCAGTATTACTAGAACTAATCGTAGAGAAATAAGGAACAATGCTTTCCCCAAACTCTAAAATCAAAGGCTTGTCTTGATCGAACTCAATAGACAACGAACCATTATCTACTACGTTTCGCTTGTAAGATAACCACCTACCAACAAAAAGATCATCAATAGCAACAGCACCTGCTGGCCCAGTTGTGGAAGTTACCTTGATCGTAAATAGATTGGTAAATCCACCTGCATCGTCACCTGACACCCAGTCAATAGGAGGATCAAAGACTACTCCTCCCCAGCCAGTAGAAGAATAATCAGGAACGCTAATAGTGCTAAGAGCTGTAAAGCTAGATCCATTCCAATACTCGTAACTAAAACTACCGCCAGTGTTGGAAGTAGAAACATTAATTCCAATAAACCCATATCTATGAGCATACTGCACCATGAAACCATCGTCATTAGTGCCAGTAAAAATATCTACCGCAGTACCAGAAGTTAACTCTGATGTTTTATCTACGAAGTCAGGGTCTTCAGAAGCGTCAATTTGACCAAAATAAAGATAGCTGTTTGCGATCCCATTCTTTTGCATCAGACCAACATCGCAGGATGCACCTGAGTTGTTTGTTGCCTGTGCATACCAAATCATAAGTTGAAGACCAGAGGCAGGAGCAACCAAGTCTGTGCTTGAGGCTACTCCATAGCCGCTGTATTTAACTTCACTTAGATTCGGTCTTAACGACATCCTTCTTTACCTCTTGAGCCTTTGGTAACTTATGTGAGGTGTACCCTGGAGGGGGATCACATGGAGCACCACTTGGCTTATACCACTTACCGCTTCCAACTGGACGCTCGTATCGAGTGCCACTTTTTTTACAGTAACTAGCTCTGTAGAAATTCGTTGCAATAATATTGCCGTTTTTATCTCTAATGTGGGTCCTTAAATCGAATTTATGCTTAGGTGCAGTCTCTTTGATGAATTTTTCAATATCGTCCATTTTATATTCCTGTAGGGTTGCGCACCCCAAAACGACACCAGATTACTCTACCCCTAGAGTGAAGTAGGGGGCCGAAGCCCCCCCAAATTAAATTATGCAGAAGCAGTAAGTTCAGTATTGTTTCCAGCTTCTTCTGGTGCTTCAACGCACTCTAAAGAAGGGAATCCCTGACCAGCAGGTGATCCAACACCAACAGTGTGAGAAACCTCAACACTGTCACCTACAGCTAGAGCAACATCTACATCAAGATAGATAGATGCACCAACAGCAGTTCCATCAGGAATGGTAAGAGTACCAATTACTGACTCATCAGTATCAGATAAAGGTGTAGGCCGCTTAGTGAAAACTACAGTAGGAGCAGTAGTATCACCATTAACAGCTTCACTCACTACAGTGAACTTTAGCCTCTTGATTCTGCAAGACTTTACACAAAGAAGCTCTCCGTGGTCAGCAGATGCAGCACCAATATCCATCTCCAACATCACACCAGCATCGGTAGTTCCAACTGGAATGATAGGGAGGAGAAAAGATCCAATATTTTCAGAATAACTCATCGTTTTATCTCCTTTTCTTTATAATTATGCAGCTTCTGAAGATCCAAAATGGATAACCTTAGCTTCACCAGCGTTAGCTGTATCCCAGATCAATCCAAACTGAAGAACTCCGTACCAAGCAACACCACGATCACGACCGTAGTCTTGAGGAATCTTAGCTCTTAGTTCAGGATCTTGAGCAACAGCCATAGCTACTGCATCAGCTCCGAAGAACACGGCTTCACCAAGAGATACTTCTGCGCCATCAGAAGCGTCCCTAGAGTTAGATAAAGCACTAAAGTTGTTCACTTCAATGAATCTGATGTTCTCAATACGTCCAATTTCAGAATTGAACTTATTGGAAGGATCAGTGTATCTGTGCCAATCTTCCCAAGCAGAATCACCCATAAGTCCACGCTTAGATCGAGTAGCAATCAAACAGATGTAATCATCTCCCTCGTAAGGAGGAATCTGATAGTCTCCGTACATTGCGTCCCTAATGACTTCAACGTGGTCAACTCTCATGTTGTGAGTGGCTGCACCCATGTTTCCAGCAGGGTCAATGGTTAATGCGGTTGCACTGGTTGTGTAAGCTTTAAGAAGTGTACTCTTAAAGGCTGCAGCAGCAGTGTTATCCATAACCAACTTCATCTGGTCCTTTAGAGCGCGCTGAATAGCGTTCTCTACGTTGAACTCAGAAAGATCGTCACTAAGGCTGGTGAAAGGTACGGAACGTCCGAACTCTTCAACTGTGATAGCAACAGTGGTCAAAGTTAGAGTGTCTTCAGGAATCTTCTGGTTCTCAGTAAGCTTTCCATCAGTAGGAACCGTTAGGTTACTAACTCTGGTGATTGTGATGCTCTCGCCCTTACCACGGCCAAATCCTGGCTCTGGTCGAACGAATTGCATAAATTTAGTCTCAGCAATAGCTGCATGACGCAGATCACTAGACATTGCATGGCTTTTATATACGCCAGAAGGCGCATCGTATGTCCAAGTATGACTCATTTTTTTCTACCCCCCTTTAGGTTCTTTTTTTGAGTGCCTTAACCTGATCTATGAAACTCATGGCAGGTTGTTCTGGCGTTTTAGGCTGCGATTGTGTCTGACTTGACCCCAAAGAAGTCGCTTGACCACTTTGAAGCTCGGTTCTAGCCACAGAAGCATCCTTAACACCACCCATTATACCACGCGCTTCATCTACCAGAAGTTTTTTTGCTTCAGCAACCTTCCCTTGACCATATAAGGACTCAAGATGCTGCCTTTTATCTTTTACCAGTAAATCCACTAATCTTTTATGTTTTTTTAGATCAGGGTTTTCACCGTAAAATTCACCCCAAAACTTTGACTCCTCATCTCTACGGCTAAACTCAGTGGTTAGCTCGTTTCTGACATCGGATCTTAGCTTCTGAATGAACTGTTTGGGATTGCTAAACATGAGGTCTTCATAATCTACTTCAGGCTCATGTTGTTGATATTGCTGGTATTGTTGAGCAGGTTGGGCAGGTTGACTCCATTGTTGTTGTGGAGCTTGTTGCTGCTGATATTGCTGATAAACCTCTTGAGGAGACTGCTCTCCAGCATCAGGACTATTAAATGGCTCTGCCCCTGCTTCTGGTTGTACTCCATCCAAGGGGCCACCTTGCATTGCATCTGTATCACTCATATCACTCTCCTTGATTTATTGATTGATGATTTAAGCCTATTCTCTATATCTTCTAAAGAACATAAAATTGACACGCTTCCAAGATACACTTTTGCGTCAATCTCGCCATCCCTAAATGCCTGTTTTAACTTGGAAATAGCGTTATCTCTTTCTTGCTCCATGAATGGAGTAAAGGCATCTAAGGCGATTTGAGCCATTCTGCCATTATTCATAGTCTCTACGTCTTTTTCTTTCATACTATCCTAGTGGATTTGTCTGCGCCCTAGACACATCTCCCCTTACTACACCAAGTTCCGCTTCTGGCTTAGCGGCATCTGGAACCTGACTTTGGGCATCTGGAACAGCATTAAGAGCAGAGGCCAACCCACTGATTTGCTCATTTTGCTGATCTTGAGCTGCCCTGTCTTGATCGTCATTGGAAATCTTATCTTCATCAATATCCAGACTATTTACAATCTCCCCAAGAAGCTTGGTAAACGAGTATTTACGCTGAAACTCCTGCATCAACAAAGGAGAGGAAGCAATAGTCTGCAATAGACCTGTAACCTTCCTGAAGTCCTGAACCTTGTTCAAAATACTAGAAAGACCAAACACCCTGAATTTATTGCCTTTAGCTGTGGCTACAAAACGCTCTTGTGGACTTAACTGCTCGATTTGTTTAGCTAAATCCTCACCAAGCATGGCGATAACCTCATCATCATCTAGGTCGTCCATATTCTGAGCAATTACCATCCAAGCCCTCTCAAGAAACTGAGACATATATCTAGCCTCAATTTGCTTAACAATACCTTGGAACATACCAGTTAATGATTGGTTCTGAGCCACAATCTCTGTGGCCTTTACGTTACGCTCAGGTAAAACACCCATTCTAAGATCGTTGGTTAATGATGACTGCTGAAACTCCTTCTCAGTCATAGCAAACACGCTTACAGCCTCCTGAGAGGTATTTGCGGTATCAACCCTCTCAAGAACCTTGGCCCCAGGAGGACAAGAGGTATTAACAACAAGTGTGTCTCCTGGCGTAATTCCGTTGTTAACCTGAGATGGATCATCAAGCCAACTCTCTCTAAGCTGCTTAATACCAAAGGTACTCATCATTCCAGAGTCGATAATAAGATTGTAAATCTCATTTAACGCCAAGTTGTGCGACGTAGGTGCATCCATAATCGCCTTATGCCAAACGCTATGAGGGACGCGAAGAATAGGAGCGCATACAAACGGAGACTTGCCATGCCAGAAAGGATTCCTTCTTGGTTTAGAAATAACAACACTGTCATTAGCAATAGCGCAAACAGCGTTTTTCATAATAACTTCACCAGTATCAGGGTCTAAAATATCTCCCCAATACTCCAAAATCTCTACTCTTCTACGGAAAAGCTCAGGAGAAAGCGCATCTTGACCTGTCTCCTCTTTCCTCTTCCTTCTCTGCTCTTGGTCCACATTTGAACCCAAGCTCTGAATCGCCTCTAAATCATAGTCTTTAGGATTAGCCTTAGCCAATTCAACAAGCTTATGATGATCCATTTCAATACGCTGAACTTCATATAAGCCCTCACCAGTTGGATCAGGGAAAAAGTCTTCAGGACGAATCAAATCTAGCTTTAACTCCCAAACGTCCTTTTCGGCTCTAATAACCTTATCACCACCAAAATCATCTGATTCTAGCTCATAATCATTTTGAGTCTTAATTTGCCCATGAACCTTACAGATCATCAAAGAGGCTAATGCACCTGTCTTAATAGAGTCAGAGACAAAATCTACGATGTTATTCTTTTCTAACTGCCTACTAAGGAGCTTTTGAATAACAACAGCGTCAATAATTTCACCATCAATCTTTTTACCTGCTGCTGGCTTAACTTCAAACCACTTACCTACATCAATAAGGCCCTGAGCTAAGAAGCTAGTTAACTGCTCAACAGCCATAGACTGCTTTGCTAGAAACTCCTTAGATTGTCCTGCCTTCTTGTGAGAGTAATCACCCCTTTGATGGTAGACGTTGTAATTAACTCGGTTCTGACGCATACGGAACTCACGCTCGTCCTCTGCCTCATCCCTCGCCCTAGTAACTGATCTGATAATCTTAGAATCTAAATCCATAACTAATTATAACGCCCCCCATTCATAAATCCATAACGCAAATTCGGTATGGGGGTCTTCCTCTTCCTTTGGCTCATTCTCACCCTAGAACACAGGTATTGTAAAGCATCATGAACGTGAGAGTGTTCATCCTTGATTGGCCTAAGCTTAGATGGCTCAATCTCACCTGCTTTATCTGCATACCTATATCCACCCTCAAAACCCTTAATTAACATAGGACATTCAGCGTCATCTATCACTAAACAAGCTGTTGGATCATGGTCTATTTTTAGGAATCTAGTAAGGAAATACTCAACAGACTGCCTACGCTCCTCCCAAGCCAATGCCCCAGGAATGGGCCTTAACCCCTTGGAGTCCATAATCTTTGCGCAAGTGCCTTCATCCGTATCCTTACGGAACTCACCAGATGGGTCAATGAAATCCATAAACCCACGCCTACCCCAGTTGAGATAACGCAAACTACAGTCGTCAAGTACAAGGTCAGTAAACCTGTCAGCTCCCATGTTGATCTGAACATATTCCTTAAATATAACAAGTTTGTTCTCCTGTAACTGACCAACAACACAAGCAGGTGTCAAACCAAAGTCCCATCCCCTTAATAAAGGAAGACCAGCTTGAGGCATTAACCTTGTCTTAGAAGTATGAATCGCCTTAGTGAAATCTGGATAAACAGGAAAACCTGCCCAAGACTCCCACGACAGCTCATACTCCTGCATATACTGCGCCCTAGGCATACTAGACTTAATATGTCTCTTAAACTCTTCAGAACGCTTATTAGGATCAGCTCTGTAATGTAGCTGAAATACAGTAAATTCATTCTTGGGGTTTTTCCAGACCTCTACCCCTTCCATGGGATAAATCTTTTTGAACTTGCTGTCTGTCTTTACGACATCTCCCTCACCCTTATCGAGTTGGTCAAATACAAGTCTCTTAAAAAAGCCTGGGGCTGGAGAAGAAATAGCAGTAAACCTACCGCCACCCTCTAGTGTAGGAATACTAGCGGAATAAGCTTCTTCAGCTTGCTCCCAGAACGCCATCTCGTCAGCCATGATTCCTGATAGCGTAAACTGTCTAAGCTGATCGGCTCCTTGAGGAAACCCTTGAAGCTTAGAGTTTATTTCTGGAAACTCCAATAATCCGAACTTTCTTTTCTTTCTTGGTAATAATTCTCTAGGAATAATCTCAGGGTCAAGATTGTCATAAACAAACTCAGCCCTGTTAATGAGATCGTCAGAACCTTCTTCTTTTTTAGATACAAACGCATTATGCCTTCCAACATTAAACATCGTATCCCAAAGGTAAAGAATAATATTAATCCAAGACATTTTCATACGTCTGGACTTAGGTACTGCCAACTTTTCCTTAGCTACCCACACCTTGCAATAAGCCTGAATAAATTCAAGCTCCCAAGGAAATTTCTTGATCGGATTCTCTTTGTCTACCTGATCTTGAGTGTAAACCGCTTTTAGAAACTCAATAGGATCTTTACGAATCCTTTTGAACTTCTCCAGCATCTCCTGATTGCTCATCAGCTTCTTTTTCCTCTGGTAATGCAGATTCAATTAGCTTTACACAAGCTGCTAGTTTTTGGTGGTCAGCAAGTGACAAAGGTAGTTTTACCAACTGTCCTGCTACTACACCTAATGCTTCTCTTGACTTCATTTTGCTCTCCTATCGTTTTGGTTAAAAACCACAAGTAACATAAAAAATCATACTTAGTCGTTGTTATCCTTCAGGATTCTGTGGTTCAGCGGCATCCTCTTTCCCTTCCTTCTTAGGAAGCCATACCTTGATGGCTTCTTCTAAAGCTTTCGCTTCCTGTAAAAGAGCAGCGCGACGCGCTACTGCTTGTTGAACGAGTAACTCAAGAGACTGTTGTTTTTCCATTTTTACTCCTTATTGATCTATATATTTAACCCATATTTATATCAACACTATCGCCAGTACCAAGACACACCGATGCGATCACAGGCAGGGTCATCTTTAGTGAATTGCTTTTTAGATAAAATACTAACCTGATAAATACCCTTTTTGGCGCAATCAAGGCAAGGCTTTCCGAACATACTTTTAGTATTTTTAGAGATAGACAGTCTTCCACTAGCTCCAACTGACTTAACTGATTCTTTAATGGGAGCAAAAGTAGACTTAAAAGAAACCTGAGCCTCATTACACTCATAGTCAGTAACGTCATTCCATAGAACTGAAACACTCTCAGCCTCATCCTTTAACTCAAAGCATAACTTCTTTGACTCGCCTTCTTTTAGCTCAATCTCAATCCTCTTGCCGTTTCTAAGGTTTGCACTTGGCTCAGTGATATAGGCATCACACTGGACGACTAGAGTAGGTTCAGGGGTAGGCTCTGGCTTTGGCTGCTCAGAAGGCTCACAAGAAGCTAGACCTAACATTGAAACTGCAATTAATAGTTTTTTCATATTTTTACTCCTTATCTTTTTGTTTTTTAGCCCAAGAAACGAACCTTACCACTGCGGCGGTTAACTTAGGTTGAAGCTGGCCACCGAAATTCATGATACGTTCCTCGCCGTCAGTAATTGGAATATCGACCTCTTTAAGAAGCTCCATGTTTGAATTATAGATGCTCATCCCAGCTTCGACACCCTCGGCATTTGTAACTCTAATCTTTGCGGTTCCGACATAGCCAGTATTTTCTTGAACCCACTGAAGAGCAAGACAAAGTGACTTGCCTACAAAAAAAAGAGGCACGTTCCGCATTCCACCAGGAGCTTTCGCCGTTCCAACTATGTTGGGCTTACCCTTTAGGCGCATGTGGTCAACAATATCGTTTTCAAAATCAACCGCCTGAATATCACTAAGCTTAATTGTTGGTAGGTCTTTAAATAAAGGGACTAGCTTTCTAACTGCATCCTGCGCCATCTTTTCAAGAATTAAGCCGGGATTCCCTTTGTATGCTGTATTTTTACTAACTCCGAACGGACCCACAATATGCTGTTTATTCCCTGGGCCATTAAACGTCCACTTGAAAACAACACCGTCCTTGCTGAAGTCGTACTCAATCACCATGGCCCAATTGTGACGAGCCTCTAGCCACAGCATATAATGCCAAGGGTATGCCTGTAGCTCGGAGAACTTTTTATTTACCAAGTCAGCTTTATCAATCTTTGCGCTGGCGTACTTTTTGCCTGGCTTGCGGTTAAGAAACCCAAAAAAACGATTCTTTAAATCTAAGCCTATGATGTCGTCGTCGCTTAAAGCCATTATGCCTCTACCCTTTTACATATTGCCGTCAAAGTTCCATTACCACCGCTCCACTGAGCTGTCACATCAATCTCTTGCCCTATTTCAAAATTAACTGCGGACGTGGAAGCCTGATCCATGACAAAATCAGGAATGTCGTTATTTACATCTCTTTTGGACTTCATACTAAGAAAAACATGAGCTGACGATGTTGTTAACGGCGCTATAACGACCTCCAATTTAAAAGCCCCTGCGGAAGTGTCTGGAACATGCTCTGGAGTTGTTTCCAAAATAGTGGTCCATGAATCCGCTGTTCCAACGTGCTTGTTTCTAACCTTTACTCTAAATCTAACTTTTCTACCAGTACTTGTACTTGCGAACAATGTCCCCCATACAACAAGCATCCAAGGACGAAAACCGACTGTCACTGCGGTTGATGCTATGCCTGAATCTGTTTCACTAAATCTATTGGTTAACAGTGAACCTGGCTCGATATAAGGATAAGTGCTAAATATGCTTGTCTCGGTGGTTGTCGCACTTGGTCCTTGGGAGTCAATCTCAACGTAATCCTCTATTATATACGCTTTTCCGGCCTCATCTCCGTTATCGGCGCTTGTGGGGAGACACTTGCTTGGGACATTAGCAACGGTCGTGCCTTGGTCACTCCACTCAAAACCAGCACCGCTTAACGTAGAGTCAAGATTGACATCAATTGTGTAATTATTTGCTGACACTATCTTGAGAACCCTAAAAGGCTTATGGCTGTCTGGGAAAACAAGGTCGCCTGGACTTAATTCATTCCCTCCGCTTGTTGTAATGCTGTTCCCACCAGACGAACCGCTTATAGTGTTTGCACTAACGCTGCGTTTTTGGCGCATCGACCTAAGCCGTAAAGCTGTGTCAAAGTATTGAGTAACTAACTCGCCATGGTATCCGACATCTTGATTAACAGTACCATCGTTGCCTGTTCCGATATGATTCCCACCATTAACCTCCCACACCTGTGCGAAACCACCCCATTGGTCATCGTGGCGATATATTGTAGCGCCGGAAGTGCTTCCAATACCCAGAGTTAAAGTCATTGCGGTGGCGCTGGCTATATCTGCGACCACACTTTGTTTGGATGAGCTGGTAGGGTCATTGATAGCAATAGTGTCGCCTATGCTAAACTCATTTAAAAAATTGGTGCCTGTTCCTGTTACGGTAGTACCAGAAGTACTGACGGTGCCTGTTTTTGCGGTGTAGTTTGTTTGGTCAAAACGACCGCCTGATTTTTGCAAATAATATGTAACATAAGTATCTTCGTCCGAGCCTATACTATAGTTTCTCTTTCCCCATGCGTGAGCATTGACCCCCGCTTTCGATAAAAAAGAAAAGTAATTAAAGCCGTCTACCGTGGCGTCCTCATTAACGGCAAAGGCCATGATAGTGCCAGTGGTCAGGTTGGGTGCAGAAACAATAACCCCAAAATCCTCCTCGGTCGCAGTCTCAATAGTTATAGCCGTACCTGGGCCACGGTTCACTATTCCGACAAGCGACGTTTGAATCCCAAAGTTGTTCAAAGATAGCGGCGCATGGCCCCCAATCTCGAAGCCAAAAATCGCAGGGGCATTGGTTATGCCTTCATCAAAAAACCACCCTGTTTCAATAGAAACTGGTCCCTCAATTTGACCGTCTGAATTAATTGTAAACGACCCTTTATTTGCATTAGTAACCTCATTAAGCCAATGCGAACCTGCCACCCTAGACGATGTGCTATTATTTGCGGTGCCTGACCATGAGTGTCCAGACCCTAAAGATCCGTCACAATATGGTGAGGGTCTATAGGTGTTAGCATCAGTCTCTTCAATTTGAACGTCGTCAACGTAAAAGGTCGCTGATTGAGATCCCTGGGTTAAAACATCAAGTCTTAGCTGAGTACTAACATTCCCATTTACTACGACTCTAATCCACTCATTGGCCAAAAGATGAATTGGCCCAGTTTCATCAGATATAATGGCGCTGGAGCCTGATCTAAGAACAAATTTTACAATCTCCGTACCAGTTGTACCCTTTAAATATGCCGAAGCAGTGTAATGAGTTGTAGATCCAACACCAGTGTCGGTATATCTTGCCCCCTGGTTATCCGCAGATGTAACAGTAACCTCTAAGCTGGCAGAGCCTGTCCGACTCTGCGATGTGACTCTTGTTATCGAAGCAGAGCCACCAACAGCCGCCCAATCAGTGGTATCAGTTTCAAAGCTCGGATTTTTGCAGATGTTAGTTGTGGCTGGTGCAATTTGAAACGCAATGTTGTGGTCGCTAACCGATGGTGGGCTGATGGATGTTCCGTCTGCGTTAACCGCTAAGTATTGATTGGCCGAACCATTGTCTGCGATTGAAAATAGAGTTTCACCTATCGGTGTGGAGGCGTCTTCAATTCTTATGCCGCCTGACGTAGAATCTAAAACAATCTCCGCCGTAGATGCAGTGGAGAGATCGTAAGTAGCCTGAAGGTCTTCTCCACCTCCACCACCACCGCCAGGAGTGGCCCACGTCCCATCGCCACGCCAAAAAGTCGAAGACGATGCGCCAGTTCCACTATTTAGTTTATTTACAGGTAGGTTCCCTGTGACGTTAGTGCCAGATAGATTAACCGCATTGGCAGTTATCTCCTGACCGGAAAGTGATAGATAATTTTCACCAGCTAGGGTGACATCAATAGACTTCTGGGCATAGTTGTCAGCATGAATCGTTCCAACGCCACTCTGGGTCCAATCCAGGTGCTCGTTCGCCACATAGTCGCTCAAGTTGTCATGAAGAATGCCAGTTGGTTGGTTAACGAAATTGACTACCTGACTAGAGTCAATCGTCATTGCCTTGGTTAGTGTGTTGCTACCGTCCGGGGTTGTGAAAAACTCCATTTTGCCTGGAGAAGATGTTGAGCTGATTGTCCCACTATCGTCAACGGCCATACCTATGAATGCAAATAGGTCATAGTGGCTACCAGTCCACCCCCCCGCAGCTAGGTCGAAAAGATTCTGGCCATTGATAACCACCCCGTGAGTGTTTGTATCAGAGTTTGACCGCGATCCAACAATGGCTGAGGGAATTGTGGTTGAGTGTCGGTGAATATGCAGTTGGGCGGGGGAGGAGCCTCCGATATCGTTGATCTTAACCCTTGAGTTGTATGTAACCCCATTAATGTTAATTCCGCTGCTTTCGAGCCCGTAATCACCGAACTGACCGTCCCCTGTGGTGTAAAAGTTTTGGGTCGCTGCGGTCCAGTCAATGTGCTCATTTGCTACAAAGTTAAAGAGGGAATCGTGGTCCACCTTGGAAACATCAAATTTCAATTGTAGGTCTTCGTCTGACCCATCGTTAAGAGTGGATAACTCCAATACGGTCGAACTATTCGTGCCGTGAGCTACGACGACTGCGTCTTCTAGGTACTTCGCCACAGTGTCGTTTGATGAAACCTTAACAAGAATATCCGTGTTGGAGACGGTGGTGTCTAAGTCAAAGTTCCCTGTGAATGGGTTAAACTTGTATCCCATCAGGTAACGTCAATCGCATTCAAACGATCGCTCCCATCGTACCCATCAAACTTACCAGTAAAAGGATTGAAAACATACTTAATAGACATTAAGTGGTCCTCTCTACGGTTGAGATCGTAGCCTTAGAATCATCAGTATAAGTTATTACAATAACTCGAACAATAGTTCCACCTGATCCACCGCTTCTAAAAGTCCATGTGTCAGTGGTAGAAGCTTGGGTCTGTGCGACAAAATCATAGTTAGCACTACCTAGAAGGCCACCAAGAGCCTTTAGAGTCGATTCTGATGCGTAACCGCCATCTGTTTTTACTTCCATTGCTTCTCTCTAAGCTTTTTCATAGACTTGGAAATCCTCTCCCTCATTTCCTTCAGATCGTATCTATTTCCACCATGAAGGGGTGGAGGAATCTTACTTCGACCTGCGCCCTTATTAAAGTCCGTCTTAATTACGTCTTTTTGCTTTGGCTTGGCAACAGGTGTCTTCCAATTAAATCTTTTCACTAATCCTCCAAAAACTTATCAATTTCGTCAGGATCTCCGATCTCCTTATACTCTACATCGACAATATCTTTAGGTTCATCATCTTTTTTAATTGCGTCAAGAAGATCCCTGATAAGCGATCCTCCAACCTCCACGTTCTGAGTAGCTTTGCCTGTAGCCCTGTCCATAAAGTCTTGAGCAGCGTTTAGCCTTACAGCGGCCCTTACGTTCTCATCCTCCATAATCTTCTCAGCAGTCTCAAATGCCTTTGGAAACACCGATCTATAGACTCTTTTAGGTTCCCAAGAGAATATTTCGTTCCTAAGCTTCTTAACGTGTTCTTGTACGTCTTCTCTGGCTAACAGATTAGATACTGTTGCAGCAGAACAACCCAATCTTTCCGCTATCTTAGACTGTGAAAGCCCTGTAGCGGATAAAGAACAGATAACTTCCTGCTTTGCTGTTAAGGATTTTTCTTCTTCACTCATAACTTGCCCCTTAATGATAACAGTCTTATCTAGTATAATTCAATTTGTCATGGGAGAATCAGACAAGGCACTTGCTAGAAGGATTTGCTCTAGATGCTGCGTTGCGCTTATGTACCCTCATCCAGAGTTCCACGGATGGAAAAAGTGCCGCTTATGCGGATTTTGCTGTAAGGAGAACTAATGGCCTTAACTAAAAACGTATCTTACGCTGCCGACACTGGACTTACCTATACCTCTACTGAAGTGGAATTTAGTGGGGGGGTCGCAAAATTGACACCATATCAGGCAGTTTCTCCTGAAGTATGGGGAGCAACCCTTCGTGTGGCTAAAGATTACAGCTATGGGCCATCTTTTACTGTATCAGAGGTAGGAAGCCCTGTTATTACAGGCAATAAATTAGACGTAACTGGTGGAAACGACATACTTAGGATTGAAGGCGCAGGAATCCTTCCCCATTTAGTTGGAACGGTTAGAATCAAATTTACTCCAAATGGAGCCGCAACTTTTGCTCCAATTTTTTCATTTAAAGACATAGATGGTGGAAATAATAACGGAATGTATCTTGAATATAACTCAGGAACTACATTCAAGTTTGTTACGTTTAATAGCTCAGGATCAGCAACTATTAATAGTACTTATAATTACGCCTTATCGAATGGTACAGAGTATCAGCTTGAGCTTTGCTACGACTTTACAGCAGGAAGCACACAGCTTTTTGTCGATGGATTACAGGTCTTTACAGACGCAACCACAGTTACAAGGACAGACACAGTAGACAGATGCTCTATTGGTGGAGATGCCACATATTCAAATGCTTATTACAGAGATTTAGAGGTATATAACACAAAACAGCACTCAGCGGCTCACGCTGGAGAAATTCCCTATGCTGCAACAAAAAGCAAATACATTACAAGTGGATCTCTGATTATTGATACTGCGGCTCAGTCTGGTGTCGGTGAAATCAACACACTTTCCTCTGTTACTAGCGAGGTAGATGGGACCATCAAGTACCTATTCGACGTTAATGGGCAGAAAAAGTATTGGGATGGAGCAGCTTGGTCTAATAGTGACGGAACCTTTGCTCAGGCTAATACACTGGCTGAAGTTAATACAAATGGAGCTGAACTTCTAAGTGTTGGATCAGACGTAAAAGTTGGGGCTGTTCTTAACTCTACTGATGGTCACACAGGGACTCCAACAATAACAAGCAACTCCCTAAACTACGATTTTAGCCCTTCGGCACCTGCGTCCATAGATGAGTGTGCTGTATATGTATTTATTAAAGATATTCTGGGTGATGACGTATCTATAACTGATGCAAAACTTTACGCTACAAACAAAAAGTCGTTCAAGCATGGGGAATCAGTAATTCTTCCATTCTCAAAGAGCGTTCCATTCATATCTGACGCTTCAGCTACGATTAGCGTAATTGAAACCACTACCCCAGGCGAAGAGATTCACTTCTCAGTGGTATATAGACAAGGTACAGCACTAAAACAGGTTAATTTTAAGCCTGTTATTGTACCAAATCAGTCAACAGCATCACTAACTGCTATCACCGAGCCTGAAGAAGCAGATTTCGGCTAATATTTCTTTTTAAGCTTAGACAAAGACCCAGGGTTCTTACGGACTTTGGCCCTTTTTTGAAGTAGAGGCTTCTTACCTTTCTTAACAACTGAAGTGCTTTTAGGCGGCGAGATTTTTTTCTTTTTAGCTTTAGATGTGACCTTTTTACTCTTTGCCATTTTTGGCCTCTTGGTGTTACTTCTTAGAAATAATCTTCTAAGAAAGGAAATTATCATGTCTATTAAGATAGAAATTTTCATAACTCACGATACTGACACAAATTGCGAAAAATTAGTCGAAAAAATGTGGGAGCAGCGCAAGATGAGGTCAACTAGGCCCAATGAATATTCTGTATTCTGCGTAAGTTGCGGAAGAGAAAAGAAAATCAAAGAAGTAGGGCCTCTTATGGCTCAAAAACAAGCTGAATCAAAGGTTGAACCAAAGGTTGAACCAGAGGAAGACTAAGCCATACCTGTAGCGTAAGCCTTAGCTCCCATCTTGGCTAATTCTTTCATTTCCTTCTTTTTCTTCTTTTTGTCGTCATCTGTTGCTTGGCCTGACTCTTGTCTGTCTTGCCTTTCCATTTTTGCAAGAGGAAGCTCAATGCTCTCAACAATATCCATTGTTCCTGATAGGTTGTGGCCTTTTTTCAGGTACTTTTCCTGTCTAAAGTGCTTCAAATAGCCGTACTCAGATCCACTTAATTTCGGTAATTTTGGTTTCATATCTATCCCCCACAAAAACTTATAACATAAATATTTTATCACGAATCAATCAAAATTTAACTCTTCTACCTCTTCGTCTATTATCTTGTTTGTCCTTATCCTAATGATTTCAGCTATAGCCATGTCCTCTGCCTCAGATATGCCATAGTTCATATCGTTGACGTACCTATCAACTAATAGGTTGAAATACTCATTCTCATGGCAGGATAAGCCGTACTTTGTCCTTATCACTGGATTCGTCCTTTGACCCCTTAACTAACTCATGGTGAACTGGAATGAAGCGGGGTCCGTAGTCATCCCAGACACCCCAGCCGTCCGTCCACTTGGTGTACGTCTGCTGCGAATATCTCATTGGTACGGCTTGTCTATCGGCTACGAACCCTGCGTTTAACTCATTAATGATTTTATCTTTATAGTTAAAAGAAACATGACCACCCCTATGAGTATGCGCACACGCAGTATTCTGAAGATTGTACACAGCATGATCGCCAAGTTTATGCCGATAACCATGAAGGAAGACTATCCCTCTGTAGTGATATTCTTGACGCGAATTATGAATTGTCTGAACATTATCAAATGTGTAGAGAAGCCTTAGCTGGTTGTCTAGCAGCAGCTCTAACGATGGCTCCTGCTCCAATAATCGCTTTTTGGGGCGATCACAGTGGTTTCCCTTCAGTTGTACTTTTTTTGATTTGGGGTCTATTTTGTGTAGGATTCTCCAAATTTCTTCTGCTTGTTCTCTTCCCCAAATAAGCTCCTCTGCTGGAGTACAAACATTGTGACTACGAGCAAACTTAGACGAACTATAAAAGTCAAGTAAGTCACCTAATTGAATAATGAGATCCCAAGGACCATGATTGTCTGCGTAGTCAAAGAACTTTGACAATGTTTTTGGATTCGCCCAAGGACAGTGACAATCCCCCAGAAGAAGAATCTTCATACATAAGATGATACATGGAAATTTGGCTAGGGATAGGGGAATCGAACCCCTGCTACCTCGGTCGTTGACACAAGGTACTCTACCACTAAGCTAATCCCCAGAAGATGGTGATATTTAACGCAAAAAGGGGAATCAGTCTAGTCCATAAGACCAATTCCCCTCGCGCTAATTAACAATCGTTGGAGAGCGTTAATTAAACCTTTTTAGGCTTTTTTTGTTTTGTGGCGGCTGTGGGTAACCGTTTTGCATCATGAAGATCCTTAATCTTGGTTTTCTTAACCTTTGTTGGACCTTTTTTCATTGGGTAACTTTTTCCTTTTGGCATTAGCTGAATACCGCCTTTCCGTTAACGATTTTCTTAGTCTTAACGTGCTTTTTTGCTAATGATTCTGGTGCATCACTAACAGGCTTCTTAGAGGGTCTGACAGTACCCATAGATTGCTTAACAACGATAGGCTCACCAGAACCACTCATGTTAGCTTTCATCTTACCGCAGTAGGGAATTCCATGTTTTTTGTGCATATTATTTCCTCTTCTTTCTTTTTCTTTTCACGTTTGAATAGATAGGTATTTCATCTCCAGACTTCATTGCTTTTACCTTTTTGGCAAATGCGGCTTCAGCAGCCTTTTCTTTCTTCTTAGCTGCGGTAGCTTTAGCCTTAGCTTTCTTTTTGCCCTTTGGAGAATAAATAACATCGTAGTGTTCTACATATTTTCTTTCCTTTGGCTTATATGCCTTTGGGGTCTTCTTTGTTATTTTCATAATTACTTTACCCCTTTCAGGTCTGTTTGAATCTTTCGCGGCCTCCCAGGTTTCCCCTTAGGCTTATCCACGATATGCCAATTAGCAACACTTATATCATAACCGATTACTTTGCCATTATCCAAAAATCCAATGCTTTCCATGCCAGGAGACACACCAACCATCATGTACCACTCACCCCAACGCCAGTGAGGTTGTCTGTACTTGTTTTTGCCATACTTGGCCCAAAGTTCCTTTAATGTTTTAAGGTTTCTGTTGGAGCTGACTGGATCAAATTTGGGTCTACTACGTTTTGGAAACATTCAAAGCAAAAAGCATGGAGCAATTCGTTGTTCTCATCAACAAATAAAACCTTCCAATCCATTAAATAGTCATTACATTGGTCGCAGCGCACAAGATCGCCCTGTTTGTTGTCTGACTCTTTTTGTGCGTTTTTTGAATCGCTCATAAGAGATACAATAACCTCATGAGAGTCCCTAAATCACACTTTATTGGAAAAAAGATATTGTTGAGTTGTTCGCTATGGGATTACCCAGTTGAGGGTATCATTATAGAGCTGTTAAAGGAGCCAATTGGGTATCCGACCGAAGTGCTTTTGTATGGTTTTCAAATAGAGTCAGGAGAGGTCTTTTGGATACCTGTGGGTGACGCCATGATTAGAGTCCTAGACAACAAGCCAAAGCTAAGAATAGCCCCTGTTGTAGAGCTTAGACCTAAGACTAAGGCTAGGACTAGGGTAAAGACTAAAGGTAAGACTAAGGCAAAGACTAGGACTAAGACGAGAGCTAGGACTAAGACTAAGACTAGAGCCAAAAAATAGCCCATTTTCTAACGCAAACCTGAAAAACGACGTAAAGGCCCCTACAATCAATTTTCACAGAAAACCTATACCTGCGCCTAGGTACACCCCCCAAAATGGATTCTACCCACCAAAGAATGCTTTCTAGGCTATGCGCGCTCGACTCTCACAACCGAATTTCCCCATATGGGGACAGAACACAGTCTAGCATAACTTCTAAAACTAATATATTACTTATAAATATATATATAGATCAGTATAGTAATATATTGACTAACTGAGTCGGAACTCAAAATCGCATAGTCGGCTGAGAGAGGGAATAGAAATTGATCAAGGGGTGTGCAGCCATAGCTAGGGGGTCCCCCTTAGCACTGTTAATAATATATTAACTAACTGTGTATGCCCCTAGACTCACAGTGTTATTTTGTGGGGGGGATATTGTTCTAAATAAATTATTAATACCCTCCCCTGTTATATATAATACTATTAATAATACATAACACTATGAATAGTTATACTGTAACAGATAGTATACTGATTCAATCGGTTAACGCTAGTTTAACCTGATACTATATTCAGTAATCCCAAGTATATTATTCCAGTGATAAGCACTTGTATAAATCGGTCAATAATAATCATCGTCCCACTCCTCAATGGGCTTTAGACGCTGCCCAAAACAGTTAATAAAAGCAGCGCAATATGGACAGTGAAGCTCGCTGCGCCCCTTTGTGTGGGCCGTGATATTACCCTCGCAACAACTACAAATAATCTCCATTACTCACTCTCTTTTATCAGCTCATGTTTCCTGTTTACTTGACCTAATAGTCTTACTTTGTTTGTCATGCGCCCTAAGTAAACAATGGCCCTAAGCTTGTCAATCTTTTATTTTAAACTTTTTTATCTTTTTTTTAGCCTAGCACTTTGCTCTAATATTTACCCTACTATTTCAGTAAGGCTCTACGCTCCCTCATGGTGTCACTTTGCCAATTACTTGACTAATGTAGTCCTATGCCTTGAGCCTAGAAAAACCCTATTAGTTAACTTATGGCTTATAATAAGTCAACTAAAAAAATAGGCCTTTTAAAGCGTTTTCATTAGTTGACTAGGGTCTAGGTATAGGTTGACTCCTATAAACTCAATAGCGGCGATTTTCGGCTATTCCCTACAGTGATTATGCGTAAGTTTGATGAAGTTTTATTAATAATTAAAAAAAATGATTTTAGTATAAAAAAAAGTCTTGACGCATCAATTGACGCGGTATACTAATGCACCAAGTTATCTAACGCATAATGTTAGACGCATAGGAGATAGCAATGGTCACACTAAACACTCAGAGCGGTAAAAAATTGGTAATCAGGGAACAATATGACGATCTTTTTACTTTCCTAAAGATTGTTAGGGATTTAAGCCTAGGCACTATTGCCTTACTAATTCCCTTTGTTTTATTTGCTCTAAGCCTAATTAAGTAAACAACCACTTGACAGGACACTAGCAAGAAGGGATAAGAGCGTTATGCTAAATTTATACTTTGAAAGCTTGGCCTTATGGTTAGGCTTAGGAGCATTTCTAACAATTGGCGGCCTACTATGAGGTGGGACCTTACGCACCTAAGAGAGTCAATCTTGATTATATTAGTCGCTTTATGCGTCTTGATCTATTCATGGGTGACCTTCGAAAAGGGATTTTTATGATATTCGAGCATGGGGATAAAACAACGTGTTGCGACGTTTGTTGGAGAGATTCCACCATTACGCCTATAGCTATACTAGAGGGTGAGAACCTTTGTCGTATCTGTGTATTTCTCCAGTTTGAGGAATTCATAGGCAGAGAACCCCAAAAGGATTAATTTTTTAGTTTTTTTTAGTTTATTTTAAACTTTTTTTAGCTTATCAATTGCGCTTATTATAAACATAATCCGAGAAAGGGATAAATTATGGCGCACGAAATTGAAAGCATGATGTTTGTTGGGGATACCCCATGGCATGGACTAGGGACACGATTTGTTGAACCGCCAAGTCTTGATGAGGCAATGGTAGCATCAGGGCTTGACTGGGAGGTTACCACGAATCCTGTTTTCGACCATTGGAGAGATGAAATACCTGATAAGTACTCCATAACAAGGAAGGTCAAGGTTGAGGGTGGAATTTTAGGAGAAGAAAAGCTTGTTCACCTTGGGATTGTAGGTGGAAGATATGAGCCACTGCAAAACGTTGACGCGTTTCGATGGTTCGAACCCTTCATCAATGAGGGACTAGCAAGTATCGAGACCGCAGCAAGTCTAAGGCATGGTCAACGCGTTTTTGTTTTAGCTAAGATTAACGGCGCGCCGGATATAATTGGCGGTGATGATGAGGTATCAAGATATATTTTGTTATCAAATAGTCACGACGGCAAGCAAAGTGTCAGGGCAGGATTCACTCCTATTAGAGTAGTTTGCTCAAACACACTAGCGTGGGCCATTAGAGACAAGTCAAGCTCACTGATTCGCGTTAATCATAGCAAGTCAGTATATGACAACCTAGAGGCTCTACGCGAGACAATGAACCTAGCGAGTCAACAATTTGAGGCTAATGCGGAGCAATTCCGATGGTTAGCTTCTATACCGATCACCTCTGGGGACCTAAAGGAATACATCAAAGTATCCCTTGAGCTTCAAACGTCATTGAAAGCCAATGGCGACGAAAGAGAAAACCATGCTTTAAATAAGGTAATCAGCCTTTTTGAGAGCGGAAGGGGTTCCGACCTTGCAACGGCAAAAGGTACTTATTGGGGCGCGTATAATGCCGTCAATGAGTATCTAGGATACTTCCAAGGTAAAGGTCAAGAGACAAGGGTTAATTCTTTGTTTTTTGGTCGCGGTAATTTGTTCAACAAAAAAGCATTAAACACCGCTATGGCAATGTCGGCATAAAGAAAGGATGGGGCCATGGAAGGTCCCTTTTTTTGTGGAAATTTTATCACGCAACAACAAAATTAAGGCCATGAGTGGACCAAAGACTTTTAACTTTGGTATTCCTGCTTTTAAAGAGGCAAGCGGTCGAATAACCTGCCCTATGGCCCAAAAATGCGTTAAAGGCTGCTATGCCACAAAGGGATTTTTCCGCATGAATAACGTCAAGGACTCGTATCAGACCCGCTATGAGCTAACTAAATTAGAGTCCTTTGTTGGCCTAATGGCCATAGAAATTAAACGAAAAAAAGCAAAGCGCATAAGGATACACGATAGCGGAGATTTTTATTCTTTAGAATATCTTAAAAAGTGGTGTGACATTGCGGATCGTTTCCCAAGAACAAAATTTTATTTTTACACTAAAAGCGTTGCCATGGTCAAAAGTCACGTTATGCCTAGCAACATGACTCCCATCTTCAGTTATGGCGGCAAGCAAGATTCATTAATAGACCCAAAAAAAGACCGCCATGCTCGCGTGTTTAACAGTGAAAGCGAATTAAAAGCAGCAGGTTACATCGACGCATCAAAAGATGACGCGAGGGCTCTAGGTAGGTCTAAGCGCATCGGTCTAATATTTAGGGGAAATTTAAAAACAAGTTTTGCCTAATGTTTTGGCTTGCCTTGTGTTGATTAATCCTATAAAAGTAAACCATGAAAACAAATAACAAGTTAAAATTTTATGGAATCATGGGGAGAGAAAAAGGTAAGGGAAGGTTCAAACCTTTTGACTACAAGGAAGGTCGATTTGTTGTGAACGTGTTTCATCAAACCTTTTGGCATGACAGAAATCACGTTGATAAGCTTGTCTATTACATGAATCAACAAAACTATGGTTATGAATTTAAAGTTATAGAAAGGAATTAATAATGAGAGAAAAGATTTTGAGCGCAATGCTACAAGATGAGAACTTTAAACCTACACACGATAAAAGATTGAAACAGTTTTTTTTGAAGTGCAGCTTGAGCCAACAGTATGCCATTAATGAATTCATGATTCTATTGTGTGGCTTTTCTATCGAGTCTCAAATTGAGAGGGAATAAAACTTTTAACAACAAAGAAAGGAAAAACAATGAAAACTATATCTATGCCGTATGAGGAATATAAAGAAACAGAGATGAAAAATTGGAGGTTGGGTAGGTCTTCTTCATATAATGACGTTTTGTCTTGCTTGGCAAGGCTACAAGATACCCAAAAAGAGGATTACTTTATCGAATTACTTAAAAAGTCAGAGTCAATAAACGACTTTGAGACGGAAGTTTTTCGACTCACCCGCGATTCTTAATTAAAGCAATCACATCTCTTTACTTCAGGGACTCCCTGACTGATTGGCGACACTACTATCCATGTGGTGTCGTCACATCTTTTGCACATTATCTTTTCAGGCTTTAAACTTTTACTCATGAAATATTTCTTCCTTGCCATGTCCTGAATATCGCTAGGCAATGGAGCAAATTTAAAACTTGATAGGCAGTTATCGACTATGGACTTCCAGTCTGAGGGTTCAATATATCGAACGTATTTTGCGATGAGCTTGATTCTTTCATCACCATAGGCTGTGGGCCATTGTTCTCGTAGTCTGTCAATTTGTTGTCTAAAGCTTCTATCGTCCATTGTCGAAAATTCCTTTTAAAAGTTTATCGTAATCAGGTTTAGAGGAGTCAAAGTTTTGGTCGTCACGTTCAGGGTTAATCCAGTCGCGCCAACCACTAACAAAAGTTTTGAAATACTTAATATACTTTGCATCTTTATCTTTCAACGAGGAAACATAATTAGTCATGGCCTTATCGAAATCATCGAATTCCGAAAGCTTCACACTTAAACAAAAATTCCTAAAGGCCACTTGCTTATCTCTCTTTAGGGGATACCTAGACCATAGGTCATTGAACTTATCAACGAAAGCAGACTTATCCCCTTTTGCCTTTGGAGTACCTCTTGCCTTTGGTTTTGATGCGATAGTCTCTAAGGCTACCGCTATTCGTTCTAGTATTTTTATTGCTTCTTCATTCATAGGAGCAATGTAAACAAAGGGATCAGCTAGGTCAATAACTTTATTTAAAAAAAAAGGAGTAAAACGAAAGAATGAAAATAAAAAAGATCACCTAGGCTTTTGGCCGCTTCGCTCTCACCTTCGGTGAGGATTATTGATTACTTTTTCTTTTAAAATTATATTAGTTAATGTAATGTGTTTTACACATGAAGCACAACCAGTGAGAAAAGTGAGGTACTCACTAGCACGAAAAAACTAGCTTAAAAAGTTAGGTGCTTAAAAAAAATAAAAACCTCAATAATTTCTTATTGTGCGAAGCGTACACCAAAAGGGGAGAGCAATGGAAGATAAGCCTAGACCAACAATAGAAGAGTTAAAAAGTAAGATAATAAGGGAAGT
>Ga0208899_1000675_pt1 | contig 25426 bp, 36 predicted proteins | sample VirMetDEL_Nov_24_FD_184518 | JGI IMG/M metagenome (GOLD analysis project Ga0208899, IMG submission 184518) | Aqueous microbial communities from the Delaware River and Bay under freshwater to marine salinity gradient to study organic matter... | ecosystem: Environmental > Aquatic > Marine >... | reverse complement strand
CTGTATTACCATTGCTTAAAAGTCCAGTAAATGTTATGTTAGCAGGAGATAAATCACCATCATAATCTGCTATGGCTAAGTTTGCTGTGTCAGTAAAGTCTGCTGTTACGGCTTGATTACTGCCATTTCCTAAGAAGAAATTACCATTGTTAAGGTTAGGTGTTGCGGCACTACGACCTGCACCATATACTTCACCTTTACCACTTACTGCTACATCAGTTACTACACCCAAGTTCTGTATAAAGTTTGCTTCACCACTTGGTGCAACATTGGCATAACCACCACCTACAGCAACAAATATGGTGTCACCTACAGTGAATGAACTTGTGTCTACACCTGAAATTAAACCACTCAAAATACCTCTACCTGTATCACCTGTGCTGGTCAATTCTTCATTTGCTATAAAGTGTGCCGGCATTAAGACACTATTACCTGCATCTGCTAATACTACTTCTACTTCACCACCTACACTTGTGCCTGTTGCGTGAACAGGATATCCTTTAGGAATAGTGACTGTGTCAGCATTTTTAATTGTTATTTCAATTGTTTCTGCCCTTACACTTGTTAAATCACTACCATCACCTGTAAATGTTACGGCAGTTATGTCATTGGCATCAATGTTAGCCGCACTATAACCATTTTCCAAGAAGTTTTGAACATCGGCGTTTGCATAAGTTCCTGTTATAGCAACATTACTTACACCTGTGATTCTACCCTGTTGATCCACTGTGAATTGTGGGACATTTGCGGCATCACCATATGTTTTAGGTGTAACTGCTGTGTCATCTAAATCAATACTACCTGCTGTATATGTTATACCTGTGCCACCTGATAAATGTGCATCTACTCTAGCATCTGTGTAATAAAGATTAGTTCCTTCTGCAACATCACTAGTGCTGGTTGCTAAATTGTAAAATGTGCTACCATCATTTGTGAATGTCCACTTGTCTGTGTCTTCATTCCATTTAATTTCTGTGCTGGTAGTTTGCGGTCTGTTTGCAATAATTTGCACATTGCTATCTGTTGCCGCATTGGCATTTAGAGTTATCTTTTGGTCTGTCACATATAAGTCTGTGACATTTTCATAATCTATATTGCCTGTTGCAATAATATTTCCTTGAACATTTAGATTACCGCCTACTGTTAAAGGATTTTGTGATATATGAGTTATAACTTGTGCATTTGTTAAACCACTACCTGCGTCTTCCCAAGTAACTACACCACTACCATTTGTGGTTAAAACTTGGTCAACACTACCATCTGTGTTAGGAAGTGTGAATGCGTTGTTTAGTGTTAAACTGCCTGTTGCGGTTAGTTTTAGAATACCATTACCACTGTTAGATCCTTCTGTGGTTTTGAATATGGTAAATTGATTTGTGCCAGCATTATCATCATCGATTATGATATTAACATTACTTTTACCTTGTATAGTAACAGCATTTGCTTGGCTGCCACTGTTATCATCTAAACTGATTAAATTTCTTTTGTCTGGATCTGTTGTTGCTATTACGGCTCGTTGCACACTTGCTTCGGCTCTTAACATTTCTATATCAGTAGTAGCACCATTTGTTCTTGTGGTGTTTAAACTACCAGTTTGTATTTCACCTTGTGCAACTGCACTTATGCCTGTGTTGCTCATAGTGATATCTTCAAAAGCACCTTGGTCAACTTCTAAAACACTTTTTGCACCAGTCATATTCATTCTGGCTCTAGGTGTTTGTCCAGTTATTTGTCCAAAGTCTACTACACCATTTGCTCTAACTCTAAATAAGTTTTCTGCAGAGCCACTTGTAGCACTTACATTACTACCTCTTACACGTCTAACAGTAAAACCTGCTGTTTCACTGTTTGCACCTTCCCAATCTGTTGCAACTGTGAGACCACCATTGTGTCCCAATATCATACCATCCCAGTTATCACCTGTTACACTACTGCTGTATGGTGCTTGGTTAAAGTCTATAAAACTGTTTGCTTTTGTGGTATAACTGTCTGGATCTGTGCCACTTGCAACTCTCATCCACATACCATTTCTTGGTGTTCCGCCACTGACCATACCTGCTGGTGTAGGTGCTAACTTGGCATTTAATTGTAAATGTGTTGATGCACCAAAGTTACCTTGTGTTAAGATTATATCACCGTCTTTTCTCAGTCTTAATCTTGCTTGATTGCCGTCTGCATTGTTACCCCATAGTGTAACATTACCTTGCTCGTCTACTTGAAATAATTGGTCAGACGCACCTGTAGTTTCTCCATTTGCAAATATTTTGAAAACTTCTGTTGTGCTGTTGTCATTTTTATCTATAAAATTGTATATGCTGTCGCCGGCTTTGATATCGACATCTGTGCTACTGTTTAGTCCTGTGATATCAGTTATACCGATTGCACCTGTGCTACTGTTATATGTTATAGGTGATGTAGCACTCAATTGACCTCTTATGTCTGCACTGCTTGGTCCTGTGTATGTGAATACACCTGTGCCACTGTTGTAACCAAAACTACCAAATCCGCCTGCGTCTGTGGCATTTACACTGCTTCTAGCCAAACTTTCACTGAAGTATAAATTACTAGATCCTTGTGTTAAATCGTCTGTGGTTTGAGTTGTAAACCAAGTGTTTGCATTTGTGTTAGTGAAGTATAAATTTGTGCTACCTTGTGCTAGATCGTCTGTATCTTTACTGCTAAGGTCTAGGTTTGCGCCAGTTTGAGCATCTACTCTTGCATCTGCTCTAGCATTTGTGTAGTATAAGTTAGTTGAACCTTCTGGTAAAGCATCTGTGTTTACAGTTGCACCTGTTGTTGTAAAGTATTTGTTAGTTGTGCCTTCTGTTAAGTCATCAGTTGTTTTACCTGTGAACAATGCGGCACTGTCTATACCTATAACACCAGTTGAACTGTTGTATTGTATTGGTGAAGTGTTACTTAAATGTGCTCTTACTTCTGCGGCACTTGGTCCTGTGTAAGTGAATATACCTGTTGTATTAGCATATGTTAAACTGCCATCGCCACCTGCGTCAGTTACACTTAATACACTTCTTACTGATTCTACGTTTGCCAGTGCGGCAACTTGACTTACTGTTACTGTTGAACTTGTAGAACTTACATTAACAGTATTATTACTTTTGTTTACAGTAATTGAAGGATTACTGCTTGTTATTGTTACATTAGCCATTTAGTTCTCCTACGATGTTGGTATTGCTGTGAAACCGGCATCTAATGTTGGATTACCAATGGTAACATCTGGTTCATATCTCTCTAATATTGCCCATCTATGGCTGTCTGTTTGAGTTGGAGTTATTGTGCTGTCTGTCCATTTCACACTAACAACTGTTACTGGCACATTAGTTCTTGCATCTGGTATAATATTACCAGTGTATCTTTGTGCTGGGATAGTTATATCAACTGTGCCATTTGCGGCACTAACAACATTAATATTACCTGCACCAAAGTCTACATTGGCAAAACTGCCTAAAACTGTGGAATCTGTAAAATTTGGGTCACCGGTTACACGGTCATATGCAATAGTATCTATTACTATTGTTTGGGCACTTAATTCGAAACTATAGTTAGTAATATCTACACCATAGTCATATCTAAATGTTTTTTGTTTGGATGGAACCATTTCTTCTACAATTACGTTGTCCATTCCACCAACGTAACTCTTAAAATCTAATACTCTACCTGACATATTTCACTCCTGAGGGAATTTCCTTGCAAACTGAGGTCTACAAGGCTTATTTTGTTATATTTATCTTAACTTGGCTGACTGGGCCAGGTTATGTCTTCTACTGTGGCCCAATTGTCTGCATTTGTGGGCATATCTCTCAATGCTTGTCTGTATGTGGCCCATTCTGCCTTCTTACTGGCACTTAATGGTGAATCTGTTGTTTGTGTCCAGTCACTGAGTTTTAGTAATGTTAATCTTTGTTGTCTCACATATTGTGGTATGTTTATAACTTTTTCTGGTTTTGCTTCTATAAAATGCGGTGTTACTGACACGTTCATTTGCACTTTGTTTACATCTGCAACTGTGCCTGGCATAAATGCAATGCCTGGATTGTTGTCTAGCATTTTTTGTTTGCTGGTATCAGTTAACCTCAACACACTTTCTATAAAACCAGTGTCTGTGTGATATAGAATATAATTACTCATTAGAATACGTCTCCTTTGGTTATTCTCAACATATCATATCTTATACTGTTAAATCCTCTATCACCACTTACATCATCTAATGTGTTAAATCCTTCCATTACCACATTACCACTTACTGGATTTGGGCCAACAACAATCTTTTTGTTTGCTTCTATCACACTGGGTGGATTTGTTACATTCAATACACTGAGACCAAACTCTTCTTTTTGCACAAATCCATTTGCATATTGTATTTGCACATTTGAAATAACACTAAAACTGGCAGGATTTGCGTTTCCGGCTCCTATAGGTGTTGCACCACTTATAAATGAATAGTCACCTGGTTCTAATCCGCCACCTGCTGTGAAGTCTAATTCTCTTCTGGTAAACAAATTGGTATATGTTGTGGTGTTACCCAAGTTTAATTTGTTTGCCGGTTTGTCTTCTACTTGTCCACCCGGACTTAAAGGTCCAAAATGAAATCTATTAAGTTGATTACCGAACTTTTCGACGTTAATATTTAAATTACCATAACCACCTTCCAGTGCAATTGGTAAAGGAAAACTTCCTGGTGGGTATATAGGTATTCTAGGTTGATCTATGTTTGCTCTAGGCAAGTCTAATTGTGCATTAACTGGCATTGTGTAAATGTTATCGTCATATTCTAAACCAGTCATTTCAACACCAATCATACCTTGTGCTGTTTCTACTTCTTTGGTTCGCATAATTTTGAACAGTTTGTTGTTGAAACCATACAAGTCATTATCTACTTTCACAATATCACCTATATCTGTTTGCATACCACTATAATCTGTGCTAAACTGAATAACTGTTGCTAATCGACTTTGTTGAAGGTCAACATTTGCTAATCTTTCTGCTCTTATCTTGTCATTGATTAAATCAATGTTGTATTTTAATACATTGTCTGGTTCATTTGCGTTTCTGTCGCCTGCTGGTGTTTCTATAAGCACCGTGTTCATTAGGTCTTTTCTGTTGTCATCTGCAAACTCTACTTCTACTGCGTTATACATACTGAACAATTCTGTTGAACTTATGTCTAACTTACCTACCATATTGCTATCATTGTATACCAGTGCATTGGCTTGTTCTGCGGCTGTGTATGCTCTGTTAGGTATTGCTTTGAATTTGCCTTGTTTACCGTCATATGCAAAGTATGTTCCGCCTGCTTGACATATTCTATCTATGTTTGTTCTAGTATCTGCAAAGGTTGTTAATACACCATTTATTTCATAACGTGCATTTTGTTGTGTGCTACCACCTGCATCTTTGTAATCGATAAGTTCATCACAAAAACCTCGCATTGCTGTATTGGCTGTGCCCACTATACTGTTTGTATCAATCAGTGTGTTGCTGAATCCTACACCATACCTATCATTGTTCAAATAATCTTGTAGCACCAAACCTGGATTCTTAAGACTGTTGGTCATTTCAAATGTTATGGGTGGTAAACCTGTTAGTCCGTTTTCTGGTGAATAATCAATTTGCACTACTGCATACACCAAATTGTTTGCTGTATGTGTTGCTGGTGCCCAATGTGCCACCAAACTGGTTGCTGGTGTAGTTGAGCCTGTGCCACTAGTTGGAAATATAACATCACTTCCTGTTGATCCACCTTGATAAACATTAACTCTCACATTACCGGCGTAAGTTGTTGCACTTGTTCCGTTAGGATCAAAGTGACTGGTAACACTATTACCACTGAAAACAAGTCTAGCATCGTTTAGAAAAACATTTGAAACTGTAAAACTACCTGTATCTGTTTCTTCACTGAGTGCAATACAGTAAGTCATTGTTTCGTTTTGATTACTGATTGCGGCATCGAATATGGGCCCACTGGTAAATGCTTTACCATACAACACTGGTATTTTGTTTGCTGTGTCTGGTGCTAGGGTTATTCTTACACCTGGATCGTTTGCTTCACCGGCACTGGGTGCCTTAAACATACCTGTTGCTCTGGCAGTTGCTGTGGCTAAACCTGCGGCAACTACACCTACAACAACATCAAACAATAATGTTGATCCAAGAATAGTTCCTGCTGTTGCTACTGCACCTACTATTGCTGTTGCTATTGCTGAAAATACTGCCATTATGCGGCTCCTCTAACAAAGTTAGTTTCTATTGGTGTCCATCCTCTTTTTTGCATATTCAAATGGTCTCCCATACCTAATGTTGTTATTGTGTATGCACTTATGACACGTTCTTCTACCAGTCGGTCTCCTACACCTACATACTCTTTTAATAATTTTGCACCGGCACTTGATCCTCTGTGTTCTGGATCTACCCACCAAGCAATCTCTCTCATTGACTTTACTTCCGGCAACCACATATCACCTTGTATCATTGCCAACAGCATTCCTACTATTTTGCCTTCTGCTTCTGCAACTAAGGCTACTCCTGCCTTTCTTATGCTGTCGATTACTCTGTTTGCATACACATCATTGTGTTTTGGTTGTTGCAATCCTGAGAATGGATTTGCATTTGCAAAGTCAATCATAAAACCTTTTATTGCTTCATAATCTTTAAATTCTGCTCTTCTAACTATCATTATCTTTCATCTACTATACGTTGTCTGTCACGGCCACCACCGCCTCCGCCTCCGCCGCCTCCACGGCCTCGGCCTCCACCACCGCCATAATTACCACCACTCTTGAACTCTTTACCAAAGTCAAAGTGTAAGTTTTGTAAGTCTGGTATTCTGTCGAATATTTGGTCGTTGGGGAATAAACGTTTTCTGTCTTCTGGATTAGTTAATTGTCCTTTTATTTTATTTTGTAACAATTGATTCAAACTTGCAACTGTTATTGTGACACTATTAGTGTTTTGTTTTGCTAATATATCTACTTGTTCTGTGATTGCAAAGTTTACAATTATACCACTATAACGTGTAAACACTTGACTGGTATCCAGTTCAAGGTCATTTTTATCCATAAAGCCACGTCTAACAATTACTTCACCGCCTTTTATTTTGCTGGTAAGTATTATGTTCATATAGTCTGCATCACTGGGTATACCACTAAGGCTTATTGCTAAGTCTCCATTAGTAGTTTTTATATCATCGGTGATTGCATCCATACTTAAGAAACTGCCTAACTCTGTGTAAGTATTACTGTTGTATGTGACTGGTTTATAAGCATTGCTTATATAATATGTGGTATTATCTAATGTTAAGTCTATAAGCACAACACTAACAATGTGGTCTTGTTGAACTGCTGTTATAGTAGTAGCCATTAGTCTGTGATAACCTCCATTAATTCAAAGTCGCCACTAAATTGCACTCTATCGTGTGGCACTATACTGTATGTGGGCATCGATAATGCTTTGGCACTATACTGTATGTGGGCATCGATAATGCTTTGACTTGAAAGTTTACAGCATTACCTACTCTTAACCCACCGGTTGTTATGCTGGTTCCTGTTTGTGTTAGCACACCTCTATGCACAGGTATGGTCAAGTCTGAACTAGGACTAAATGTTACATCTGATGTTACCTGATAAGGGTATCTGTAAGTGCTTGTGTTGCCCAGTGGCTGTATGTAATCTCCTGCTTTGAACAATATACCACTTGGCGATCCTGTTACGCCTGTGGTGTCTATGTGAATGTTAGCACCATCTGTTCCTGTGCCTGTTGTGCAAACTATCTGGTCCAAATTTGCCTGTGTTAAATCACCTTGATATGCTGTGACATAATTCATACCAGTATTATTGTTTAGACTTATATTGGCTTCATTGATTACATCCATAGTGTCTAAACTTTCTAATAAACTTCTGTTGGTGCTGTAAGTTAGTCCGGCGTGCATACCCACAGTAAATTGGTATACTCCTACACCTCTGTCTGCTGTTTTGATATGTCCACTTCTACTCACACTACTTGCGGCTACTTTACGTTTGTTTACTGTGACAAACGTTGCGTTATCTATAATTGTTTGTATACTCATTATTGAGGTGTCCTCCTTGCGCCTGCTCTACTCACGTTGTATATAAATTCTGGATCTTGTGCTACCAGTTGTTTGAAACTGGCGGCATCCACGGCGTTTATGTTGTAATTTACGGTTGTGCCACCCATTGCTTGTCCGTTTGGAATAACGTGACCACTTTGACTGCCCATTCTAAGCAACTCAGGTCCATCTTCCCCAACCACGTATGTTCCGCCAGCACTTACTGGTCCACCATTACGTCTTCCTGGAATAAATGATCCGCCCGTAGCAAATGATCCTTGTATACCAAATGCACCAAATATACTTGTTAATATTGGTTGTATAACTTGCAAACGTATAATGTCTGCAATTATTTGAGTTACCATAGTTTTAAAGAAGTTTTTAAAGGCGTCTCCTGCCTTTTGTCCTTCTAAGAATGCTGTTGCCAAGTCTTCACTTAAGGATTTTTGTGCTGTGCCTAATGTGTCAATAAAATTGTTTAAGCCTTCATTTTGACCGAACAATTCATCCAGTTCACGTTTTGTGTTTATGTAAGTATCTATACCTATTTCGCCTTGTTCGAATATTGAATTCAAACTCAACATAAATGCTTTAAATTCTTCTGGATTTGTGCCTTTGCTAAGATCCATTGCATCTTTGAGTTTCTCAAATGCTGTTCTAGTGTCTTCTATGGTGTCCGAGGCTGCCTTAGGTATTTTGGTAGCATCTGTAATGGCTTCGCCTGTTTTTTTAGCACGTTTAATTTGTTCAGCATCCATAGTTACACTATCAAAGAATTTTTTAGCCGCCTCTGCTTTGTCAAAATCTATAATACCATCTAGACTTTCACCTATACTGACACCTAGACTTTTTAAAGCATTACCTATAGCCGCATACGCACCATCTAACAATCCGCCCAGTGTAACAATTTCGACAAAGGCGTTTTTTGCGGCTTCTAATACATCAAGTAAATATGCACCGCCGATCACAGCATTCTGAAATCCTTCTACAACATTTTTACCTATAGTTTTTGCTGTTGCATATGCGGCATCTCCACTCTCGTCAAATACTGAAACTAGTTCTCTTAATGTTGCTGTAAAGAATGGCAATGTTTCTTCACCCATTGCCGCCTGAAATAATGTTATTCTGTCGCCTGCTTGACTTACAGCACCTGTAAACGTTTGACTTAAGGTTTGTGCGGCACCTTTTATGGACTCACCATATTCTTCCAATTTCTTTCTGGTTTCGTCAATGCTGTAACTTACACCTGCTTGGAATCCTGCCGCGGATAAAACACCTCTTTCTCTAAATATATCTGCCGCACCAGCACCTGCACTAAAGGCTCTTTGCAACGAACTTGCGGCTTCTGTAAATCCAATACCAAATTGGGCACTGATATCTGCGGCTAAATTAATATTTTTTCTTAAACCACCTAGGTCATCTGATATGGTGGACAACACAGGCGCCGATCCGGCTAGTTCATCAAAAGCAATGGGTAATTTAGTTGCTTCGTCTTTTACCAAACTTAAAGCATACGCACCTGCTTCTGCACTACCTGTAATGTTTGTTAATGTTGTTTCGATATCTTGGAATCTTGCGGCTGTTGATATACTGCCGGCTAACTGTCTAAAACCTAATGTTATACCTGCTACAGCACCGGCTACTATCGCGGCAATACCGGCAAATTTAAGTAATCTAGCACCGCCTTTAGCAAACCCTTGATTAGCCTTTGTTTGACCTTTTTCTAATTCAATTTGTTCTTGAGTTAGGTTTTTTGCGGCTGTGGATACTTTTCGTTGAACATTATATAACTCTCTTCCCTTTTTTACATTATCTTTTGTTTCAATTGTGCCTTCAATTAACGAATCTCTAAGTCTTTTAAATTGGTTTGCGGTTTTTTGGACTTGGTCAACTAAATTTCTGCTTAACCTAACTTGTGCACCTTGTTGACCTGTTGTAGCAACTGTTGCCGCACCAACAGCCGCAATGGCTGTTGTAAGTCCACCCATACCTTGTTGGCCACTTAATCCTCTGGCACTACCGCCGGTTTGCTTTAGATTACGTTGTAATTTGTCTAGATTTCTGTTAGCACGTTTAATACCACTAACAAAATCTCTATCATTCAGTTTGAGTGTTACTTCTATTTTCTTAGCCATTATCTTGTTAACCTTCTAATTTCTTTATCTACCAATTTGTCTATATGATCGATAGTAGGTTCTGTGAAACCTTTGGGTGCTTGTTGACTCCACCCTTCGTCTAATCTTCCGGCATAAGGATAACCACTTTTTATAGTGTCGCCTCTTAACACAGTTTTATTTCTAGCATTACCACTTCTAATGGGTGTTTCTTTTTTAAGAAACTTGTATGCTGGTTTTATAACGTCGCGAGGTAAGTCTTCTAGGTCTTCGAACATTTTTCTTACTTCTTTCATTGATGTTGTTAGTGTTATCATTTTTTACCGTAATATTTTTCTTTTAAACTTTCTAGTTTGTCTTTGCCAACTTCTCTGGTCAGCATATCTTGACTTAGTTGTTGTTTGTTTGCTTTGGCATTTTGAATAATTTCATAATTTACCGCAACATCAAATATCATCAAATCAAGTGTATCGCCGGTTTCTAACAATGTGCTGGGCAAAACACCGTAACGTTTTGCAACACTATCTAACATCAATAACAGATTGGTTTCAGAACTCTCATCAATTGGATGAGATGTTACTTTCCCAGATTGTCACCAATTAATTTCATTGCTTCAGTCATTACATCAACAGGAAGAACGTGGTCATCACTCATAACTGGTGTGCCATCTTCTTTGAGTATAATTTGTGTAAGTAATGTAAAGTAAGTTTCCATATCATCAGTGCTGGCGTTTGCCATTTTACTGAATACATCTAATGGTTGTCTGTCATACATATAAAATTCTAATTCTTCACCATACTTTTTCACTATGGCTTCATCATTTATTGTTAATTTTATAAGTTTGGGTTTTATTGCTAGGTCGGCTAGTTTCATATCTCTGTTTCCTCTATATCTCTATTTTTTATATTGTGTAAGGCACTTAAACAAAATGCCATACGTTTGTGTGCTTTGGCTATATCAGCCTCTGCACAATTAAGTTCATTCTTTGCTTTTGCTATCTCCATCTCCATACTCTTCAGTATGTCCTTGATGGTGTGATTGTTCCATATCTGCATAACTATTTACCTCTTTTTTAGGTTTGTGTTCTTTCTTCTCTTTGGCATCTGGTAATTTGATACCGTGCATATCTGCATATTGTTCTAATGGGTATGATCCTTCTTTCATACGAACCATTCTGTCTTTGGGTCCACAGTATTTTCCGTCTTTGTCATACCATCTTAAAATTTTTGCTACTTTCATAAGTTCTCTCTTTATAAAGTGCAACTCCCCCGCAGAAGGGGGGAGTTACTAAGTCTAAATGTTAGACTGTATCTTTTGTAAGTTCACCGTTTACAATTATTGTTCCCGGGGAAAGCCAGACTGCTTGGTCAATTGATGCTGTTGGCGCCAATCCTCCAATAAATCCTTTACCCTTGATGTAGTTGTCTGTGCTTGTATCACCTTCAAATGCAACACTGAAGAAAATTTCAGTCTTGTTAATTGAAGTAGTCAATAGTCCTAGTTCTGCTACACTATTAGTTGTAAGTGCGGCGTTACCAAAGAATACATCGTCATCTACTAACATATTGAATGAAATTTCATTCTCATTTGTAGTTGTGAATGCACTACTTGAACCACTATCTAGGGTGCTGTATCTGACTGTGCCGGGTGCGGCTGAGACAGTTACATCTTGGACTAATGGGACAACCAAACCGCCAACGGCTGCTGGAGCCGCCAATACTTCTGTGTTACCCAAGGTCAATATTGCTTGTGAACCTGCTGTTACGTTAATTACGCTCATTGGTTATCTCCTATTTTATATTGCAATGAATCTATACTCGAAAGTATAGACGATTTTGTCATCGACAAAATCTGTTGTTAAATCAACTTCACGAATAAATTGATTATTATCCGTTAGTTGTGTCCTTTCGGACTGTATCAAATTAATGATACTTGCGATGTCTGTAAGACTATTTTTAGCATCTACACATAGATAAGCATTGATGACAGTTTCAGTTTGACTAACATCTCCTCGATCCAATGTGTTGTATACTTCTGTGATGTCAACTTGTTGTTCGTCTAGATACACTTTCTTCATATTTTTTTGATATAAAGGTATATCTCCACTAACAAACGGTAGTTCTGTGCTAACACTTACACTACTGCCTGCTAATCTAGTGGTCAAACCAGTAATTAAATCATCACGTATTGCCATTATCTAACTCTTACCACATTTGATTTGCCACGAGTCCTTCGACTTCTGCTGAATCTAATGAATTTCTCATTGTCTTCAACAGTGGCATCGCCGTCTTGTGAATACCAATCCCACATACTGGTAAGTTCTGTGAATAAATTCTCGAACTTATTTTCGTAATAAGTGATTTTCTGCACTTCTGGCGATTCTGGATTACCGAAGTCTGCTACTTTGGGTAGCAAGTATTCCTTTAATGTGTAATAACTACACATATCGGTAAAATCTGCCTTTCTACTTTTTATGTTGTTAGGCACAAATGCTGGAATAGTTCCTGAAGTTAGACCTACACCCATATAGTTGAGATATTCTCGCCAATTTGCACTGGCACGAATCTTTTCGTTGATACGTGCTGTGCTTTTGGTTGTTAAATCCTCAATGTAGTTGTCTAGACTACCGGGTGTATCTGGCACATTAGTGAAGTCAAACTCATTTGCTTCGAATAAACGTTGATCTTTGTCTCTGACATCTAATGCTTCAGCATATGCTAAAACATTACCGCCTCCGTCTACTATAAATGCCATAATATACTCCTTACTTCCTGCTTAACTTAATGCAATACCTGTAGGGATATTGTTAGAACGTGCAAATCTTAAACCTATTGCTTGAGTAATCAAACTCTGTAGCAATGCGTCGTTTGCCAAGTCCTGTGCAACTGATCCAATTGAACCACTACTTGCACCAATACCGTTTAGTTCTTTTGCAAGATCTAATTCTTGTGCTGGTGAAATAACTGCATAATAGAATCCAGTTAAATCAGTAGGGGCATTAACACCTCTTAGGTTTGCAACTGAAGTTGAGAAATGGTCTAGAGTGGCTACGTTAGCACCTCCACCAATTCCACTTTGTGAAGCAACTGCTCTAATGAACTGTCCACTTGCACCGTTTTGTCCAATTTGAGCAAAACCGTTTCTTACTGTTGCAACCATATCGTGGTTGTCATTTTGGATGTCGTTAAACATTTTTACTGTTGGTTCTCTTTTTACAGCATAACCAAGTGCTTCTGGTGACATAACTACTGCAATGTCACAAGTTCCTGACATCTGACCTGCTAGTTTACCATCGTTAGTTACGTTGATTACGCCTAAGTTTGCTAAGGCAGAACCTGAACCACTTAATGCAATGTTGAAACCTGATTGGTCTGTTGCTTGTGCAATACTTCTAGAAAGTCTAGTTAATACTGCGTTTCTTACCACATCAAAACCACCATCTTCTAGTGATTCTTCTGAGATTGTTGTTCCTGCTGACTTTTTGCTTACTGATAAACTTACTGAATCTGTTTCGAAATTAAATCCGTTGTTGATTAAGTCTGTGTTTTCACCAAGTGCAACGTTTCCTGCAGGCCAGGCGTTGGTTCTAGGAATCTTCATCGTGTTACCGACGGCTCCTGTTAAATTATAGTTATTAACGATTAACTGAGGGTTAGGTAATAAAACCGCATTATCATAATATGCGATCAAATCTGCAACCACGTCAGAATAAAGGTCGTTAATGTTACTGCTTTGTGTTGGCATTATTTTTCTCCTTTTTTAATGACTTGAAAGAATCAGCCTCTGCCCATTCTCTCTATTTGTTTTTTTACCATTGAATCTGTGATTTGATCTCTTTTCAATGATTTGTTTGTGTCTCTAACACTGATGTATGCGGCTCTATAAACTGGATCTGATTTAACTTTTGTTTCATCATACAGTTTATTGTTATTCGCACTCACCTTTTTGTCAGAGTCAAATGTGTCAACGCCTTTCTTTGCAAATGGTAAACCTAACGTTTTACCAACCAATTGTATTGCTTGGTTATAGTCTGGCTTCTCTCCTGATTCATCAGTTAAGAAATCATTACCACTTTTGATATAGAACTGTTCATTCTCAATGTGCAACATATCTCTGGCTTTCATCAAATCAACTACTGCTGATTTTTGGTCTGCATTCCAACTGCTGGGCATATTGTTTTGCAAATTGCCGATATGTTCCTTTAAAGCATAATCTGTTTTCAAACTGGCTAATTCAGCCTTAAGTTCTTCCACAGTTTGCTCTTTCTTCTTGACTGCATCTTGTAATGCTCCTACATTCAAACTACCTTCTTCTGTTGAAGTTTGTAGTTGACTTACGACTGTTTTAACTTGGTCAAAACTGTCTACTTCTAGGTCACTTAACAATTTGCTTTCAAGGTCTCTTTGAGCATTCTTGGCAATGTTGTTTGTTTCAGTTCTAGAGTAAACTCTAACACCATCCACATACATTTTGCCATCTTTGTTCTCTACCTTAGGTGTTTTTGACACACTTTCAGATTTTGCATCATCTACATTTGTAGTTTCCGCGGTTTCAGTATCTGTAACTGGTTGCACATTTTCCCCTGCAATTGGGGTTCCTACTATAAGTTCCTCACTCATATCAATTTCTCCTTTTTATCGATGAAGTAATCGTTAATCAAAATAATTATAGACTATTGTTAGATGAAGTGCCCTTCATCAATTGCTCCAGTCTAAGGCGTATTTTGTCACGCATATCTTCTTTGAATCCAGTGTCTTCTTCATAATCAACACCTGGATTCTGTTGTTCTAATGTTGATTCATATTCACTGTGGCTACTGAATGGCATATAAACAGTTGTGCCATTTTCTGTATGACTGTGACTGCCTGTGCCTCCTAACTCAATTGCCCTTTGTTCTGCTTGTTGTTGTGTGGGGAATGTTTCTGCTTTAAACTTGGTTGTTCCTGCAAAAACTTCCTCGTATTTGGTTAACACATTCATCATAGTGTTAATTTCTGCTAATTCGTGTTCTAATGCACGTTTGTTGTATTGTCGATTGTAACTGATGCCAAAGTCTTCTGGCATAGTCATATTGGTCCAATCAAACCATATTTTCCACAGTTTGTATTCTGTGTTTTCCATATTTGTTGCTTTGCGTCTAATCAATGCGGCAAGTTTATCATCATAAACTTCTATCTGTTCGCCACTCTTTGCACTTTTGATTAGTTCTTCACTTCTCAACAATGCTATTTGGCTTAGTTTTTGTATTTTGCTGTCTACCAGTTTGCTGATACTGTCTATAGCATTGGTAGTTGGTGAGGCAAATTCATACACATAACTTGGTTCACCTTGTAAACTGCTTTGCACTCTTACTACTGATCCTGGCTCTGATCCTATTTGTCCATCATTCAATTGGTCAGTTGTCTCGTCAATAACCAGTGTTGGATGACTACTATACGTGATTGATGCGTATATCTCTGCCATATCGCCGTATATACTTCTCTGTATTTGTGCTACATCTTGTATGATAGTGCTACCCACGTTGTTGTATATCTTGGTGTTTTGATATGCTGTTACCATTGGTATATATCCCAGTTCATTTGGTTGAACTATTCTGTATATATTATCCCCTACTACTTCTAATTCACTAAGGGGGAAGGGCGGATCATAGTCATCGTCTGCTCCAACGAATACTGTTTCAAAAGTCTCAGGTGTTATCATACGATAAACTGCTTGATTTTCAGTATCTTCAAGTTGAATGACCACTTTGCTCAACACAAGACTGCCTTCTCGATCATAGTTATATTCCCAGTTGGTGACATCTAATGGGGTGTGAATCTTCCATTTAGGAATATCACTGCCAACTGGTTTGTAACAGCCTACGTGACAAACGCCATAAACAGTTGTGTAAGAATCTAAAAGACTCATAAACTCGTTTATACTGTTACCTTCTCCATCTACATCTTGAACGAACTGCATTATCTCTTCACTCTCAGGCATTGTTCTCTGAGGTGGATTTCTAAACAGTATGCTGTTATACTCTGATACAATCAGTTTTACATAATTGTATAGAGGAGTATTGTCCAGTTTCTCATTATAGAAACTGCCACCCAAAGGATCTTGACCTTTTGTGGTCTCATCTTGGGTGTAAGTATTTTCTACTTTGGCTCTGTATTTGGCAACAATACTGCCGTCGGCATCTGTGTCATATGTTGTAATGCTTTCTGATGGTGTATTTAGATCGACTTGATATGCTCTCAAGTATTTGGCATCTTTGTATTCTTTTCCGCCCCACCAACTGTTGATACCTAGACGCCATTCGTCGTGGTATCTTTCATATAATGGGTGTCTGCCAAGAATAAAATTTGAATAGTCTTCGTTCAAGGGTGCTCCAAAATTAATTTTGTTTTGCTTGTTATAACGTTAGTTATTTATCATCTAAAAGTAAAAAGCATACCCTAAGGTATGCTTTTCAGTAGGCTCAGTGTGGTGATAGCACACTGATTAAGTTAGGACAAGCCAGTAGTATTTATTATTAACAGATGTTTTAATCACAATTAGTGGTTGACACGGACCACGAATAGTGGTATAATGTATGCATAGTAAAAAATTAGGTAGGAGTAATGAATACTATTAACACAACATTAAAATTTACCAGTAAACCCAATATTGAGGGTATAAAGAATTGTATCCTTAAAGGTAATACTAACATCAGTTCTTTTAACATCACAAGCCACAAGAACTTGAATGGTCAAATTGTAAATTGCGTTCTCAAGAAACACACCAACTATATGAGAGTGTGCAAACAATTTTGGACTCAACCCAAAGAAGTAGTTCAACAAGAATTAAAAAACTTTTATGTCAGCATTGTAAAAATGGATCCATCATTAATGGATCAGGTAAAGTTTGGCTATGCTAGGCATATGGCTATGTATAAAGAAAATTACAAAAAAGCATTAAAAGGTTGACAAGGACCAGGAAAACTGGTATAATAGTTGTATATTATTTAATTAGGAGTAATTTATGAATAGACAAGAAAGAAGAAGAGCCGCAAAATTAAACAGGCAGAATGCTAAGGCGTCAGGTGTTAGACACATTATGCACAAGCAGAATGGTGGTGAATTGCACAGTTTTTATTGGGGGTGGAAGGCAGATAAACCGGAAGGTTTTGAATTTTGCACAAAGACTTTGATGGACTTTGGTATGGATATTGATACAGCAAACAAAATTGGAGCAAGTATCAAAGAAGCAAGTGATCATCAATTGGAAGAATTGATTAATAACAACACTATGGAATATGCTGGACTGAGTAGAGGTATGTTTATTATAGAAGAAGAACGCAGATTAAAAGAATACGTTGATACTTTTAATGCTATAATTAAAAATGGCCCAATTGAATTCAACTTATTAATGCCGCATATTATGGTTATCTGTTGTGCTATTAGCACATTGGTTGCTGTTGGTAAAATTCCGCAAGACAAATGGAATGGTGACTCATTTTGTTATGGGTATACAGACCCTAAAAAATATTTAGATACTTTGGGGGCGGCGTAATGACAAAATCAGTGAAACAACACAACTCGGAAGTATTAAAGGATGTGTTCAAAAAAAGAGCAAAGCATATCGATGCTTTGCAAGTGTTAGACCAAGAACTAGAATTCTTAAAAGAATTACAAGACAAATTCGGTTTGAGTCCTAGCAAAGAAGAAAAGGTAGTCTTGGCAAAGTATCATACTATTTTGCAAAACAAAGTTCAATACTTAGCACAACTACTGGAAGATGCTGATATGAATTTTACTGCACCGGCCGGTAAGGTTGATGTGAAAAATTTTCATCATATGAAAGACTTATACAATATCACAGTATTGATTTCTGAAAAGGTTGACAAGGACCACGAATAGTGGTATAATAGTTGTATATTATTTAATTAGGAGAAATTAATATGACAAAGAAAGAAATAAAACAATACGCAAAAGAGCATAAATGTTCTATTCGTGAAGCACAGAGACAGTTAGGTGTCGAGCCTACTGGAAAACTAAAATCTTCTTATAATCATAAGGCAAGTGTTGTGGGTAATACTATGAAAGATCAAATAATTATAAGTGATTTTACTACAGCATTAATAGAAGATCCTTCCAAAGAAGAATACCTTATGTCAGTATGTGAAAACTTAGGTCAAGCAGAACGCTTTACTATTGTGATGCCAGAAAGATTCACAGATTTTATAACCTGTGAGTATTCCGTAAGAGGCGACATAGTTGGGCCAACTGTTGGCAACAAATACAAAGATAGTGTTGTAGTAAGTAGTAAAAACTTTGATCTAGAAGAAGAGGTAGCATAATGAGTATATATGAAGCAAAAGGTCTAGACAAAGAAACTCGCATAGCATTAGGTAAGGCTAACGAAACTATTACACAATCTATGGAAGACAAACTGGGTGCTTATTTAGAACAAGATAGTGTCAAAGAAGTTATCTGGAATGCTTACAAAAACAATCCTGTATATACAATTGAAGAAGTTTTTGAATTCATTCACGAGAATGGAAATTATACAGAGTATGAAAAGAGTCAAAACCTCATATGGGGTAGAAACTATACTCAAAGTATTATACCTAGGACTGTTTGGTATTACGAAAATGGCGATACTTTGTTTGTCCGTAAAGGCAAAGGATGGGCGTGTTTTGGCGGTGGACTCAAAGAAAGTGGTATAATATAGGTTGACAAGCACCACGAATAGTGGTATAATAGTTGTATATATTTTAATTAGGAGTATTTTATGAAAACACGAAATGAAGTGATTGATATTTGGCACAACAAATATGGATTTAACAAAGATATTATTAGTGTTGCTATGGCTATCTATGAAGCAACCTATGAAGCAACTCTAAAACGTGAATTTGAAGGCTGGAATTTTGAAGGTCCTCAACAAGACTGTATCCAAAGTTTCTGCAGAATACTACAAAATATGGGTCCAAGTGATCCCGCAGAACTGTTTGATTTTAGAAGACTTTGGGAGGAGGCGTAATGGAACTTAAAGTAAAAGACTATAATATCACGTATATAGACGCATACGGCAACCGTGCTACAGATAGAGCAAGAGGTAAGACTCCTAAACTTGCTGTAGAAAATTTACACTCTTTATATGGGTTCATCCAAGAGATTATTAGTGTTAAAGAGTTAGAGGAGGTGGCGTAATGGCAATTAGTGAAAAACAACTAAAACAAGAATTGTTTATGTCACAAATGAAAAACACAGTTACCATATCCAAGATAGATACCGATGGTGGATTCGGTGTGTGCATCACAGATAATCGTTTTAGCAAACTGGAATATAATGACGAACTCGGTAATTATTTGTGGGATACTGATCACGATGATATTTTAAGAAGAACTTTACACAAATATACTTTGAAGGCAATGAACAAGGCAGGTTACACTGCCGGCAAATCGCACATAACTTTCAACAAAAACAAATTAGAATTTGAAACTCGTGTTTCGGACTATTGTTTTGATTATGCCGATGAACATTATGAAGGCGTATGTATTTTGGAAGTTGACCACGATGATTGGTCAGTAGCAAGTGTCATTAATACTATGATGGATGAAAAAGAAATTTTGAAAAACTATTTAGAGTTATCCGATGATATGGCTAAAGAAATATTTTCAGAATGTGAAAAAGCCGTTGAATATCTGTTAGAAGAGATAGCATATTACGTGGATCATATGGATATAGAAGATTGGCGTGAAATGGTATTGCTTGAATATATTGAACCATATTATTATAAAATAATGGAACAATGTGAAGGTATGTCTAATTCATTTGCTAAATGATTTCTGAAAAGGTTGACAACTAACCGGAATAGTTGTATAATACAGACTTAATTAACCAGTGTCATAAAGGTTAGTTATATGTTAGTAGTGTTTGTTCCACAAACTATTAAAGGAGAAACCTTTGTTTATTTATATGCCGATAATGGCGGAGCAAACACTACATTTTAATTTAAAAGGAGAAAACAAAATGGAATATAAGACTAAGAAAGAATATGACCGAGTCATAAAACAGAGTATGCAGGACCTAAATCAAGTGTGCCTAAAACATACACATTTGACCTGGCGCAGAATCTACAATTGGTTAAAGAGAGAAGGTGACATTCTGGAAGATGAAATACAATACCTCACCAATCCCATTGATGCTTATGAAATTGCCTATTGTGTAAGTTGGGAAAGAATTGGCACAGATTATACTCCACATTTACCAAAGTGGGATCAAGGTCAATTTATAAAAGATGTAAGACGTGTAACAGAGCCGGGTCGAGAGGCTATGAATCGTCGGTTGGATTTGGATGATCCGGAACTAATGAAAAAACATCTAGCACAAATGGAGAGATAAAGACTGCTGAGGTATTCCATTTTTCTCAGTTCCGACAGCCTGGTCCACTGTTCAGTCGAAAACGGACTACTTCTAAGTAAATGTTAAGGGTATAGAAATATACCCTTTTTTATTGATTAAGTTTGTGACCAAATAAGTGATTGTATAGTTGAGGACCATACTTTTGTGCCAACTTCCAATTCTCATATATTTCTGAATTCTTAAGTTGTTCTAGGAACTGGTCTTCTCGGCTGAGTGCTTCGTAAGGCTCTGTGTATTTGTCGTATATCAGTTGTGCTGGATTCTCAAACATTTGTTTTTATTGCATACCAACTGGGATATCTACTCCAGTTGTTTTTTAATTCAAAATGATGTAATTGCAAAGTCAATTGATGTTGTTCACAAAAACTGTCGACTGCTTTTACTGTTAAGGGCCAATCCGAATGATAGTCATCTCCTGCAAACACACCTCCTGGTTTCAGTTTGGGCCACCAATCAGTCAGTGTTTGACCACCTTCTTGTCCGGTGTGTGCATAACCATCTATATAAATGAAATCAAAGTATTCATCTTCAAAGTCTGCCACAACTTGGTCAAATCTTTTTCTTATGATGGTGTTTTTGTGTTGATAAGGTTCTAGAGTGCGACAGGCTTGACGATATTGAAACTCACCGTGCCCTCTGTCACCTGCCCACATATCTATACTATACCAATGCTTCACTGGTTGGTGTTGTAATACTTCACTGCTGAAGAATCCTTCTGCAACACCCAGTTCTACTCCTATCACATCTGTGTTTGCTTTTTGAACTATATCACTTCTCAATGTCATACGAAAAAACTTCTCATTTTGGGATCTGAATGGTGCATCAATAACACATTGGTCACCAGTGATTGTTCGTGTTTGGCACGTTGTTTTATTTCACTCCATATCTTTTGTAGTATGGGATCACCTTTTATACATTTATTACATCGTTGCACCATATTATATATCATATCGCCTTGATACGTGTCTGCTGTGATTAGTCCATCCCAAGTGGTCCACTTTATATCACTCTGTAACAGTTGTGCATTCAGTCTACCATCTACCACCTTGTGTATCACAGTATTTGCTATGTTGCAACATTGAACTAGGTTTACTATAAGCATTGCTCTGGCACTCTGTGCCTCCGTTCCTAGGTCTGCAATGGTGTCACATATACTAATGAGCCATCTGGTGTCATAATGCTCACACAACACGTCTGCGTATTTGACCAACAGTCTAAAAAACTCTTTGCTGTTGAATCCGATATCGATACCTCTACGCAAAAGAACTATATGTCTGGCTAAAACGTGGCATATTTCCGGTTTACCAATAAACTCTGCTCTTATGGCCATTATGTTTTCTTCAGTATCGGCTAATCTGTTTAAGTTCTTTGCACGTTTATCAGGATCGCCACTTATGGTCACCATCATTATTTCATCTTCATCTATCTTCATATCTTTCCTCTAACTAAAAGTGGTGCAACACGACAGAACAATTTGTTATATGCTACACCACTGTCTAGACACATCACACAAATTCAGTATTGCCCACCGGATTGACCCGATTCAATACCATTTGCCTAGATTCTACTTTGGACGTGTATGTTTTGCCTTTTCTTTTCAGTTTCTTGGCGTGTCTTTTTTGATTAAGTTTGTTGTTGTTTTGCTTCTTTTTCACTATACTCCTTTATCCATTGTTCTATTGTTTGTCTATTGCCTTCTACCAGCATATGCATATCCACTGCACCGTGTTTGTTTGCCCAATACTTGGCATAATCATAACATTCTTTTTGACTGCTCATATACCAGTTTCTAGCAACTCCATAAACATTCTTTAAGTCTTCTGTCTTGTATATGAAGTGTATGTATACTCCGTATGGTTCTTTCATTATGACTTGTCTATCTCCTGCTCGTCTTCTTTTAAAATTTTCTTCTTTTTTGATCCAAATATCTTTTCCCAGTTGTCAGTATACTTTTTATCATCTTGACTACTGCGTCTTCCTGACCCTTTACCACCGTGCCAATTACTCTTCTTCATACTTCTTCAAATATCTCGTCGAATGTGGTATCTGGCAGTGGTTTTATTCTGTTGTTTGCGAACTCTACATAATCAGCATCTATATCAGTGCCTATACCTGTGAGTCCCATATTTTCTGCTACTGCTATTGTGGTGCCTGTGCCTGCAAAAGGATCAAATACTACACCTGATTTACATCCGGATACCTTTATACATTTTTCTACTAATGTTTCTGGGAATATAGCAGGATGTTTGTTTTTGCCCTTTATTTTTGCTGTTATGTCTTTTGTAGCCAGGCTTTTGTATGTATAATGCCAGCAGGTTGTTGTGGGTCTCCAGGTTTTACCTGTTCTTTTAGCATTCTTCTCTGGCGTTCCTGTGGGCGAATAAGGCACACCACTCCATTCTAAATCTATATCAGTATCACCTGTTTTTGTAAAGTGAAACAGATGTTCCCACCCATTTTGTAAATATCTTGTGCTACTTGTGGGTGTGCTGTATCCTCTTACATACCCATCTATTTCCACTGCTTTTGCCCATATAATATTGTTTTGTAAATGCCAAGGAACATTACGAGCAACATCATATGGCATATATGGATCTGCTTTTGTGCTGGCTATGTTTAAGAATAGATGTCCTGTGGGTTTGAGTATTCTACAGACTTCATCCCATACTGACTTCTGCCATTCTATATAGTCTGTTCTTTTGTCTGTATAACTACTATAACCTATGCCTATATTATATGGTGGGGAACTTACACATACATCTATACTGGCATCGGGTTGATTCTTCATCCATTCTAAACAATCAATATGTATAATCATTCTTCTTCATCTGTATATTTTCCATTGATTTTGATTCTAAAGGAGGGTTTGGTTTTATTCTTACCCCATTCTATCTTGTCATAACCTTCTTTGTATTGGTCATCATTAACACCTGTGGTAATCATTGATGTTTTACTAAAGCCTTCTACCTTGTCTCTAGCACTCTTGAGAGTCTTACTTTGATTGATAATCTTTTCGTTCTTGCGCCATTGTGTGGTGTTTCGGTCTACACTTTTGCTAAACTTATTGCTTTCTTCCCAACTCATCCTATAAACTGTCCTGATATTCTACCTCTGTGTGGTCTACCATTACTTATCGGATTTGCTTTTACAGGAAATAAACTGTGGACTAGATATCGCAAACAGTCACTAAAATGGTCATATCCACTACTTTTATCTATTTCTCTGGTGCCTTCTTTGTAAGTGTGTTTGATTAATGCTTCACGTAATCCTTTGCATTTGGGATCAATAAACAATCTTCTGGTGTTGTCTCCACTGCACAACAAACTGTTCACACTATTGATTGCTTCTCCTATAGGTGGATTGGTCTTTGCTGTTTTTACATAAAATCCTGCATTGTGTAATATGATGTGGTCACTGAGTCCATTACTGTTAGTAGTCCTTCTTGCACCTGTGGCATCCGGATAAACAAATATCTGTCTTGGTAAATAACGTCTTTGTAGTTCACGTGCCATTTCATTAGTGTTACTGCTGTATAGTTCTATCTCATCTATAACGTGTATGGTGGTTGCATCTTTGATTGCAATAATGGCACAAAAAGGTGATCTGTTAAAGTCCATTCCGATATGCAAGGGAGTTCTATCAGTGGGAAAGCCTGTGAATGTTCTCATATTGTGTTCACTAAATGCATAGAATATAACACCTGCATAGTCCACAAATTGACTTTCATATTCTTGTTTGAATTGTCTTTCATCTAGGTCACGTCTTGCGGCTTCTATTTCTTCTGGTGGAACCCATCCGCCTTCCAGTGTGGTATATTGATAACTGCTCCAATCTTTTTGTGCACCTGCTTGAACGTGTAGGTCATAGAACCAATTTCTGCCTTTGGGTGAGCCTATGAATAATGCGTGTCCGCCTGTGTCACTGAGTGTTGGTCGTAATACTGTGAACCAAGTATCTGGATTTATATCTGCACACTCATCCATCACTATGAAGTCATATTTGGTTCCACGTAAGGCTTCTCTATTCTCTGCACTACGCACAAATATTTTAGATCCATTTACCAGTTGTATTTGTAAATCTGATTCATTTACTTTTTCTATCCAATTGACTGCATACAGTTGAGTTTTGAGTTCGTCCCAAATAACCTGTTTAGCCTGTCTATAAGTGTTTGCTATGTATAAAACTCTTTGATTGGGATATCTGGCAAATTTAGCCATTTCATTAATGGATAGCATTGACTTGCCCCAACGGCGTCCCATTGCACATACTCGGAATCGGGCCTGGTCATTGGAAACTATTTGTTGTGGTTTACTTAATATCATTGCCTGGACGTCTAATCTCTGATCCATAACCTGCTAACAATATCAGTATTGTTAATGGTAAGAACCAAGGATTTAACAATCCTAACATATGACCCCACACCATACTAACACCTGTGATAGCAAATGTGTTGAATGTGCCCACTGGCAAGTATTTGGTTTCTGTTGGTAATTTCATATCTTATTCCTCTATATCTTTATTGTTCCACGGAAGTATTTCTGTGGCATCGTCGTTCACTGGTGAATCCTGTTGTCCCAACATCTGTTTGCCCAACCATATCAACATAACTCTGTCGTGTTTGTTGAGTGCTAAGTCTAATTGTGCTTTTCGCAGACGTTGTTTGGTCAAGATTCTGTTTTTTGTGATAATATCACGGAAATTGTCCACAAATGTTTGTAATGGCACGTCAAAGAAGTCTGCCATTTCCTTATTAGTGCAATGATATTGTGCCAATTGTTCTACCTGTTCTTCTGGTATAACAACCTTGTTTCTGCCTATAACTCTACCCGTCACAGTTTTTT
>Ga0208899_1000674_pt1 | contig 25440 bp, 35 predicted proteins | sample VirMetDEL_Nov_24_FD_184518 | JGI IMG/M metagenome (GOLD analysis project Ga0208899, IMG submission 184518) | Aqueous microbial communities from the Delaware River and Bay under freshwater to marine salinity gradient to study organic matter... | ecosystem: Environmental > Aquatic > Marine >... | reverse complement strand
CCGTGCCAACTTGACGCATCACTCCCCACTCCCCACTATGATAGTAGTGAAGAAAAAAAAAATAAATGAGGCAAAATTAATTGCCTCAAATATAATTTTTTGATGTTATCCAGTTTTTTCTATTTCTTCTTTGGTTGGTAAAAAATCAACTATATTTTTATTATTTTCTTTAAGCATTTTTTCTGCAACTTGGGAAAATTCTTTAGTAAATTCAGCAATTGATAATTTATTATCGTCAGCTTTTTTTGTAGTATTTGATTTAATAAAAGCCTCAATTTTTTGTTGCAAAGTTTTTTCTTCATTTTCTTTTTTAACAAGTTTGGCAAAACCACGAATTGAATTTGCTTTGGTTTCACTATTTTGAAACTCATTAAAAAATGTTTCAGCATTTTCACCAATTATTTTTAATGCTTTAACGTCATTTTTCCCAACTTGGGATAAAATAACATCAATTTTATATTTCTCAAAAGTTGCAATTTTAAATGCTTTTTTGTCTTTGCCTTTATATTGCTTAATTTCACAATCAGCAAAATATACATTTTCTGCAACATGACAAATATTAAAAGCAAATTCTTCAACTTTTTTTGCTTTATTATTTTCTGATGTTTTTTCATAATTTACAACTTTTAAAAGATTTGTTGTAGATGTCTCAATTAAAGTATTAACTATTAGATCATTATAATTTAGCATTGTTTTAGTCTTTCCTTATGTTTTATCCCAACTTGGGATTTTTGGTTAATGTCAATAAAGTGACGTATCCCATAATATATGCAATTGCCGTGCCAACTTTCTACCTGCGAATCATTCTCAATATGATAATGGTTCTCAAGTTGATAATGATTATCACTCTCCCTTTGAGAACCATTCTCAACTAGGATAGTAGCAAGAATCGTGCCAGTTATGCTCCTACATAAATATTTTTTTATTTGGCACGGTTTGTGCTATTGCAAGAATGATGCCAAGAAAACTGTTGTTATATCAGTTGTTGCAAATGAAAATGATAAGCATTATCAATAACTTAATGCAAATGATAATGAGAATTGTTATCAAAATCACTTGCAATATTGAATTTACTATCTTTTTTTGCCACTACGCCACAGCCACACCCCCCGTACTACGTTATATATATGTATAAATACACAGATTAGGAATTTTAGGTGTTAACCACAATAATAAGTGATAAAAATATACATAAAAGTGTCTTTAAATAGCCTTAATTATACATAAAATGACTGCGGCGGGGTGCTTACATATAAAATGTCTTGACAGACTAAAAAATACATGATATAATTACGTATAACTAGTACATTGAAAGTGTTAACATTTAATATTATATACAATATATATAAAAATACATTTATAATGTACTACGTAATTTCCCAAATTAGAAATAAACTTGACAATGAGTAAAAAATCAGTAAAACTATATACAGATAATGTGCTAGAAGCTTTTTATCTTGCTATCCGTGATAACAAAGTAGATAAATTGCACATACCACATAGTGATGTCCATTACGTAAGAGCAGCAGTAGAGGCTCATTACGGTAGACCTTTTACTCTGAAGCATGTTGAGACAGCAATGAGAGCAGAAGGGTGGACAGATTAAATGTTTGAAGCATTTGTATTTGTGTGTTTGATTGGTTCAGCCGATACATGTCACACTTTACAAGATTTAGAAGGACCATACACTACAGAAAAGCAGTGTGTAAGTAGAGCATATGAAATAGCAATGGAATTGCCTGAATATATGCCTAATTACGTAGCTATTAAATATAAATGTTCTGTAGGTAGTGATTCCAAAGGTAGAATAAACACAAATTATGGCAGAGACCAAGAAAAAAACCAAAAAGAAACGCAAAAGCACTGGAATGAAGGGTCACTCCATAAAGGGTGGACACAAGAGACCTACTAAAAAGGGTGCAGGTATGACAGCCAAAGGTGTGGCTAAGTACCGTAGAGAGAATCCCGGTAGTAAATTGAAAACTGCTGTGACTGAGGACAAGCCTTCAAAAGCAAGAGCTAAAAGAAGGAAGTCTTTTTGTGCGAGAAGTGCTGGACAAATGAAAAAGTTCCCTAAAGCTGCTGCAAATCCAAACAGTAGACTTAGACAAGCACGAAGAAGGTGGAAGTGTTAGATGACTTTAAGTGAAGCTAAAAGAATATTAGAAAAAGGTTCTACATATAGTCCAGCTATTGTAGAAGAAGCTAAAGAAGTCATTCAAAACTTCACAAAAAAACGTGGAAGTAATGTTATGAAAACAGAAAAAACAGCTAAAAAAGCTCAAATGGCATATGGGGGTACAGTAAATGGTAAACGTCATATGTATTCAGCAGGTGGTTCGGTACAAGCAAATAAAGGATTACTAGCACTAAAGAACTCTGGACCTAAAGGTTTGGAGGCATACAATAAGATAACTAAAGGAGGGAACTAGTTATGGCAAAAATGTCGGCAAAAGACAAAAGAATGGCAGACATGAAGAGAAGATTTCAAAAAACTTCTCCTAGTAAAAATATAGGTCAATCAATCTCACAAAGACTTCTGAATGATATATTTGGTAAAAGTAAAGCTATGGGTGTGGATAGTGACCCAAAAGGCATGATGTCACTAAAGAAAGATAAAAAAGATAAACTTGTGGCAACAGGAACTAAAGGGGTAGAAAGACCAAAGAAAAAAGGCAAAGTAGATCCCGGTTTACAAAAAGCATTAAAGAATAAAAAGAAATCATCTACAACAGGCAATGTATCTCAAGGTAGTACAATGGCTAAGAAAAAGGTTGGCTCTTCTACTAAAACTAAAACTGGTGGTAAGGTAAAAGCAACAGCAGCGAATACAAAGAACTATGCTTCAACTTTAGCTCTACAAAACAGATTGATAAAGAAGGGTGCTAAAATTAAGGCTGATGGTGTTATGGGTCCTAAGACAAGAGCTGCAATGAAAAAGTTTATGACATCTCCAAACGTGCCTAAGAAAAATGGCAAAAAAGTTATGGTTGATGACTTTAAAAAAGCATTGGTTAATAAAACTAAGAAAACATCTAAGACTGGACTTGGAACAAAAGTTATGTCTACAAAAACCCCTAAGAAATATAAGGGTACTAACATTACGCCTACTAAACTGCAAAGAGATAGAATGCGTAAGAGAATGATGGGTTCTACATAATTTAATGAGCTCGACTGAAAAAAAGAAAAAGAAAACCAAACGGAATTACCGTAAGGAGTATGACAATTATCATGGTAAAAAAGAGCAGATAAAACGTAGAGACAAACGTAATGCTGCTCGGAATATTGCCAAGAAAAAAGGGATTGTTAAAAAGGGTGACGGTAAAGATGTTGCACATAAAAATGGCAATCCTAATGATAATAGACCTAGCAATCTAACTGTGCAAAAAAAATCTAAGAATAGATCCTTTGCACGTACTAGAACTGCTAAGAAAAGAAATCCGTATGCATAAGGAGATACATAAATGGCAATGAAAAAGAAAACTAAGTATATGTCCAAAGGCGGCATGAAAAAAACTAAGTATATGTCTAGAGGTGGTGCCGCTAAGAAAAGCAAGATGTACTCACGTGGTGGAGCTGCTAGACGTAGATAATGTCTTATCTTATAAGTAACGTGCCACATTTTAAATGTTGGGTACGTAAAGAGTTCACTTGTAATCATATGGATTATCATGGTGAATACCTTCACGCATTAGCTTTTGCAGTTAATACTATACCTGATAGATCACTAAGCTTTCAAGTTGTGTTCACAGGCTGTGATGAAAAAGAAAATGTACATGGTGGTGCGATGTGGGCAAGAATGCCTATACAAGCACTTGTAGCAGATATACCTGTAGATGAATGGGCAGAACCAATGGAAGATCATTTGTGTCAACCTTGGGATTGTGAGTCAAGACATCATAGTGTAATTGTCATGGATAGAGTTAGTTCTTCTCCGTGGATTTGCAAAATAGCTAATGAGTTTTATACAGCTAAATACATGTTTACTGTAGACTACACAGATAGTGACATAGCAGATGATCCAGCACAACATAAACAATCACATGTTTTATATTTGTTGGATGCAGGTAAATGGACAGGCAATATTGTAGCTTTACCTAACAACAGAGTTAGAGCAACAAGTCCTGCATTGTGGGTTACAGGAGAAGGTGCTCCTGATTTTATGCCATCTCAATGGACACACTCAGCAGAGGCACACGAATCTTATTTAGATCCATATACTACGTTTAATAATTTATATGAGGATAACAGTGGCAGAGGAAGCAAAAAAGACAATAAAAAAAGTAGCAAGTAAGCTAAAAAAAGCTAGTAAAGCTCATGCAGGACAAGCAAAAACTTTGTCAGCTATTGAATTAAAAAAAGGTGGCTCTGTCAAGAAAAAGAAAAAAACAACAAAAAAGAAATCTAAAAGCAGAGTTAATGAAGCTGGTAATTATACAAAGCCTGAAATGCGTAAAAGATTATTTAACCGTATCAAAGCAGGTGGCAAAGGTGGTGCTCCCGGACAATGGTCAGCTAGAAAAGCTCAGATGTTAGCCGCAGCTTATAAAAAAGCAGGTGGTGGATATAGAGGCTAATGGCAAAGAAGAAGAAAGATCCTAAAGTTGGTACAGGAAAAAAACCAAAAGGTTCAGGCAGACGCTTATACACAGATGAAAACCCTAAAGACACAGTTAGCATCAAGTTTGCGACCCCAACAGATGCAAGAGCAACCGTTGCAAAAGTTAAAAAAATCAATAAGCCTTATGCGAGAAAGATACAGATACTTACAGTCGCTGAACAACGAGCTAAAGTAATGGGCAAGACTGAAGTTGTTAGTATATTTAAAAAAGCTAAAGAACAATTAAAGAGACAACATGACAAAAGAAAATAAAAAAAGATGTGATACTTGTGAATGTTACGACTGTGACTGTGAAGATTGCAACTGTGACTGCCACGATGAACAAGAAGACGAGGTGTTAGGAGCACCTGTATGATTGAGTTTGTGCTTGTGTTTATGATGGGATTAAGAGTAATAGACCAAACACAAACCTTTGAAGACGTAGACAGATGCTTGTATTTTGCAGAGAGGTTAAACAAGCAACCTTCAATACCACAAGAGGAAGGACCTAACTTACAAATAACTGCATATTGTAAACCCATAAGGAAAAGATAATGTTAGCAGAACTTGCCGCAGCAAATGCAGCTTTTGGAATAATAAAAAGTTTCGTCTCAAATGGAAAAGAGCTTACAGGTTGTGCTAAACAAATATCTGATTTTGTTTTTTCTAAAGAAGCCATAGAGAAAAACCTTAAAAAGAAAAAAGCTAAAGGTGTGGGAGGTGGAGACTTAGAAGAGTTCATGGCTCTTGAGCAGATAAGAGAAAAAGAAGAAGAACTCAAGCAGATGATGATATATCTAGGCAGACCGGGTCTTTGGCAAGATTGGCAAAGATTCCAAGCAGAGGCTAGAAAGTCAAGACGCTATCAAGAAAAGATGGAGCAAAAGCGTAAAGAAGAATTGATGGAATATCTTGGTTATGGAATAGCTGTTGTAGTTGTATTATTTTTTGCAGGATTAATGGCTTGGTTTATAGGTAAATGGGTAGGAAGATTTTAACACCTTGCATAGGTGTATGTACATTAAAAGATAATATTTGTATAGGATGTGACAGAACCATAGAAGAAATTAAGGAAGCATATGAGAGCACCACAAAGATCACTAGCAAAATGGACAAAACAAAAATGGAGAACCAAAAGTGGTAAACCTAGTACACAAGGGTCAAAAGCTACCGGTGAGCGTTATTTACCTGAAGCGGCAATTAAAGCTTTATCTCCCCAAGAATACGCCGCCTCTACGGCTGCTAAACGCAAAGCAACTAGAGCAGGTAGACAGGTATCTAAACAGCCCAAAAAGATTGCAAGAAAAACGGCTAGATTTAGATAAGAAAAGGAAAGAATTAGATGAGAAAAGAAAACATATATCTAGCAATAGCAAAGCCTTTTCTAAAGATTGGCAATTATCTTATGACGAAACACGTGATATGTTTAAGGCAAAGACAAAAAAAAGAAGGAAATAAGAGGTTATAATGATACAAGCACTTATAGGACCTATAGCTAATTTAGCAGGTGCATGGTTTGAAAACAAAGTTGCCAAAACAAAAGCAGATGGCGAGGCTAAAGTTGCAGAGGCTAAAGCTCGTGCTACTGTTGCAGAGAAAGTTGCAGCAGGCGAGGTTGCATGGGAAGGTAAGATGGCAGATGCAACAGTGGATTCTTGGAAAGACGAGTTTGCGTTAGTAGTCCTACTAGCTCCTGCGATACTAGTCTTCATTCCGGGTATGAGAGAATATGTGCAAAGTGGTTTTGAGGTACTAGCAACTTTGCCTGATTGGTATCAGTACCTATTGTATATAGCCATATCTGCATCTTTTGGAATTAAAGGTGTGGGTCAAGCTGCAAAGATGTTAAGGAAAAAGTAATGTTAAACTTTTTTAAATGGCTATTTACTAGTCCTAATAGAGACTTATCTAAACACAGACTACACACAACTAAGTATCAAGATTTATGCATGTAAGGGAGACAAATGAATTTAATAAAACTGCAAGATGAATTAGCAAATGATGAGGGGATTAAATATGAATTATATCTTTGCTCAGAAAATCATTTAACCGGGGGTATTGGGCATCTTATTACAGAATGGGATGTAGATTACTATGGTAAACCTATAGGATATCCTGTACCAAATGAACAAGTTAATGATTGGTTTGAAAAAGATATAGACGTTACAATAAGTGATTGTAAAATTATTTTTGAAGAGTTTGATTCTTTGCCTGAAGAAGCACAACTAGTAATTGCAAATATGTGTTTTCAATTAGGAAGACCAAGGCTATCTAAATTTAAGAAATTTATTGCGGCAGTTAAAGAACAAGATTGGGAACTTGCAGCAGATGAAATGAAAGACAGCAGATGGTATAATCAAACAACTGCGAGAGCAGAGAGATTGATATCTCGCATACAAGCATTAGGAGTACCAGTATAATGTCAGCATCTGATAATAAAATGATTGAGGCTATAGCTAAGATGTATCCAAAGCTTAAAAAAAGCCAAATCACTAATTTTGTAAAAAAGAAAAAGAAAAAACCTGTAACTGTAGCAAGTATTACAAAAGTTAAAGTAGGTGTAATACCTGTTAAGAAAAAGAAAAAACCAAAGAAGAAAGTATAATGGCAAAAGAACTAACAGAAAAGCAACGTAAATTTTTAGATGTACTCTTTGATGAGGCAAATGGGGATGTTACACAGGCGAAACTACTTGCAGGCTATGCACCTACCAGTTCTACGTCTGACATCGTCAGAGGCATAAAAGAGGAGGTTCTAGAGGCTACTCAAATGTTTATGGCACGTAACGCACCTAAAGCAGCAGTCGCAATGGTTAGTGGTATTAATGATCCTACAGAGCTAGGAATCAGAGACAAGATGACAGCAGCAAAAGAATTACTTGACAGAACAGGTCTAGTGAAGACAGAGAAGATGCAAGTAGAATCTACAGGTGGTGTTATGCTTATGCCTATGAAAAATGTACAAACAGAAGATGAATAATAGAAGTATAGGAACTTGGGAACTACCCCAACCAACAGATTTAAAAAAAGATGATGAGTGGATTAAAATACCACGTATAGCTAGAACAGTACCGTTTGGCTACATCCAAGATGAACAAGACCCTGAAACCCTTAATCCTATAAAAGATGAACTAGATAAATTAGAAATGGCTAGAAATTATGTTAAGCAATATTCCTATAGACAAGTAGCTAATTGGCTAACAACACAAACAGGAAGATACATTTCTCATGTAGGACTAAGAAAAAGGTTAAAGAATGAGCAAAGACGTAAGAACCAAGCTAGAAGCCTACGCAAGTGGGCAGAGTATGCAGAAGCGGCGATCTCCAAGGCGAAAGAAATTGAAGAAGAAAGAACAGGTGCAAAAGCCTATTCTTGAGTCTAAAGTCCAAGAGGTTGAAGATATAGAAGAACTACCCATTGAGCAAACGCACAATGTTATATTTAAACCAAATGAAGGACCTCAGACAGAATTTTTAGCAGCTGGAGAACGAGAAGTGCTTTATGGTGGAAGTGCTGGTGGTGGCAAAAGTTATGCCATGTTAGCAGACCCATTAAGATATATGAGTCATCCATCATTTAGTGGTCTGTTGTTAAGACACACAACTGAAGAATTAAGAGAATTGATATTTAAATCTCAAGAGTTATATCCAAAGATATATCCGGGAATTAAATGGTCAGAAAGAAAAATGCAATGGGTAGCACCATCAGGTGCAAGGTTGTGGATGTCTTATCTAGATAGAGACGATGACGTATTAAGATATCAAGGTTTAGCATTTAGTTGGATAGGCTTTGATGAATTAACACAATGGGCAACACCATACGCATGGAATTATATGCGTTCTAGATTGAGGTCAGTAGCAAAAGACTTACCAATATTTATGAGAGCAACAACAAACCCGGGAGGTAGAGGTCATCACTGGGTTAAAAAAATGTTTATAGACCCAGCTCCATATGGAAACTCGTTTGATGCTACAGATATTGAAACAACAGAGGTGCTTAGATACCCAGCAGGACATGCAAAGGCTGGTAAACCTTTATTTAAAAGGAGATTTATCCCTGCACGATTATCAGACAATCCTTACCTTGCAGAGCAAGGGGATTACGAGGCAATGCTATTATCATTACCTGAACAACAAAGACGTCAATTACTTGATGGCGATTGGGATATTAAGGAAGGTGCTGCATTTACTGAGTTTGATAGGAATATTCACGTTGTTGAGCCTTTTGCTATACCAAGTAATTGGGTTAAGTTTAGAGCATGTGATTATGGTTATGGTAGTAAGTCTGGTGTTTTGTGGTTCGCTGTATCACCTTCTGAACAAATCATTGTCTACAGAGAGCTCTATGTTAGCAAAGTCCTTGCCACAGATTTGGCAGATATGATATTAGAGCTAGAAGAGAACGATGGTGGCATGAGATACGGAGTATTAGATAGCTCTTTATGGCACAAACGTGGAGATACAGGACCTTCATTGGCAGAACAAATGATACAAAGAGGGTGTAGATGGAGACCATCAGACAGAAGTAAAGGTAGTCGTGTAGCAGGTAAAAACGAGATACACAGACGTTTGCAAGTAGATGAGTTTACAGAAGAGCCAAGATTGGTATTTTTTAATAACTGCACTAATATAACTGCACAATTACCATCTTTGCCTATTGATAAGAAGAATCCTGAAGATATTGACACATTATCAGAAGATCACTTGTATGATGCATTAAGATATGGTATAATGTCAAGACCACGGTTTAGCTTATTTGACTATGACCCAAGAGGTGTTCCAACACACTCTATGCCAGTAGCAGATGCTACATTTGGATATTAAGGATATAACATGGATGAAAATGAAGAAATAATAGTAGAAAGTGAAGCAGTATCACTAGAAGATTCTGAAGACACAAACACTACTGATGTAAATACCACAAACATAATACCATTTGTCATGGAAAGATATTATCGTGCAGACGATTACAGAGAACTAGATGAACAAAGATGGCTAAGAGCCTACAGAAATTATAGAGGTTTATATGGCTCAGATGTGCAATTTACTGAAGCTGAAAAATCTCGTGTTTTTATTAAAGTAACAAAGACAAAAACATTAGCAGCCTATGGGCAAATTGTTGATGTTTTATTTGCTAACAATAGATTTCCGTTGAGTGTAGACCCTACGGAACTACCAGAAGGAGTAGTAAAAGATGTTAGTTTTGATCCTAAAGAACCTGAAGAATTACGTGACAGCCTTCGTGGAAGCACTAGTTTATCAACCTCACCTTATGGCTTTAAAGGAGATGGTAAAGACTTACCTAAAGGTGCTACTGCAAAAACTTTGGAAAGTATGCTTGGTCCTTTGGAAGACAAGCTTAAAGATGTTGAAAACCTTAAAGCAGAAGCTGGTAAAACTACCACAGCAGTTACGTTTAGTCCTGCGATGGTTGCGGCAAAAAATATGGAAAAGAAAATCCACGACCAATTAGAAGAGTCTGGAGCGAGTAAACATTTACGTAGCACAGCCTTTGAGATGGCATTGTTTGGAACAGGTGTTATGAAAGGACCTTTCGCTGTTGACAAAGAATATCCTAGTTGGGATGAAGAGGGCGAATATGATCCTACATTAAAAACTGTGCCACAAGTATCTCATGTATCTGTTTGGAACTTTTATCCAGACCCTGATGCAAACAATATGGATGAAGCACAATACGTGATTGAAAGACATAAGATGTCACGTTCTCAATTAAGAGCTTTAAAAAAGAGACCTCACTTTAGAGGTGAAGTTATAGAAGCTGCTATAGCTGAAGGTGAAAACTACACAAAAGAGTCATGGGAAGATGATTTATCTGACTATGCACCTGAACATGGTATAGAAAGATTTGAAGTTCTTGAATATTGGGGTATGTGTGATACTGCAATGTTATTAGATCAAGAGGTAGAGATACCAAAAGAATTAGAGAAGTTAGACGAGTTACAAGTTAATGTATGGATATGCAATGGCAAATTACTAAGAATGGTTCTTAATCCTTTCAAGCCATCAACAATCCCATACATGGCTGCACCATATGAATTGAATCCGTATTCATTCTTTGGTGTAGGTATTGCTGAAAACATGGATGATACTCAAACTCTTATGAATGGTTTTATGAGAATGTCAGTGGACAACGCAGTATTATCAGGTAATCTACTTATAGAGGTAGATGAAACAAATTTAGTTCCGGGTCAAGACTTATCTGTATATCCGGGAAAAGTATTTAGAAGACAAGGTGGAGCACCGGGTCAAGCTATATTTGGCACTAAGTTTCCAAATGTGTCACAAGAAAATTTACAACTGTTTGACAAAGCTAGACAACTAGCAGATGAAAGTACAGGACTGCCATCATTTGCACATGGACAAACGGGTGTATCAGGAGTAGGTAGAACTGCTAGTGGTATATCAATGCTTATGAATGCAGCAAGTGGTAGTATAAAAACTGTTATTAAAAACGTAGATGATTATTTACTTAAACCTTTAGGTGAAGGATTATTTAGATTTAATATGCAGTTTGATTATGATAAAAATATAAAAGGTGACTTAGAGGTTAAGGCACGTGGAACAGAAAGTCTAATGGCTAATGAAGTTAGAAGTCAAAGACTTATGCAGTTCTTACAAGTAGCGTCTAATCCTGTTCTTGCACCTTTTGCTAAGTTTCAGTATGTTATCCGAGAGATAGCAAAAGCTATGGACTTAGACCCAGACAAAGTTACAAACAACATGGATGAAGCCTCTTTACAAGCAGAGCTTATGAAACAATTCCAAGCACCCCTAGACAATCAGCAACAACAACCACCTGCGGGTACAGACCCTATGGACCCCACGGGGGCAGGAGGAGCAACTATTGGCACTGGAGTAGCACCAACTCCGGGTGAGCAAGGATTTACAGGAAGACCTCAAGATGGACAACAACAGCAACAACAACAGCAATCAACAGCAAATACTCAGCAACCTCAAGCCGCTGGTCAACAACCTCAAGCTCCTGAACAGCTTCAGTGATTACGTTGATTACCTAATAGCACAACAGCATAAGCTATTAGAACAAACAGATAATACTATTACAATGCATAGAGCACAAGGTGCTGTTGCATTATTACGCAGACTAAAAAGACTTAGGGATGAAGTAAACTCAAACAATGGCTAATGTAAATGAACAAATGGATGAGATGTTAGGCAGTAGCTATACAGATGATACTACAACTAAAATGCCTTCAGGTTTTGAAAAAGTTCAACGTAAGTTACGTGCAGAAGATAGAGGTGAGGGCAAAGTCTTTGTTGATAAGCCTGATGCAGACGAAAGAATAAAATCACACATGACAGGCATGGCAATAGGTAGTGCAGCACTTCCATCTGATGCAGTGTCTTTAGCAAATGAAACAAGCCAGTTTGTAAATAATGATGAATTATTATCTGCTTTATTTCCAAATTTAGCTAATGCAGCGGATGGACTTAAAACAATTAATGAATTTGTAGGAAGACCCGGGTTTGAAGAATTAATAAAAGCTATGGGTATAAAGTCTGATCCCAAGAATCCAAATCAAATTGCTGGTGAAATGATGTCACCGGCTTTTTATGGTCCTGCCGCAAAGACCGTTGCTAAATTATCTAAAGATGCTTTAAATTTATTAGATGAAGTTACAGCCTCTGTTAAAACTACACAGTTACAACCACAAGGTGCTAACATAGGTGCTATTACAAAAGTTCCTGAAGTAGATACTTTTAGTAAACCTACTATAAATTTAAATGAAGTAGGTGGTAATACAGTAGCAGGAAAAAAAGGACAAGCTGATTATGTTGAAATGGAGAATAGGGCATTAAAGCTTTATAAAAGCAAAGATAAAATACCTAATGAAATTAAAGACAATATGTATTATATGACAGGTGCGTATAGAGATGCAGAGGGTTTTTTAAAATATAAAATACCAACTGCTGATGCTCAATTAAACGTAGGACTTTTATCTAATCCTAAAATAAATGTAATAAGTAAACGTGATTTTTTTAATGCAGATAATTTACCCACAGAGGGTCTTAGACTAGAAGAAGTATTAAACTTTAAAGATTTATATAATCAATATCCTAATTTAGCTTCTAATTTAAGAAAAAGAACAGACAATACAAAAGAGATTCAGTATGGTATATTAAAAGATATAAAAGTTAAAAACTTTGATACTTATATCAAAGAAAGAGGCTTTAATGAAAAACAAATAGAAAAATTTAGAAACAGTGGTACAAGAGCTATATATGCTAGAAATGGTGAAGTAGAAACTATATTTGTATCTAGTGGCAAACTTAATGAAGTTAAAAGTGATTTATTACACGAAATACAACATGCAATCCAAAGAAGAGAAGGTCATCCTACAGGAGCTGCACCTGAAGACTTTTTATACAATGAAAAAACAGAATTTGGTGCTGCGTATGTAGATTTAGTAGACAACATAGCTAAAGAAACTAAAATTTTAAAAGATGATTTTACTAACACAGATGGTTTTTTTAATTATTCAATAGGTGAACAGAAACTCGGAAAAGGGTTTTTAGAAATTAATGAAAACTTTGATTCTGCTGTAGATAAATTAATGCTTATAAAATTTAATAAAACATTTGCTGATGCAAAACAAGGAACACGACAATACTATAACCCTATACCTGTGGATCAGTATCCTAAAATAACTGATAGAGGAGAGTTTATAGTTGATTCTACTAAAAATTATGAAAGTTATAATCTCAGAACTGTTAAATTTACTAAAGATGAAGAACAATTAATTAGTAGCCTTGTTAAAAATGATGACTTTTTATATTATATAAGTCAACGTCTTGTGTTAGAACGTCAAGTTAGAAATAAAAACATAATGGAAAAACAAGCACACATAATGTATGAAAATGTTATAGGTGAAAAACAAGCTAGAAAAGTACAGAGTGACCAAGAGATATATACCCAAAAAGTAAAAGAGGCAAGAGAAAAAGGTATTCTAAAACCTAATCAAGATTTTGACGCAGAAACTAAAGAAAGAATATTTAGAAGTATAAAGCCTAGCCGATACAATGTGTATAGAGGGCAGCCTGATAAGACGTTGGATCAAGACGTTGATATAGTAGCTAACATAGAGGAACAATAATATGACAGATATGATACCAATGCAAAAATTATTAGATGCGGCATCAAAAGAATATCCTAGTTTATCAGAAGCTGAATTAACTGCTTTGATAGGATTGCAAATAGAAGCTAGACAACAACAAATGAAAGATGAGATGAAACGCATAGGAAAAGCAAAAGGTGGGAATATAGATGGTCAAATGGAAATGTTTGAAGATGGTGGACTCAAAGATGAGGGTAACACAGTAGATCCTATATCAGGTAATGATGTTCCTCCGGGTTCAACACAAGAAGAAGTACGTGATGATATACCAGCACAATTAAGTGAGGGTGAGTTTGTATTTCCTGCGGATGTAGTTAGATATATTGGTCTAGAGAAATTGATGATGATGAGACAAGAAGCTAAACAAGGTCTTAAAATGATGGAAGATATGGGTCAGATGGGTAATAGTGAAGAGGCTACAATACCTGATGATTTACCTTTTGATATGACAGACCTTGACATAGATGAAGATGAAGAGTATAATAGTGATGAAAAAGAAATGGCAGAAGGTGGAGTAGTTCATGCGGCTACAGGTTTTGCTGGAACAACAACAGCTACTCAACAGTTAGGAAGTAGAGCATCTAACTTTGGTAATACAGCAACTAGAACACAGCCTACTAAAAAATATACACCACCACCAATACCGACTGCAGCACCTAAAGGTGGATTTAAATATGGATCACAACAAGCTGTTAAAAAAGGTAAATTGTCTTTTGACCAACTTTTTAAAGAGGCAGGTGCGGCAGATGAATACAGAACGTATGTAAATGATGCTGGTGCAGAAATACAAGTTCCGTTTAAAAATGGTAAAGTTATGACTGGGTTTACAATACCTGAAGGATATAAACCAAAGACAGAAAAGGTAGACACAGCTAAAACACAGACTACAAAAACTAAAACAGCACGTGTAGAGCAAGAGAGTGGTGACAGCGATCCACGAGATTCTCAATCTGTTGTAAGTTTAGGTGGTTCAATAGGACCTGATGGCAGGGTAACAGGTGCTAAGTCTTTTGCTTTTAGTGTCAATCCACCAAAAGGTATGGGTATAAATGTTATAACTATGGGTAAAATGATAGCTGGTGGTATTACTGGTAATTATCCTGAAGGCACAACATTTAACTTTCAAACTCTTGATAAAAATGGAAGACCTGTTGGTGGTGTAGTGAAGAATGTTCCAGCATCAGTTTATCAAAATGCTAAAACTATTACAGATAGAAAAGGTGTAAAGAGGACAAGTATAACAAGTCAAAGTGCAAATGATTTAGCAACAACTTTATCTGCTATGGAAAACTTTGATGCTGGAGATTTAACTTATGAAGAATTATCAAACTTAGGTACTACACCTGAACAGATAGCTCAAAACATAAAAGATTCTCAGTTTACTAAAGAACAAGAAAAGAGAGCAGAAAGAATTACCTCACAGAAAATTGGTGATGAAACACCTACCTTACAAGGCGATGATGATACTTTTACAAAAGGTGACAAAGGTACACAAGTTGCTGGTGGCATTGTCTATGACGATCCTGTTGGAATAGGTTATGATGATTCGCCTAGCGATAGTGGAACAAGCTCGTCACAACAAGATACCTCCGTAGATGATGTAGGTTCAGAAGAAGATCCCGGATCATATGGAGCTAGTGAAGGATCAATGGGTGGCATGGGAGACTTCAACATAGGTGGACTTGCAGGTAAAAAGAAAACAAAAGTTAAAAAGATGAAGCGAGGTGGATTAGCTTCTAAAAAGTAATCCCCATTTAGAACTAGCTTACTTAACCCCCAACATGGCTACGTTAACCCTAGGAGAAATAAAATGGCAGAACCAGCTAAAGACGTAATGGTGAAAGATGCTACACCAACTAAAAAAGCATTTATAAGCAGACCTTATTCTCAAGAAGAGAGATTAAAGAAAGATGAAGAAGAACTTGCAAGGCTCATTGAAGAGCAAAAAGGTTCAAAAGAGACTAGCGAGGAGAAAGAGGAAAGTGAAGCAGAACCGACTTCTGCTGAAGAAAAAACTTTCAAGAAGCGATACGGAGATTTACGCAGACATACCCAAGAGAAAGAAAAGCAATTTCAAAATCAGCTAAATGAGTTAAAGACTCAGTTAGAACAAGCTACTAAGAAAGAAATGAAATTGCCAAAGTCTGATGAAGATATAGAGGCATGGGCAAAAGATTACCCTGATGTTGCAAAGATTGTAGAAACAATAGCTATGAAGAAAGCTATGGAGCAATCTAAAGCTTTAGAAGAACGTGTTAAGCAAATAGATGAAATGCAACACAATGCTGTAAAAGATAAAGCTGAAGCACAATTATTGTCGCTACATCCAGACTTTACAGATATAAGAGAAAGTGATGATTTTCACGAATGGGCAGAAGAACAGCCTAAATGGGTACAAGACGCACTATATGAGAATGATAATGATGCAAGATCAGCAGCAAGAGCAATTGATCTCTACAAAGCAGATAGAGGTATTAACAAGGGAACTAAGACAAAGAGTGATAAGACTGCTGCTAAAGCAGTTAATACTCAAAGCACAAGAACAAATATTGATGCTGAAGGGAGTAGTAACAAAATCCGTGAGTCAGCAGTTCAAAAAATGAGTGCTAAAGAGTATGAGAAAAAATCAGAAAGTATAATGGAAGCTATCCGTAGTGGTAACTTTATTTATGATGTCTCTGGTAATGCTAGATAAAAGCTTGACAAAGTTTTAAATCTAAGTATAACTATAGATAACTAGAGGTGTAGTGTAACCCCTTTTGGACACTTATGCTACATCTACACAACTTTAATAGACTACCCAATTATGTGAGCCTACAAAAGATTAGCTATCTTTATGTACAACCTCAACGCATGAATGGTCCTTATAAAGTAAAATGACTAAAAGATAGTGCATAACTATATGCACATTAGATAAATGTTAAAGGAGATAAAAATGGCATTTACAGCAGCGGCTGGCTATGGTAACCTCCCTAACGGTAATTTTAGTCCTATTATTTACAGCAAACAGGTACAACTTGCATTCCGTAAGGGTTCTGTTGTTGAAGCAATCACCAATAATGATTACTTTGGTGAAATTGCAAATATGGGCGATTCCGTTAAGGTTATTAAAGAGCCAGAGATTACAGTTAAGGCATATTCTAGAGGAACTACTATTACTCCTCAAGACCTTGACGATGAAGAGTTTTCACTTACTATTGACAAAGCTAACTACTTTGCATTTAAAGTGGATGATATTGAAGAGGCTCACTCTCACATTAACTTTCAGCAGTTAGCGTCTGATAGAGCAGCTTATAGACTTGCTGACCAATTTGACCAAGACGTACTTGGTTATATGTCAGGTTTCAAGCAATCAGCAATACACGGTACAGCAGATACAGCTAATACAACTGTTAATGGTGCAAAGGCAGTATCTACAGCAGGTTCTGACGAACTATTATCTTCAATGAAGTTAGATGCTTCTGACTTTACCGATGGTTCAGGAACTGCAGGAAGTGCAAGTAATAGTATTATTATTCAACCTAGAACAGGTGGAGCAACTGATGCTACTCCTGCAGCAGGAAGCACTTTTCCATTGACTGTGATTGCAAGAATGGCAAGAAAGCTAGATCAGCAGAATGTAGACACTAATGGTCGTTGGCTTGTACTTGACCCTGTATTTATTGAAATGCTAAAAGATGAAGATTCAAGATTATTCCAAGCAGATTGGGGTGGAACTGGACTTCAAAATGGATTAGTATTAAATAGCTTACACGGTTTTAAGGTATATCAATCCAATAATCTTCCCGCCGTGGGAACTGGTCCTGCAACTGCGGCTGCATCTAATACTTCTAACTATGGTATTATTGTAGCTGGTCATAGTTCATCAGTAGCAACTGCCGAGCAAATCAATAAGACAGAGACTTATAGAGACCCTGATTCTTTTGCCGATATTGTTCGTGGTATGCATTTGTATGGCAGAAAGATTCTTCGCCCTGAAGCAATCGTGACTGCAATTTATAATATAGCATAAGGAGATTTAATTATGGCTTTAGGTGATAATACTACTTCTCCAGCAAGAGGTAATAGTGCTAGAGGAAGGCAACCTTATATGATTCAGCATGAGCTTAATTTTGCTACTGCTGCTTCAGATAAAGGTACTGCTCTAGCAGCCAACGATGTTATTCCGGGTTTAACTATTCCAGCTAATACTTTGATCTTAGCAGCAGGTCTAGAAGTTACTGAAGCTCACGCAGGTACTTCTACAGACACTGACTTTGACTTTGGTATTACCGGTGGTGACTTAGATAACTTTGTTGATGGTTTTGATTTTGATGGTGCATCAGTAGGTGACTACGCATTTAAGGCAGGACAAACTCCTGTTCTTATTGGTGGTACTTCTGATACTATTGATATTGAAATTCAAGCAATGACTGGTACTACTACTGGTGGTAAAGTCAGAATGTTTGCTGTCGTTATGAATGTTGATGACCAAGGTGACTTGGCTGCCAACGAGGTTGACAGAGACACTTTAGCTTAAACTTTTTCTAGGGGAGCAGGGCAACTTGCTCTCCTACACTTTATAGGAATTATTATGGCAGAAACTTACCTAACACTAACAAATAAAGTAATAGCAAGATTGAACGAGGTTGTATTAACTTCTTCAACTTTTTCTAGTGCTAGGGGTATACAAGTTCAATGCCAAAACGCAGTTAATGAATCAATTAGATATATTAATCAAAGAGAATTTAATTATCCATTTAATCATGCTACAGAAACTAAGACACTAACAGCAGGTGTTGTTAGATATGATTTACCCACATCTACTAAAACAGTAGATTATAATACATTTAGAATAGTTAAAGATAGTGATTTAGGTAATAGTGGATACAAACTAGGAATGCTTGATTATAATGATTACATAAATAGAGTTGTAAATCAAGAAGATGAAATAAATACTACAACTACTAGTACAACACATACAGATAGTGTAACTACAATTACAGTTGTAAGCACTACAGGATTTGATAGTGCGGGAACAATAGTTATAGGAAATGAAACTATAACCTATACAGGAACTACTAGTACAACATTTACAGGTTGTACAAGAGGTGCAGGAAGTACCACAGCAGCTTCCATAGCGAGTGGAATAACTGTTGCTCAATTTGATAGAGGTGGTGTTCCTGAATATGTAGTAAGGACACCTGATAATAATTATCTTCTTTATCCTTTCCCAAATAAATCTTATGTAATTAAGTTTGATTATTACACTTTTCCTACTGATTTATCAGCACAAGATGATACAACAACTATACCTGATAGATTTGCTCCAGTGATTATTGATGGTGCTACAGCGTTTGTTTATCAATACCGAGGTGAAACTCAACAGTATCAATTAAATATGCAACGCTTTGAACAAGGTATTAAAAATATGCAAACCTTATTAGTTAATAAGTTTTCTTATTTGCGTTCAACTTTCATACCAAGAACAGGAGTATATAATTCAGGTAGTGTAGACATTAGGGCATTATAATGGCAGATGGGTCTCAAGTACAACCTGTAAACTTTGCTTTGCAAGGTGGGTTAGTTTTAAATAAATCTACATTTGCTATGCAACCGGGTGAAGCCTTAGAACTAATTAACTTTGAGCCTGATATTGAAGGTGGTTACAGAAGAATAAATGGTTTTAGTAAGTATAATACTAATATAGTACCCCAAACAAGTGCTTCTAGTGAAGAAGTATTAATGTCTACATTCTTTAATGATAAGATTATTGCTGCTAGAGGTGAGAAGATATTTAGGTCTACTAGTGGTTCAACAGCTTGGACAGAGATAGATTCAGGTCGTACAAGTGCAGGTGTTTATACATTTGAAGAATTTAACTTTGATAATAATTTAAAGTTTATTGTAGCAGATGGTAATAATGCACCAACAGTATTTAATACTTCATTTGCAGCAACAGATGTAAGTGATTCTTCAGTAGCAGGAGCTAAGTTTGTAGCTTCATTTAGAGACCATATGTTCTATGCAGGTATGTCTAGCACACCTCAAGAGCTTGTATTTAGTAAGCCATTTGATGAAGATAACTTTTCAAGTGGTTCAGGTTCAGGAAGCATAGCAGTTGATGCTTCTATAACAGGCATTAAAGTTTTCCGAGATAACTTATTTATCTTTTGTGAAAACAGAATATTTAAGTTAGCAGGGTCTTCTGTTTCAGACTTTACAATAGCAGACGTAACAAGAAACATTGGTTGTATAAATGGACAGACGATTCAGGAATTTTCAGGTGACTTAATATTTTTAGCACCTGATGGATTACGTACAGTTGCAGGTACTGCAAGAATTGGTGACGTTGAATTAGGAACAATTAGCACCCCTATTCAAACTGTGTTTAATGATAACATAGCAAACTCAGACGCATTTAGGTCTGTTGTTATACCTAATAAAACACAATATAGACTGTTTTTCTCAAAGTCAGGTGTAACAGAAGCTAATACAAACGGAGTTGTTTGCTCTCTCAGAGGTCAACAATTTGAGTTTGGTAAGTTACAAGGTATTAAACCAACCTCTACAGGAATACAGGTAACGACATCAGGAACAACTATTGTTCATGGTGGTGCAGATGGATACGTTTACCAACAAGAAAGTGGTAATGATTTTGATGGAACTGCTGTAAATGCTAAATACAGAAGTCCTGATTTAAGTTTTGGTGATGCAGGTATACGTAAACATTTACAACGTGTGCTTGTGAGTTATAAACCTGAAGCAGCAGTGAATGCTGATTTGTTTTTAAGGTACGACTATGAAGACCCCGATTCACCAAGACCTGCTGCTTATTCATTATCTGCAGCAGATATCGTGGCAGTTTACGGAAGTGCTACATATGGTGTGGCAACGTATGGTGGACAGACAGAACCATTGCTTAGACAGTCAGTTGAAGGTTCAGGTTTTACTGTTGCATTAAGAGTTAATGATGATGGAACATCAGCACCTTATGCATTAAGAGGTTTTGGATTAGAATATCAAGTAGGAGCAAGAAGATAAATGGGAGCTACATACACTAGACAATCCACATTTACTGATGGAGACATAATAACTGCTGCTCATAGTAATGATGAGTTTAATCAGTTAGTTAACGCATTTGCTGCAAGTACAGGACACACACATGATGGTACTGCAGGAGAAGGTGGTGCTATTACTAAGTTACTTGGAACTGCAATCACGATAGGTGATGGCACTGCAGGCACAGATATAGCAGTAACATTTGATGGTGAATCAAATGATGGTGTTTTGACATGGAAAGAAGACGAGGATTATTTTGAATTTAGTGATGACATACTTATTGCTTCTACAGAGAAGTTACAGTTCAGAGATACAGCTATACACATCAGTTCAAGTACAGATGGACAATTAGATTTAGTAGCAGATGGTGCAGTTCTTGTAGACACTGCAGGTGATATAACTTTAGATGCAGATGGTGGAGATGTATTCTTCAAAGATGGTGGAACACAGTTTGCTTCTCTTACAAATACTAGTGGTAATTTAATAATTAAGTCAGGCACTACAACTGCCATGACATTTGATGGTGCTAACGTAACTTTTGCAGGAACAGTAACAATAGGTTCTGCAGGTATATCTGAAGCAGAACTAGAGATACTAGATGGTGCTACAGTTACAACAGATGAATTAAACATACTTGATGGTGTAACTGCTACTACTTCTGAACTTAATATTATGGATGGTGTTACTGCAACTACTGCAGAATTAAACATCATGGATGGAGACACAAGTGCTACATCAACTACAGTAGCAGATGCTGATAGAGTTGTACTAAACGACGCAGGAACAATGAAGCAAGTAGCAGTCACAGACTTAGCTGCTTACTTTGACGATGAAATAACTGCAATGCCTAATCTTGTAACCACTGCTGCTACAACAGTAGGTGCATTAAACTCAGGTAGTATTACAAGTGGCTTTGGTAATATTGATATAGGTTCATCTACAATCACAACTACAGGTTTGATAACAGGTGGTTCTTTAGATATAGATGACGTTGTTATAAATGGAACAACTATAGGTCACACAGATGATACAGACCTAATAACTTTAGCAGATGGTTCTGTAACAATAGCAGGTGACTTAACCATATCAGGTGATGACTTAACTATGGGTACTAATACTAGTGGTCACATCATGGTTGCAGATGGAACTAACTTTAATCCTGTAGCAGTATCAGGCGATGTTACAATATCAAATACAGGTGCAGTGACTATAGCTAATAATGCAGTAGAGACTGCAATGTTAAATGCAAATGTTATTAGTGGACAATCTGCAGAGACATCTTTAGATACATCTAATGATACATTACTTCTACATGATGCAAGTGCTAGTGGACTAAAAAAGATTACACTTGCAACATTATCATCAGGATTAGGTGGTATTACTGATGTTGTAGCAGATACATCACCACAGTTAGGTGGTTCACTTGATGTTAATGGACAAGATATTGTATCTGTATCAAATGGTAATATTACACTTACACCAAACGGAAGTGGTGTTGTAAGACTAGATGGTAACGTAGATATTCAAAGTGGATTGATTGACCTAAAGAACAGTGGTGCAGTCTCCAAGATTAAATTTTATTGTGAATCATCAAACGCACACGCACAAACAGTACAGGGTGCTCCACACTCAGAAAGTGCATCAAACACTTTAACACTACCTAGTACAGGGGGTGATGCTAGATTAGTTTCAACAACATCAACTGCTACACTAACTAACAAGACACTAACAAGTCCAAAGATAAATGAAGATGTAGCAGTAACTGCAACTGCAACAGAGATAAACCTATTAGATGGAGTAACATCTACAACTTCAGAACTTAACATATTAGATGGTGTTACATCAACTGCATCAGAGTTAAACTTAGTTGATGGTTCATCTGCAGGTACAATAGCAAACAGCAAAGCAGTTATATATGGTTCTAGTGGTGAAGTAAATGCAACAACATTACAGATAGCAGGAACATCTATTACATCAACTGCTGCTGAATTAAACATCTTAGATGGTGTGACTGCAACAGCAACAGAGCTAAACATCATGGATGGTGATACGTCTGCCACTTCTACAACATTAGCTGATGCAGACAGAGTGGTAACAAATGATAATGGTACAATGAAACAGGTAGCATTGTCAGATGTTAAAACATACTTGTCTAGTGCAGGGTTCTCAACAGAAGACCCAACTGCATTAGCAATTGCTTTAGGTTAAAAAAATGCTTGACAAATTAGGCAAAACCGAGTATAATTATATAAAAGGAAAAACAAATGGCAAATACATTTAAAGTAGTAACTAAAGCAGGAGTAACTAGCGAAGATGTCATTTATACTGTAGCAGGTTCAACAACAACAGTTGTACTAGGAATCATGCTCGGTAATACAACAACGAGTCAAGTTACTGCCACAGTTACCCTAAGTTCAGACACATCAAACAGAGCAGGTGCAAACAACGAAGCGAACCAAGACGTTGAGTTAATTACCAATGCTCCTGTACCTGTAGGTTCATCCCTTGAACTACTCGCAGGTAACAAAGTCGTTATGGAAGCAACTGATGTACTTAAACTTACAGCATCAGGTGCTACAGATATAACAGTATCAATCATGGAGATAACATAATATGGCATTGTTAGGTAATCCTCTAGCAGTAGCATTTCAACAACCACCTGCAGTCGTAAGATTTAATGGTGACGGAAGTGATACTACGTTTGCTCTAGGGAGAACTATAGGCTCTGTACAAGAGATACTTGTAAGTGTAGATGGTGTCGTACAAGATACATCTTCTTACACTGTACCTGATGGTTCTACGTTGACATTTAGTGCAGCACCTTCAAGTGGTACTAACAATATCTTTGTGTACTTCCTTGAGTCTACTAGAGGTTCTGTTACACCTGCAGCCGAGAACAAAGGTAACTTTAAGGCAGGTGGTTTGTTTAGAACCAATGCACAAAACTTAACTGCTGATACAACAATATTAGCCACAGAAAATGCACAGGTAACTGGTCCGTTTACAATAGACAGTAGCGTAACATTGACAGTGAACAGTGGTGGAAGGTTGGTGATATCATGAGTGAGATTAGAGTAGATACATTAAAAAATAGAGCAGGTACGTCTACAATAACAACTGCTGATGTAACAAATACACCTGCGTTTGAAGCACAGTTATCTAGCAATCAAACTATATCAGACAATACATCAACTAAAGTTAATTTTGCTACTGAGATTTTTGACACTGATAGCAAGTACGACTCTTCCACAAATTATAGATTTACTCCGACTATAGCAGGTAAGTATTTTGTTTATTTAAGTTTAGGAATAGGTGCAGGAGCAGATTCAGAACTACAGAATATATATGCTATTTTAAGGAAAAATGGAAATATTGTAAAACACTCTCACTTTAATTTTGCTGCTAATAATCCTCGTTTTGGAACTGTTAATATGAACGCTATAATAACTTTTGATAGCGATGATTACATTGAAGCCTTTGCTCAAGCTGCTGACGCTTCTGGAAGTGCAATTATAGAAGCAAGTAATTATTCAACATTTGGTGCATACAAACTAATAGGATTATAATATGAGTGAAGTAATACTAGACACAATCACAGGCAAGTCCACTGCAACAACCATAACCATTGGCTCAACACCTGTAGTTAGTGCAAGTGCAAACTCTATGACTATTAGAGGTGAGGGTAGCAATCAGACAAGTATTCAGCAAGGGTTGGGTAAAGTTTGGGTCAACTTTAATATGGCTAATTCAACAAGTATATATGACAGTTTTAATATTGCGTCACTTACTGATGTACAGACTGGAAGTTCAATACAAAACTTTACAACAAATATGTCTAATGATGATTTTGCACAAGTTGAAGGCACTGGAGATAATGGTGAGCAATTTAACAATAGTAGAGCTTTAGGTGTTGCCAGTGTTAATACTGCAAAAACAACTTCTAAAACTATATTAGACACAGCAGGACAAACAGCAAATACACATTATGATTTTAAAGAGAATTGTATAGTAGTACATGGAGACCTTGCATAATGGCAAACGGAACAATAGCATTTGATACATTACAGACAAGTGGACAGATAACAGGCACAGCTAAGTCTGTGGATACAGATTATGTTGTGAATGGTAGTGCGAAGGCATGGGTACATAGAGCAGAGCATATTTCTGTTGATTCTTTAAATCTTGCTTCTTTAACAGATGATGCTACAGGGCAATGTTGGTTTAACACAACTGCTGCTTTTTCTAGTAAGGATACTTTAGCACATTCAGGTGCTACACAACCAAGTGCTGATTGGAATGATACAATTTCATGGGCAACATCATCTTCTACGCAAGTCAAAACATATACAGGAAGCGATAGCACATTGATAGATTTAAACCCAGTAGGTTCTATAATTCACGGAGATTTAGCATGACAATAGAAACACCAGAATTTCAAGGCACACATCTTTGGGATAGATTGTGTTGGGCAAAAGAAAAGCTAGAGCCACACAGAACAGAATACTGTGTCGTATGGGAAGACCCAGAGACACCTGATGAACCTGCAAAGGTTACACACCCTGACCCTAATTGGATGGCTTGTGCTTTGCAGGGTGGCATACTTCCACCTGTAGAAGTTTATTGGGAACTCAAGAAAGATGAAGCC
>Ga0208899_1000672_pt1 | contig 25470 bp, 16 predicted proteins | sample VirMetDEL_Nov_24_FD_184518 | JGI IMG/M metagenome (GOLD analysis project Ga0208899, IMG submission 184518) | Aqueous microbial communities from the Delaware River and Bay under freshwater to marine salinity gradient to study organic matter... | ecosystem: Environmental > Aquatic > Marine >... | reverse complement strand
CAAGATTCTTAGTACCGCCAAATCGTACATCACGAGGGATAGACAAGCAGACCACGGTGATGCAGAGGATAACTTCTCGCGGATCGCAGGGTACTGGTCACTGCATACGGGTACCACGTTAACTGCTACTGATGTTGCAGTGATGATGGCGCTATTAAAGGTAGCTAGGATCAAGCAGAACCCCCAGCATGTTGATAACTGGGTGGATGGTGCAGGGTATTTCGCCTGTGGTGGTGAGATAGCAAACCAATAAAAATAGTCCGACCTTTCCAGTGTGTTAAAGCAGACTCAAAATGCGAGTATAACTGACACCGAGGGGGTGCGAAGCCCCTACTTATTATAACAAAAGCTGGCTTCCGTTAAGCGGCAATCTTATTAACTTGTTACTAGGTATATTATGGATCTCATAACGATAGACTTCGAGACGTACTACGATAAAACGTTTTCGTTAAGTAAGATGACAACTGAAGCATACGTACGTGACCCTCAGTTTGAAGTGATCGGTGTAGCAATAAAAGTAAACAATGGACCTACCGAATGGGCAAGTGGAACACATGAACAACTTAAAGAATACTTTGCGGAGTTTGATTGGGGAAACTCTATGGTATTGGCTCACAACACCATGTTTGATGGCGCTATATTGTCTTGGGTATTTGATATTCATCCTAGGGTGTGGGCTGACACTCTTTGCATTGGCCGTGCTATTCATGGGGTGGAAGCTGGGGGAAGCCTCAAGGCGATGGCCGAACGATATAACCTTGGCGATAAAGGAACCGAAGTTCTAAATGCTATAGGTAAACGACGCTTAGATTTCGATGAGGCAGAGTTGAGTCGGTACGGTGACTACTGCATCAACGACGTAGAACTTACATACAAGTTGTTTGGGGTAATGGGTAAGAAGTTTCCACGTCAAGAGCTAAAGATTATCGATCTAACATTACGGATGTTCATCGAACCTATGCTGGATCTAGACCTAGGATTATTAGAGCAGCACCTTGAAGATACCAAAGACCTTAAAGATAAGTTGTTAACAGATGCTGGGGTTGATAAGAAAGACTTGATGAGTAACCCCAAGTTTGCCGAATTGCTTGGGGGGCTAGGCGTTATTGCCCCAACCAAGATAAGCCCCACCACAGAAAAAGAAACGTTCGCTTTCGCTAAGACTGATGAAGCGTTTAAAGCACTGTTGGAACACGAAGATGTGCGCGTACAAACGCTAGTCAGTGCGCGACTTGGTAACAAAAGCACGTTGGAAGAAACACGTACGCAACGGTTTATTGACATAGCCAAGCGCGGACTACTACCTGTTCCTGTTAAATACTATGCCGCACACACGGGACGTTGGGGTGGGGCTGACAAGATTAACCTTCAGAATTTGCCCAGCCGTGGGCCAAACGGCAAGAAACTAAAGAGAAGCATGGTCGCTCCTGACGGATACACGCTAATTGATTGTGATTCAAGTCAGATCGAAGCACGCGTGCTGTCATGGTTGGCAAGACAGGACGACTTAACAGAAGCATTTCGTGTTGGTGATGATGTTTACAAGAAGATGGCGATGTCAATATACGGCGTGAATCGAGAAGAGGATGTTACTAAAGACCAGCGATTTGTAGGTAAAACCACTATCCTAGGTGCCGGTTACGGTATGGGAGCCGTGCGGTTCAAAGAGCAACTGCAATCGTTCGGGTTCGATATGGAGCTGGACGAAGCTCGCCGCGTCATAAACATATACAGAGATACGAACTACCACATTACTCGGTTATGGAAAGACGCCTCTTACACCATAGAAAATATGACCATGAATAACAAAACCCAGCTCGGTATTGGGAACGTGTTAGAGGTATTGCCCGAACAGAACGCAATTAAATTACCGTCTGGTTTGTTGATGTACTACCACGATATAAAGGGCGAACAAGGCGAGAAGGGTATGGAATACACCTATAAAGTACGTCGAGGCCGAAACCGGATCTATGGTGGGAAGGTAATAGAGAACGTATGTCAAGCAGTGGCTCGTTGCATAATCGGTGAGCAGATGTTAAAAATTGCTAAGAAATACCGTGTTGTCTTGACGGTTCATGACTCAGTTGTATGTTGTGTTCCCGAAGCAGAAGTTGCAGAAGCCCAGCGATACATTGAAGAGTGTATGCGTTGGACACCCTATTGGGCTAACGGACTACCAATCAACTGCGAGTCTGGCACTGCCAAGTCTTACGGAGACTGCGAATGAGTCAAGTTGTTGATTTTGAAAAGTATAAAGAGCGGTTCAAGTTACGTAAACGGAGTCGTTTGGTTTATAGGAACGACTTAATACAACAAGAAGACTCGGACATAGTGTTGAGTTCGATTACAGTTGCAGCGTCGAAGGACGAGGTTACTGTGTCCTTAAACCAGTTAGACTTAGGGCAAGACCCACCAACATTTGATACGTTAAGTTTTAATCCAGAAGAGATACCGTTGTTGATCGAAGCATTAATAGAGGTAGATCAGTGTATATCAAAGGAAGAAGATCACTAGATGAGTATTGCACCTTGGTCGTTCAGTAAGATAAAGGCGTTCGAGCAATGCCCAAAGAAGTTTTACCACTTGAAAATTGCAAAGGATTACTCAGAGCCTGAGACCGATGCGATGTATTATGGTACTGCGTTTCATGAAGCAGCCGAACAATACGTACGGGATAACGTACCACTACCACCACAGTTCGACTATGCTAAAGCTGGGCTTGACGCACTGAACGCCAAACAGGGTAAGAAGTTATGCGAGTACAAACTAGGGTTGACTGAAAACCTAGAGCCGTGTGATTTCTTTGCGGATGACGTTTGGTTCCGTGGGATTGCGGACTTGGTGATCCTAGACGAAGAGAACAAACTTGCTTGGGTTATAGATTATAAGACCGGTAAGAATGCTCGCTATGCTGACAAAGGGCAGCTTGAGTTGATGGCACTGGCAACATTCAAACATTTTCCTGATGTTGAAGAAGTGCGCGGTGGGTTGATGTTTGTTGTGTCAAACGAGTTGATAAAAGATACATACCTTTTAGCAAACCAAGGTGAGTTATGGGGTAAATGGTTGGCTGACTACACAACTATGGAGTCGGCTTTTGAGAATGATACGTGGAACGCTAACCCCAGCGGGTTATGTAAAGCACATTGCGTAGTGCTGGAGTGTCCGCACAACGGGAGAAGTTAAATGCCTTACAAAAACAAGTCAGACAGAAAGAAACAAGTTAACAAACCAGTCGATAGCCCTGAGTTCCAGCGTCGTATGGAGCGACAACGCGCTCGACGTGCAATGGATAAGAAAGGCAAAGACGAGAACAACAACGGCAAAGCGGACAAGCGAGAAGGCAAGGACGTTAGCCATAACAAACCACTGGCAAGAGGTGGTAGCAACAAAGACGGTGTAAAGGTAGAGAGTTCGAGTAAGAACCGTAGCCGTAACTTAAAGAGATCACCTGTTGCGAGACAGAAGAAATCTACTAGACGCTGAGCCTGATGCGTCTCTAAAAAACGTACCATAACTTTTTCACACTCGGAAAGGTTTTTATAGTTAGCCATATTGGCCTCCGGTACAAAAATCAGGTTAGTCCAAAGGTAGTTCATACCGATATCGCAGACCTAGCCCCATCTGTGGACGAAGCGGGGCCGTCAGGAGGATACATGAAAATAATAGACAACAAAGCACTACTTTTGCGACTGCGTAATCCGCAAAAAGTAACGACCGTTATACCTGAAAGCAGAGAACTACCTGATAACAAAGTAGTAGTTAAGTGGGGTATAGATGAAGCGCATGTGCTGAAGAACTTAAATATAAAGGTACCTTCACCAATTGAAGGCAAATATAAATGGACGGGTAGATACACCCCGTTTGAACACCAAAAAACTACAGCATCTTTCCTAACACTTAACAAACGCGCCTTTTGCTTTAACGAACAAGGCACTGGCAAAACCGCTAGTGCAATCTGGGCTTCAGATTACTTGATGAATGTAGGGCGAATACGTAGGGCACTTGTGATCTGCCCGTTATCTATTATGGATTCCGCGTGGCGTAACGATCTATTTACTTTTGCTATGCACCGAACGGTTGCGGTTGCGTATGGTTCCGCGAAGAAACGTAGGGAGATAATCAAGGGCGATGCTGATTACGTGATAATAAACTATGACGGTGTAGAGATTGTAATGGACGCCATTATCGACGGCGGATTCGATCTAATTATTGTTGACGAAGCAACCCACTATAAGAATACACAAACCAAACGTTGGAAAACCCTAAACGCATTGCTTACCCCTGAAAAATGGTTATGGATGATGACCGGTACCCCTGCGGCACAAAGCCCAGTGGATGCTTATGGGTTAGCAAAACTTGTTAACCCCGTTGCCGTACCGAGATTCGCTGGTTCTTTCCGAGACCAAGTAATGTATAAGGTAACTAATTTTCGTTGGGTGCCTAAAGAAGATGCAACTGACACAGTGTTCAGGGTTCTCCAACCAGCAATTCGATTCACCAAGGATGAGTGTCTAGATTTACCGCCGATGGTGTATGTAAAACGGGAAGTTGAACTTACCAGACAACAGACTAAATACTATAAGTTGTTAAGAGATAAAATGATTATGGACGCAGCGGGGGAGCAAGTAACTGCTGCCAATGCAGCGGTTAACATGAACAAACTACTACAAATATCTTGTGGTGCAGTCTACACCGACGCTGGAGATACGCTAGAGTTTGATATCTCACACCGCTATAGAGTCTTACGTGAAGTAATCGACGAATCAAGTAAGAAGGTATTGGTCTTCGTACCCTTTAAACATGCTATTGATATACTGTCAGGCAAATTAGAAAGTGATGGCATCAGTACAGCGGTCATACGTGGTGATGTGTCATTACCGAACCGAACAGAAATATTCAGGCGGTTCCAAAAAACCGAAGACCCTAGGGTATTAATTATCCAACCCCAAGCAGCGGCTCACGGTGTGACCCTGACAGCGGCGAATACGGTGGTGTGGTGGGGGCCAACTAGTTCACTGGAAACGTACGCACAGGCCAACGCCCGTGTACATAGGTCGGGCCAAGACCACAAGTGTACCGTAGTCCAACTGCAAGGATCTGCCATAGAAAAACGTGTTTATGCTATGTTAGACAATAAAATCAATGTACATACAAAAATGATTGATTTATACAATGATTTACTTGCGTAGTACATAATTATCCATTATAGTCGTTCGTTCGATAAGTGAAGGAGATCGAAATGAGCAACGGAGAATCCATATCTTTAGACAAGTTAGTCAAGACTTATATAAAGATTCGTGAACGACGTTCAGAACTGAAAGCCGAATTTGATGCCCAAGATGCTCCACTAGTGCAGCAACTTGAAGCTGTCAAAGGGGCTTTGTTAACGCATTGCAAACAGCATGACGTTGATAGCGTTAGGACTTCCGAGGGACTGTTCTATCGGACAGTTAAACAATCGTATTGGACTAGTGACTGGGACAAAATGCACGAGTTTATTCTTGAGCATGGTGAGCCTTCGCTGCTAGACAAACGGATTAATCAGAAGAACATGAAACAGTTCTTGGAAGAAAACCCAGACTTATTACCGAAAGGTCTTAATTCTAATTCTGAATACACCATATCTGTTAGAAGGAACAAAAAATGACACCCCGATTAGTTTCAATCAAAGAAGTTGCCCAGCACTTTATGGTCTCTGAGCGACTAATCCGTAATTGGATGAAGGAAGGGCGTATACCTAAAAACACGTACGTCCATATCAATCAAACCTACCGGTACGATCTTGATGCGGTCACTAAAGCGTTACTTAGTGCAGTTGACGAGGATATTCCTGCCCCTACGTGGGATGAAGTTAGCCCCGAAAAGGACCGCATTGAAGTGCCCGATCTGGATACAGATGAAGATTACTGATGAAAGATAGTGTTAAGAGAGTAAGCATACGCACCAAGAAGTTCGAGGGTACCCCCTCCGAAAGTGGAGATAGTATTGATGTTGTGGTTGTGGGTGTTGCCTATAAATCAAGAATATACTACAAAGATGAGTACGACCCTGAAAAGGTATCTACTCCTACTTGTTGGTCCAATAACACTGAAACACCCGCTTTAGACGTTCCAGAAGAACAGAGGCAGTCTGGACGTTGTGTAGATTGTGTCCGCAATATTAGAGGTTCTGGGAGAGGCGCTGGCCGTGCATGTAGATTTGTACAGCGGTTGGCAATTGTTTTAGAAGATGATCTGGAAACAGTTTATCAACTACAACTACCCCCGACTTCTATATTTGGTGACGCAGTAGATGGGGCTATGCCCTTCCGTGCTTATGCACGGTACCTTGAGGCGCGTGAGACGCCTTTTGTCGCCGTAGTAACGAGGATTTATTTCGATACTGAAAGCGATACACCAAAACTCTTCTTTAGGCCAATACGCCCACTGGAAGAGCAGGAGTTGGAGACCGTCAAAGAAATGATGGAACACGCAGATACTATTGCTGCTGTTACCTTAAGTGTAACGCCAATAGAAGATGCTAGTGTCTCACCATTCACCGAAGTTGATGGTTTTACATTTGATGACTAGACGTTTGGAGAAAACGAGATGAACCACCTTATAAAGGACGTAGAAGTCCTATACCCACGTATCAATAAAACCTACCGCTTTGATGCAGCGGAAAACCGTAGTGTGCCATGCGATCCGTTTGATGACGGTGCAGCATACTCCATGCAGTTTCGTATGGACGCGGCACAAGCTAAGGAGCTTATGGGCGCTATGGCTAAAGCATACGCTGAGAAGCGTGAAGCTAAATGGCCTGAGAAGATACCGATGCCGTTCAAGAAAGACGAGGACGGATCGTTCATTGGTAAAGCCACACTAAAAGGTGCATACGGCAAAGAAGCTACCAGTAAACCTATGCAGGTAGACGCTAAAAACAAACCGTTAGCTGACGACTTTATGCTGACTACTGGCAGTACCGCTAGTATTGCTGTCGTGCTATTTCCGTACAACATGCGGGAAGCTGGCGTGTCGTTACGATTACGCGGCGTGCAAGTCACTAAGTATATACCCCTACAAACTGCATCACCGTTTGGTGTAGTAGCCGGTTTTACTTCCGGTAGTGACGACGATATGTTTGCTGATGTGACTGTCGCTGCACCTGTCACCGCCGAAGAGGTTGAGGTGGTAGAAGAAATCGACGTGGTGGAAACACCTATCGAAGAACCGAAGAAGAAAGTAGTTAAACAGAAGTCATCTGCACCTAAAGACGAAGCTGATCTTAGTGCAATCGTTGACGGTTGGGACGACTAACCCCGACTTTCTTGGGTACGTTCTTGAGCATACCCATGTTTTTAACTTATACCACGGCTAGGCTTACCGAAAAGGGTGGAATACTACCCCTGCCGTGGTAACTTTCGGTTCTGAGATCGCTATGGAAACAACAAAATTTTTAGAAAGCGCCCTAGCAAACGATGGACTGTATTGCATTTTTGCAGCCAATAAGAAGACAGACAGACGAGTACAGAAGTTCTTTAACTCTGTTGTTGATTTGGTGGAGAATGCAAACGACCTAGACAATCAAGGTTACGATGTTTATTTTGCCTTATCTACTTTTAAGGAAGACAAGTCCCGCAAGGTAGATAATGTTAAGTACGTAAAAACATTCTTTTTAGATTTAGATTGCGGCCCATCCAAAGAGTTTGCTAATCAACGAGACGCACTAGCTGCGTTACAACAATTTTGCAAGACCAACCTATTACCCCGCCCAACATTAATTAACTCCGGTCGTGGAGTGCACGTCTATTGGGTGTTGAAAGAATCAGTCTGTCTTGATGACTGGCTACCTGTAGCAGAACGCCTCAAGGCTTTATGTAACAGAAACAAGTTTCTAGCTGACCCCGCAGTTACGGCGGATGCAGCACGGGTATTGCGTGTACCCACAACCCACAACTACAAACCTGACGATCCAGTGAAAGTATCTTTTATAGGGTCAACGGATTCGACGTTGGTGGACTTTGATAGTTTTTCCCTGTTGCTTGGCGGCGACATGATACCAGTTCCCTCAAAAAGAATAGAGGGTGCGAACGCGATGATGCACGCAGCTCTTGAAAACCAAGAGTTTAAGTTCAAACGTATCGTGAGACGTTCTGGTGTGGATAAGGGGTGCTTGCAGATATACGACGCACTAACTAAACCTAATGAAGTATCAGAACCAATATGGCGGGGTATGCTATCTATATTGAAAGCGTGTAGTGACGGTACTAGAGAACGAGCGCACCAAATATCGAAAGGGTACGTTGGGTACGACCCCGAAGAGACAGACGCTAAATGGGATAGGTTAACGTCTGATAAACGCTATACGTGCAATAAGTTTGAGGAACATAAACCAGAAACTTGTTTAGCGTGCCCGAACCGCACGAAGTTAAGATCACCGTTGCAGATAGGTAAGTTGATAAAAGAAGCAACTGAGGAAGATAACGTGGTGCAGGAACCCGCGTTAGATTTGCCTCATGCTCCACTGAATACTTACGTAATACCAAAATACCCCTTCCCGTATTTACGTGGTGCGAACGGTGGGGTGTATCTACGCAGTAAGGATTCAGAAGGGAACGAAGACGAAAAACTTATTTATCGCAACGACATATATGTAGTGCAGCGAGTCATAGACCCTGAAATCGGGGAACAGATAGCGATACGGTTGCATCTACCACAAGATGGTGTACGTGAATTTACACTACCACTAACTGCGGTCGGAGCTAAAGATGAGCTTAGAAAGCAATTAGCGATGCGTGGTGTAGCTGTACCTTTCGTAGATGACCTTATGAAATACATACTCACTTGGATTAACGAACTACAGGAGACAACAGTGGCGCAAAAAGCTCACAGGCAGTTTGGTTGGGTAGGAGAAGATACTGATTCTTTCGTTCTAGGTAACCAAGTAATAACAAAGGACGGTGTTGAATATAACCCGCCGTCAGCACAAACCGCAGGTTTGTTCCCCGCGTTTGAACCCAAGGGCACGCTGGAGGAATGGAAGGAACTCATGCAGTTCTATAATAGGCCGGGGTTTGAACTACACCAATACGTTATATGTGCAGGGTTTGGTTCGATACTAATGCACTTCATGGGTGGTTTAGCGTGTTCTGCAATGCACCTGCATAGTAAAGATTCTGGGCTTGGTAAGACTACCGCAATGTATGCTTCGTCAACTATATGGGGTAACCCTAAACAGTTAGTGTTAGATGAGCAAGATACACATGCCAGTAAGATGTTACGGTCAGAAATACTGCATAACTTACCGCTATACATAGATGAGATGACCAACACTAGCCCCGAAGATCTGAGCACCTTGGCGTATCAGTTTACTTCGGGGAAGCAGCGAGCGCGTATGGTGAGTGGTAGCAATACAGAACGTCTCAGAGGTGAACCTTGGAGCCTACTAGCGATTACTACAGGGAACACAAGTGCGATAGAACGTATCAGCCTACGTAAAGAAAATCCCAGTGCAGAGGCACAACGGATATTAGAGATCCAAGTCGATAAGATATTTAAAAGTCCAGATACTAAAGAGGAGACAGATATTTTTAGTGCAAAATTATTTAAGTGTTACGGGCACGCTGGGCCTATCTTCCTTAAGTACGTGATGGAAAACCCCGAACAAGTACGCTTGCTAGTAAAGGAAATACAACTGCGTATAGATAAGAAAGCTGGTATGGCTTCTGAGAACCGGTTCTGGTCAGCAGGGGCTGCGACTACAGTTGCAGGGGGCGTCCTAGCAGAGCGGCTTGGGTTACTACCCTACGATATGGGGGGTATTACTAACTGGATAGTAGGCAGGCTTACGGAAAACAAGCGTCGTGCAGGAGATATGGCGGTATCGCTAGAGCAAACGCTAAACGAATACATCAATGAGCATTACGATAACATCTTAAAGATAAAAAGCACCAGTGATTTACGGAAGCAAGATGGTTCCGCGATGGATTCATTAATACAACCTGATGCCGTGCCTCGTGGCAAGCTAGTGGCTAGGTATGAAACAGATATCAAAAAGCTGTATCTAATACCGAAACCGTTTCGTATATGGTGCGGCAAGCAACAAATAAACTACGGTTCTTTCGTTAATGAGTTGGTGAATAAGTTAGGTGCCAAGCGTGCGAAGGTGCGGTTAGGTAAAGGCACGCACTTCCAAATGAAGGGGCAAGACGTGATTATAGTGCAGATGGGTGACGATGATGAAGCGGGGGATACTGCGGACGTACGACCTAAATCCTGACGGGGTTCGGGTTGTAGTTAAGTGGCATGAAGTGCAAGTGGGTATGTCTATATTTATACCTTGCATAAACACCAACAAAGCAATGGAACAGGTAAAGAAGATAACAGCAAAATGGAGTTGGGATATAGAGGTTAGGGTAGGCGTAGCGGGGGATAAATGGGGTGTTCGTGTCTGGCGTATTTTATGATATATTGCGCTTGACAGTTCGTCCTCCTTCTCGCATATCGTTCTGTCATCCTCCTGCTCTTAGAGCGCCCCCTCTTCGGAGGGGGTATCCTAACTCCTTAACCAAGGAGTACCCAATGGAAGCAACTAAAACCGAACTATTACTCGCGTGGATGACGATAGTTAAGCTGCGTGACAGTAACGTATTAGACGCTGGTGACGATCAAATTATGTTGAGCGCGTTGCATATACTAGATAAAGAACAGAATCTACTGGAAGACAGTTAGGTTATAACCCAAAGTCACTGGCGAAGGTCGGCGAGTCATCCCAGTCATCTCCAAGACTCTGTAACTTATTACGCAACCTTGGACTTAACGTAACGCCGTAGTGCATCTTAGCGGTAGTTCGCATGTGCTGCGCCATAGACCGTTTAATCGTGTCTGGTGTAATGCCGTGTTCTGGATGTCTACCATTGAAGTCCACCATATCTTCCATGATACGTTGTACTGCTGACACGTTGTTGTTACGCATACCTACATAGTATTTACGTAGGAGCTTAGTGCGTTCTTCATTAGTTGCACGATCTATCTTTTTAAGCGAAGCGTTTTGTTGTAGCTGTCGCGTATACTCCGCTGGTGCGAAACCCATAAACTGTGCAGCAATATGTCCCGCATTAAAGTCCTCGACGATAGGGTCACCACGCAGCGTGCGTGCGCCTTCGTTAGCAAACCGTACGCTCTTAAAACCATTCCTTATGGCGGCTGGCATGGCAGCTTCTACACCACGTAGCATTTCACCTTCGCCCCAAAGTTTGGCTCCACGCTCCATCTGCAACATAGAACCTAACACAGGGCCACCTAATTGTTCCGCTGCGGTGAAGAATACACTCTGGTCTTTTTCTATCATCCTGTCACGGAAGATCAAGTTAGACAGCCCCATCCTGCTGGCTACGTCTACACCAAACAGATAGTTGACTACACCACCGTACGGCCCTTCGCCGATATACTTACGTACAGAGGTTTCAAAATCTTCTTCGTCGTCTTCCTTAAACATGTTAGAGATCATGGCAACGACGCCAAAGAACGGTAGCCCCTGTACCCCTGCGACTAACGCTGCACCACCAAACACCCCTCTAAGTTGTGCCCGTGCAATCTTGCGAGCCTTCTCGTTTCCTGTGAACGAAGTGTCGATGAGGTCATACAGCATGAAGTACATGGCTGATCCGTACCGCTTGAATAGGAACGCTACCTTACCGATACCGTCTTGTGCTATACGTGGCGCTGCCGCAGCAGCAATACCACCATTAGTCATCTCAGTAACGTTCAGTGCATCAAGTGCAATGTCATTCAGTGCTACCTCGCCTAACTGCTCCCACTGATTGGGTTTTAACCCTTTATCTTTAAGTTTCTTCTGTAGCGCCAAATCGTACGCCATTATCATAGCGACCTGTCGGTTAGCGCGTTCTCCGTGGTGAAATATAAACCCTGTTATAGAGTTAACCTTAGCCATCGGGTTGTCTATTGAGTCAACATCTGCGATATCGTAAGCAATAGAACGGTTTAACTGCCCTAAGTCATCTGCCAGCTTGGATAGTATTGCGAACCTTCGCAACGGGTTATTCTTATCCATGCCGTCAAAATCATAATTGTCTAATGATTGTGCAGCGGTGATCTCTTCTTTGGTTTTGCCGTCTGGCCCCATCACTTCGACCTTACGTTTGTTACCGCTACCCATAAAGATCTTTGTGGCTTCTTGCAGGGCTTTAGCTGTATTGCCGTATCCGTATTGAGCACCTAAGTAAGGCACAACTACCATCGGTATCTGTGACAAGTTGACCAGCGCAGAAGATATGTTCAAACCTAGCGTCATGTTGAAACCGAAGCTGGTAGCAAGGCGTGCCCAAGGCTGCACCATAGGACTAGCTGCCCAAGCTGCACGGTCACTAAGCTCGTTGGCTAACAGTGCTGCTATATCCTTGTCCTCTTGGGATATATCTTTTCTTTTGTTAATACCCGCTGCTTGTTTATTAAAATCGTCTTGTAAGGCTCGCATCTGTGCGCCGTACTTTATTCTAGACAATTGTTGCCCTAGATTTAGTGCACGGTTACGTAAACCAAAAATAATATCGTGGTTTGGTATCTGCCGTTCGGTAGGCGTTACGTCACCCATAGCACCACGTCGGTTCTTTCTGTGTCTAAACGAGTTAGCGAAAGAACGTTCTGGCAACGTATCTAAGAACAAACGCATGATCTGCTCTTGTATTGGGTTTTTAGAATCGATACCACCTGCTTCTAATATATCAAGCACGTTGTTGACAAACGAAGTAGGTGGGGCGTTCTTTCTAAAGTTAGCTTGCTCTAGACTGGCAAATGCGTTTACCCCGCTGATACTTTTTATCGCTTCAGCTTTGGTTTTACCGGTGTCAGCTAACAGTTTCTCGACGGTCGCCTTGTTCTTTGCGTCTGGGTTTGACCAATGTTTTTCTATCTGCTTGATTGCTTCTTTACGTTCTCGGACGCTAGTAAACGCTTCTACGTAATATTCGATATTGCCTGTGTCTGGGTCAACTGCATTGTATTCCAACCAAAATTTACCCGTACGCATCAGTGGGAAATATGGGTCTATAACGCCGTTCGAGGTTAGCTTTTCGTACAGTTTGTTAACCAACACCTTACGATCCGCAGGGTTTTTAACGTCAGCACTTAACCTGCTGTCCATTAACTCACGCACTTGGTCGTACATAGCCTTGTACTGGTTACGCCATGCCTTATAGAAGTTCTGCCCTTCCCCTAGCTTGGTATATCTACCACGAAGATCTTTCCATGCAGCTATCTGTTCTGGGTCGGGTACCCACACCTTGTTAATTGTTTTACCGTATTTCTTTTGGGCTTCCTGCAACGTAAGTGTAGGGTCTAACTGCAAGTAGGTGCTTCGAGTCAGTATCCTGCTTAACTCCTGCATCTTCTCTACGTTCTGACCTGCCCATGCAGCAGTGCGCTTCGTAAGAGCTTCTACACCTGTGTTGAACTTGTTTATGGCACCGCTCTGCTCACGTACAACTCGTAGCAACTCTTTTACATTATTCAGCTTACCTTCCGCTATTTTAGTGATAGCGTTTAGGTCAAGTAGTCCTAGGCTAAACTTCTTGGCGCTTTCAGGTACGGGAGCAAGTAAACTTTTGACGATGCCTCGTTCACCAACTTCTTTGAATGTAGGCACACTCTCATACATATTTTCAAATGCGTCTTTGGCTTTACCTATGACTGAAGCGTTGTACAAGATACCCGAGCCACGCACCCCTTCGTAAGGCGCTAATATGTCTTCTATGAGTCTGTCTGCGGTACCTGCAACGTCACTTGGAGTGCCTGTTATGCGACGTATAAACTGCTTAATGACATCTAGTACACGCTGGAACACTGTGGTCTTGTCGCCATCGACTGGTATGGTAGCTAGATGCTGCCTGAATTTGTAGTTACCAAATACTTCTGCAACGAACTCTTCTACCGATTCTGATCCGTAGTACCCATCCATATACGGCTTGGCGTAGTTGTACAAGTTGGTCAGTTGTTTGGTGACAGGACTAGATGGTTTTTGTAGTTCTTGAATCGTAGCTGCGTGTGCCATCTCATGCAGTAGATTATGTGCGGTAACACCAGCCGTATCATCAAGCAGTATAACGTTATCAATGCCCGCATCTTTGTCGCTGTATATAAAGGCACCCTTAGTGTTAGCTTCTTCATCCAATGCTGCACGGTAACGTTTACCGAGTTCGTCAGTAGGCTTGGCAGGTACGATAACAACGCGGGTATCCCCAACGAAATTAACTAACTTAGAAGCAATCTTTGCTACACGCGGGTTGTCAGTAGCGTACGCTAAAGCAGTTAAAGCACCTTTCAGGTTACCTTCTTTGATGTTCTTGATGGTATTGTTATCGAGCTTCGCATCTAGATCAGGATCGAACTGCGTTTGTATATTGAAAGCACTTCTACCGAAACGTCTTTCTCTTTGTTTTCGTATGGCTACTTGCCGTATTCCCGCTCTATCTTTATCTGTCTCTACGACGTATTGACCAGACGCTATTAACTCTGCTTCTATTTCTTGCAGTTCCGCTTCTTTCGCTTTACGTTTTGCTTCTAGTTCAGCTTCTGCAAGGGTTGGATCTTCTTTACCCTTAACCGCAGCCCTTTCTTTAGCGGCGGCAGTCTTCGCTCTTTTGGCTAGTCCTTTTTTAGGCTTAGCTTCTTTTTCAGGTTTAACCGCTAGGTTACCACGCACCCCCGCACCACCCGCTACCGTTGTTTTCTTAGTGCGAGCTTTGACTTTAGCTTCAGGCTTGGGTCTGGGTTTACTCACTGCTTCAGGGAACGGGATTGTAGAGAAGTCAACCGTTGCTGCACGGCTATCCAAGAAGTCTTTAAAGGCCGTACTAGGCAAACCAACTTTACCCGCTAGACTTTGGTATAACCTACGCATACCCGCAGCAACGCGTGCAAAGAACTTATCAACAACGGTTAGTGGTTTTTCGGAAGTTACAGCCCAACGAGATACTTGGTCGGCAAACCACTCTGAACCAATATCAGCACCGGGGCGCGGGTTTAAAAAGTACTTTCTAGCCCTCGCACTCAGTTGAGCTACAGGTATGTCAAGCATCTCAGGGTTTTTTGCTATCATTATTTTTGCTGACGTACGCGAACGTAAAGAGTTTATAAGCTCCCCAAACGTTCCTGCCTCTGCCTTAGCCCGCCATTTTTGATACTCAGCTTGTAGGGCTTCCTTTTCTTGTTTAGTGGCATTTTGGTATTCAGTTTTTTCAAAGATATGCCCCAACTCATGCGCTAATATTTCTATGCTTTTTGATACGCGAACCTGTGGGCGCATAACAAGTACATGGTCGCCATTCTCTAATTGTTGCGTGTATCCTTGGGTACCTCCACCCATAGATTCCGCCCCAGCTATACGGCCAAAAGGGCCATATAAGTTTTTAAGTTTTGTTTCTTCGGGATTACTAGCGTCTTCAAAAGTTGTTATGTAAACACGGTCTTCTAAACCCAGCAACGATATAAACTGCTGCGCGGTATTCGCAAGTTCTTTGGGGAAATTGGTAGAGAACGCTATTTTGGCACCTTGTTTGAAAGGCCCGTCAGGATTGCGATTGTGCGTTGCTTCGTCTATAGCAACGGCTTTTCTTTTCGCTTCTCTTAACTCCGCAAGCTCCGCTTCACTAAATACCTTACTCCAAAATACTGGGCTTGAGACATCTCGTGGGTTCCTATTAAAACGTGCTACCGTACCATCTTGTTGTTTTATAGGTATATAAAGAACTTCATTCGTGTTTTCAGCGTAACCTTTTCGTAACGCAATATCCTTATTACCCCAAATAGGGTCAAAACCTGCGAGTCTAGCCCAGCTAACATCTTTGGGGTTGAACTCTAACGTTTCGGGTTTTTCTCCCGCAGGTTTCTTCTTCGTTTCAAAAGCAGCGAATGCTTTTTGTACAGATTTAAAGTTTTCAAGTGTGCTCGTTTGCTCTTCATCTAAGTCAGCAGTTGCTACTAACGTGCTGCCTTCTTCCTGTCCTTTCCTTTCCGCTGTTTTCTTTACAGTATAAAACCTAGTGGGCTTACCCGGTGTAATTACAGCGTATGGTTTAAACTCGAATTTGGAATTGAGTGGATAGTTAGCACCGGATGTAGCGGCTGGGTCTAATTCCACCGTTGGTGCAGCAGGGGGCGCTACATCAGGTTCATCAACAGCTACATCATCAACAGCTACATCATCAACAGCTACTTCAGGTTCTACCGCTACATCAGGTTCATCAACAGCTACATCATCAACAGCTACATCATCAACAGCTACTTCAGGTTCTACCGTTACTTCAGGTTCTACCGCTACTTCAGGTTCTACCGTTACTTCAGGTTCTACCTCTACTTCAGGTTCTACCGCTACTTCAGACCCAGCCGTATCCGTTGGGGTAGTAGGTGGCGTAGGTGGTGCAGGTTGGCGTTTCTGACCAAACAGGCTTAACTGGTCTGGTGATATACCTTCTAATTCTTTGACTAGGTTATTCCTAGCCTTTACCCCTATTTTTGGGTCATCAACAAACTTTGCTAACTTCTTCCGAACTTCTGGGTCATTGATATCTTTATCAGTAACACTTTTACGTATAGCAGCTTTTGGGCTAATACCTAACGTGTCTAAAAATTCTTTGGTGAGTATCTTTGGCTCTGGGGTAGGTTCACTGGCACCCGAAGCTGCTGTACGCACTGCCTCAAGTTTAGTTGCTTGTTCTGGGGATAGAGATACCCCTGCTGGGCCTATACCTTCAAAACTTAACTGCTCTGGGTCTTTGGGTTCTTGTTCTACAGCTTCAGGGGCAGTAAACAGCTCACCTTCTACGGCGGTTTCCGTACCATACACATACTGTCTGACAGCTTCTATCTCTATGTCTGTGTATTCTTCTTCGGGCTTACCACTGTCTAACAATGCAGGTACATCTATATCAGATACAGTTTCTTCTACTGTTACTTCTTCCGCAGGAGCAGGTCGTGCGCTTTCAGGTAATGCAGCAAGTTCTTCTTCAGTAAGTGTAGCGGTCTCTGTATCGCCATCAAACAGATCGCCTTGCTCTTCAATCTGAGCGGGTAACTCCCTTGAGCCTTCCTCTGCAATGCGCGAGTCTCTGCTAATACCTGCGGCACCACCACCTAACGTACCACCAATTAGACCAGCAGCAACGGCGGTTTCAATGTATCCGTCTATGGCTTCTTCGCTGTCAAGCTCTAGTCCAGCTTGTGCACGTTCGATTAACGTTTGTCCAAGTTCAGTGGGTACCTCGACAGCGGCACCAGTACCAGCACCTTTAGTGACGCGAGTAAATAATCCACCTGCACGAATGGCTTTTTGTGTGGGTAATAGCCGACCTACCATCAACCGTTCAGCGAAGGCATCTAGGGCAGCTTGGGGTAACGAGTTTAGGAATGCAGCACTTTCGCTCATCTCAACGCGAAGTCCCTGCTGTATAGCTTCTTTCTGGGCTTCACGGTTATTACCGTAGAAGAACGGTATTTGTGACAAGGCAGCGCCAGCAAGACCACCAACAATAGTACCGACAGGGCCAAACGCTGTACCAGCCGCAGCACCAGCCGCAGCGCCAGCACCTAAACTAAGGCCAGTCTGTGGCGCAGTTTCGCCAAGGGTTTCAAGGAAATAATCTAGCCCAGTACCAACGCCTTCTACGTCTTTTAAACGCGTAGCCATCGCTTCTTGTTCGGCTAATTGGGCTTCGTTTTCGGCAACCATTTCAGCGCCGAACTCTTCTACCCCTTCTAACCCAAGTACACCACCAAGACCTTCAAGGGCAGACCCAAAGCCACGACCCGCAACGTCAACACCACGGGATAAACCACGACCCAATGCAGTGGTATCTTCTTGCAGAGCTTCTTTTCTTTCCGTATTTAGCTTCTTAAAGGCGGCAGCGATAGTTTCATAGTCTTGGGTACCCTTTTTGTCAGGGTTATCTATGATCCATTGCGCGTATTCTCTAAGACCTGCCATTACAATGCTAACCTAATGCGGCTTCAGCGGAAGCGACTAATTCACCTGTTGTTAGAGGTGCGGTCGTTACATCTGCCGCAGGTAAAGTAAGTCCTGAATCAGCTCCTATCCCTTTCAATGCGTTTATCAGCGTTTGTTTATCCGCGTTGATAGTTCTTTTAGCTTCAGCTATCGCATCTGCTTTTTCTTGTTTACTAAGGGTCGGAGACATATTTATTGATTGTGTAGCCGCGTCTATAGCATCCTGCGCGTTCGTGTTAACTTCACTTAATGCGGTCACAACCTTAGTCTGCACATTACTCTTCTGGGCATCAGTTTTGGCTTCCATCATTTCTCGCTGTAACTCAAGCTCTTTCCCTTTCAACCCAGCAGTTTGTGCCCTATATCTGTTTTGGGCGTTGGCGTCAAGAACCTTAAACGCGGTGGATTGGTCAAACTGCCTACTCGACTCTTTGAGTTGATTTGCATAACGATCAGCAGTCATACCAAGTTCTTCTGCTGTTAACTTCAACCTTTCTTTGTCGATTCCAAGCGTCCCCGCTACTTGTTCCGCAGCCGTGTCGGCACGTTGTTGTTGAATATCTAATCCACGCTCACCCTGCGATATGTCCGCACCTAACTTCAGCAAGTCTGAACGACGTTGAGCAAGGGCTTCTAACCCTTTCTTACGTGTATCTCTTTCTTGCTCTACGCCTTTACTAATGCCAGCACCTAAGTTCGCTAAAGCACCCCGAGAAGTAGTAGCGGCTGGGCCTTCAGAGGCACGGACAGCGCCTCTTGCAAGACGGTCTAGTATTTTACGTCCAGTGCTACGAGTATCTTCTAACTCAGATTCTTGCTTGGACAACTTATCAAATTCAGCATTTAGCCGCTCGTTGAGTAATTCTTGTGGGGTACGTTTTCTTTCTGGTTCAGCAGTTTTACGACGCAACATTTCTGGAGCTTGAGTGCGTTTTTCTAAAGTTCTTAACGGACCAGTAGGTAGTCCTGAAATTCCTGCAGCCACAGCATTATCGCCTATTTCAGCTACGCGTCGTTTGCCTTGTTCTTCTCTACTAAGTAAGAAGTCAGGTAGTGAGGCAGTACTAGTTGGCGCAGCCTGACGTGGTATTGCTGGTGCTTGTGGCGCACCCCCTGCCATTCTGACTATCTCTTCCATTGTTATTTCGTTAGTTTCAACGGGAGTAGGTTGTTGTCCAGCAGTTTGTTCGCTTACGACATCGGCTTTTTGCCCTGCAGCGGCAGCGGCCATCTCTTGTTGTTCCGTATTCACTGCATCCATTAAGTCCTGTTCTCGCCGTTGTGCAGCTAAATCAACACCGCCGGTAGGCATGACTTCTGTAACGGATTCGGTTTCTACAACTTTTTCAGCGGTAGGAAGCACACCCCTAGCTCGTTCTCCACCCATAGCTTCTATGTTTGTAGCCCTTTGCCTTTTTGCACGTTCTCCTATAGCGTCAAAAAAACCACCCACAGTTTCTCTTTGCTGTTTTAGTTTTTGCTCGCTAATTAACATGTTTCTTACTGATTCTCGGGAAGCACTTCGTAACCCTAGCTTCCTAATAGCAGCATCTATTTCTTCTTCCGTGGGTATATAACTCCCTTCTTCACCGCTAAACCCAACAATACCGCCGTTGTACATACGCTCTAAATTCGGTGCAGGTTGAGATAGCAGACCACCGCCAGCCATCATTGGTTGACCCTGTGGACGTTGTTGTTGAGGGCGTTGTTGCTGGGGCTGTTGTCCCACCTGTTGCATACGTTTCTGTTGCTCCTGCTGTTTCTGAGCAAGCACGCCAGCGACACCTTTAGTGCGGTCACGTAAGTTTTTCATACCAGATAGTGCTGGAGCCATTTGTTCTTTTTCGGAAGCAATAAGCGTCTGTTCTAACTGGTCAGCTACAGTCGGTGGGTTACCTTGCATCTGTAACGCAGCAAGTTGTTTTTCCTTCTGTACTTTTTCTGCGGCACGTTGCGCTGCAATCAAGTCAAGAATGTTTTTACTCTGCCCGTACTGTTGCATTAACGCGTTAGGATCATTCTTCATCCTAGCAGCGCGTTGAGTAATTTGTTGGTCAATACCACCCATAGGATTCATAGCCATTAGCCGTCCCCTCCAAGTCCAAACAGGCTGAGAATACCACCCGCCCCACTTATAAATTCGCTTAACGCACTAGGCTGTTGATAGCTATACTGCTGTGCGCTAATAGGTAGTCCTTGGAGCAGCGACTGTTGATACTGTACTTGTTTGTACGGGAAGTCGCGTTCTTCTTCAAACTGAGCCAGATCCGCAGATATACCCGCTTGTTCGATGGCACGTTCTTGTGCACCAAGATTAGCTTGTGATGCCAAGGCTTCCAGACCGTACCGATTGGCTGCGTCTTGTGCAGTTTGTTGCCGTTGTTGTTCCGTATTGAACTGGTCTCTATCACGGTTATATATGTCCTGCGCTAAACTTTGCTCGACGTTAAACTGATTTGTAGCTTGGTTAAATGCGTCTTGTTTTCTGCCTTGTTCAACGTTGAACTGATTCATGGCTTGAGTATAAGCATCTTGATAGCCCTGACCGGTAATGGCTGCAAGGTTTTGTCCAAGGTTACGGTTCAACTCAGATTCCATAATAGCCTGACGTGACCCACCATAGGCACCAGCCTGAGTCAATCGCCCTGCATCAGCAAGTCTTGAAATCTGTGCTTGGCGTCGAGCTTCTTCAATTTGCGGATCTAACGCAGCCTGCACATAGGGATTCATATAGTCTTGGGCTGATTGAGCATTAAACTGTTGCGTTTGAAACCCTGCTCTTGGTTGTTGTTGCGTAAAAGTCCCTCCAAACGCTTCAGGCTGAAAAGCGCCCATCTGTTGAGTGGGTACTGCAAGTCCTGCTATACCTTGGAACGCTGCTTGTTGCCCTGTAGATTGCCCAGCGGTGAGCGGCCCTGTATACCCTGTATACCCTTGATTAGCGAGTGCCTGACCTTTGCCAAGCATACCCGTTACGTAAGGTGCTGCCCACGGGGCTAACGAACCCGTTTCTGAAGTTGGATCTCCGACTGCCATAATCTTCTACCTGCTTGGTATGAATTTGTTAGGGTTTATCTCTTTACCTTGTTCTTTATTACCGGTACGGGCTTGTCGAACTTTGTCCATCATACCGTATAGCGTGTTAGCACCAGCACTAGAATTGCCGTTACCTAGATGACTAACAACATCTGCAGGGATAACGAACTCCCCGTCGCTTAATCTGGCTTCTTGAGTACCATCAATTGTAGCAGGGATCTTGTCAGCCATTCCATCCGTCGAGCCACCTAAATAGTAACCCCTACCAGTACTCCCGCCAGCCGAATATGGATGGTATCTACGGTTGTATGCAGAAGCAGCGCCACCACCAGCAAGGGCAGCGATGCCCCCACCGTATTTGTATTGCGAAGTAAAGTTAGAAAGCCCTTGCTGCTGGGGTACTGGGTTTGAATTTATTACGCTAGAGGCAGGAGCACCGCTACTTGTACCAGAAGGCTCAACAAACGGAGTAAGTGAATAATCTTTGGTAGTAGTAGCTTCGCTTAACCCCATACCGGTAGCAGTTGGCGCACTATAAGTGCCGGGGTAACCCATAGCATTTGCAGTGTTCATCGCTGCAAGTTGTGCCGCTTGAGGTGTTAATATGTTCTTAGCCTGCTCTTCCATTCCCGGTGAGGTATAAGCAAAGTCGGTAAAGTATCGTTGCCCTCTGCTGCCCGGTCTTCGGTCAGGGTTATACGTTCCCGGCACTGCACCACGCACGAAAGAATAGTTAGGCACGCCGATAAGCATTTTGCCATCTGCATCTACAGTAACACCACCAGCATTTGTATTGGATAAAGGTAGGTTATACCCAACGGTAGTGTTAGCGTTAATACCGTTGTTTGCGCTTAACGAACCCAACCCTTCGGTTTCTGGCCCTGCATCCATTATCTCAAGTGCATCGGCATAGTAATCAAAGAAACTCATTAACTGTCTCCATAACGCATTATCTGCATAATTTCGTCGGTAAAATCATAGTCTACTTTACCCCCTTGTGCCATCCCTCCGATCTGCAACGGACCTGACGTACTGCTTTGTCGCTGCGCCATTTGCTGTTGTTGCGCCATCTGTGGTTTGCCGTAAGGAGATGGGAATAAACTCTTTTGTTGCGGTGTAGCAAAGACATCTTCAAAGTCGTATATGTAGTTTATACGCGCAGGGTCAGGAGTGCTTACATCTACTCTTGTACCTGATAGATCCCCTGAGCTTGCTAACGCATTAACTAGTGCAGTTTGTCCTACAAGTTGGCGTGTGTCCTTAGCTTCGCTGCTAATCAGACCCCGTGTTATTTCGTCTTGGTCGCTTATAAACCCTGTTAGTTCTAATTGCCTTTGCGCTGCATCTGCGTACAGCCCTGTAGCAGGAATTTCGCCAACACCGTCCACACCTGCATCTACAAACCCTTGAAGCAACCCGATGTCAATGTCGTTAATGACGCCATCAAAGTTAGCGTCGTATATACGAATATCGTTGTTGATTTCAGTAATTGCTTCGTCTTCACCGATTAACCCAACAACAAAATCTATGTCTTCTTGCGTAAGGTCTGTGGCAGGGATGCCAATTACTTCACTAATGTAGTCTAAATACTCGGTTGTATTCTCTTCAGAAGCATCTATACGTTCGATTATAGTTTCTTCAGTCTCACCAATACTGGTTAAGATTTCTTCTTTAGTAATCCCAAGATCAGTAGATAGGTCACTAAGCGCAAGACTTAGAGCTTCGTCACGAGTTTTACCGTCTAATTCATACTGTACAATAAGATCATTAAGGTTATTTATGTTGACGTTTGTGGCATCAATCTGAGCACTTACGCCTTTTACAGCATCTAAAATAGTCTCTTCAGTCTCACCAAGACTTGTTAACAAAGTATCTTCTGTAACACCAAGTTGATCTGATAAGTCACTAATGGCTTGTGCTAAGGCTTCGTCGTTACTAAGTCCTTGAGCTATATACCCGTCTACTATGCCAGCAAGATCAGAAAGATCACCGGAAACACCAGCAACACCTTCAGCGACGGCTTCGATACCTGCAGCAAGATTAGCTTCAGTTATACCAAGTTGTTCGAGAAGTTCTTCTTTAGTCAATCCAAGTTCGGCTGAAAGTCCAGACAAAGCTATATCTGTAGCTTCCGTTACGGATATGCCATTAGTGACAAGGCCATCTATACGCGTGTTTAAGTCTTCAATTTGACTACTAACACCAGCAACGTCTTCAGCAACACCAGCAATATCAGCAGCAAGATTAGCTTCAGTTGTACCAAGTTGTTCAAGAATATCGTCTTTAGTAGTACCTAATTGCTCGGATAGATTCGATAGAACTTCATCTACAGCTTCTGCACGACTAGCACCTTCTGCTACTAGAGCATCTATCTGTGCGTATAACCCAGTAGCGGGTCTACTTTCATCTTCTTCAGTATCAGGATCATCAGGTCGCGCAGGCAAACCAACCCGCGTAGATACAGAATTTATACTGCTGTCTAAACCATCTAAAGTTTTATTAATGTCGTCAACATCAAGACCTAAACTATCTAATTCGGTTGCTAAGTCTTCTTTAATGCCTTCACGTAAGGTTTCTAAATCTTCTAAAGTAGCAACCCCAACTAGACTTTCTTCTACACCGGATAAAATATCTTTTACTTCTTCTACGTCAAACCCAAGTGTATCTAGTTGGTCACCTAAAGTAGTAAGTACTTCTTCTTTTGCTGCTTCTACATCGCTTAGAAGTGCAAGCCTATCGTCTTCGTCTTCTGTTTCAGGCATTTCGTATACGGGCAGGCCAGTTTCGGGGTCGATGGGAATACCATTTTCATCAACAAGAGCTGGTACACCATCCTCATCCACCTCTATTTCAAACGGATTTTTATCGCCTTCTTCCCAATCAGGATTATCAAGTTCCGCTAACGGAATAGCTTTGATGACGTTACCCGCAGCATCAAAAATTTGAACCGTTTGCTCAGTGATCTGCCCAACAGTCGTTTCAATACTTTCTTTAACCTGCGTGATAACCCCATCTTCACCTACAAAAAGTTCTCCTACACTAGATGGGCCTACATAAACCCCTTGTTCATATAAAGGTACAATTATAGGCGGCCCATTGACGGGCAGGGGCACAGGGAATTTTATTTCTACTTGTACGTTTGGCGAACCAAATACACCTGATGGGGCACCTATCGTTCCTCCCGGCGTAGTCTTTATTACCAACGGCGAAGGCAGGCCAGCCCCGCTCCAAGGGCCACCGGGAGGGCCAAGCATGTCATCAAGTATTTCTTGTAACGTCTTAGGACGACCGCCCGGCCCAGTCCCAAATATGGCGTTACGCACACCAGTAGCCAGACGACCGATCTGCACCCCAAGATCGTACTCAATATTTTCCCTAGCCCATTTATCAAATTGTTCTTCTGTAAGAGAGCCATCGTTATCGGCAGTCGCTCCCTCTAACATATCTTGTAATTTCTTTTGGTCTTCTGGGTTAAAAGGGTCTAATGCAATCCCTGTACGTTGCTCAAATACTTCTGCAAGTTCATCAATTGTTGTTGCGCGAGAGTCTATATTTTTAATTACATCAGACTCACTACCGTTACCAACAAGTTCTGCATAGTCTTCTTCACTAAGGTTAGCGACATCGTAGTTTTGGGCACGCGCAATATCCTCTAACTCAGATTTAGTAACAAAACGCTCATCAAAATCATCAAATATCTCTTTTGACTTGGCTTCAATTTCAGCTTGATCGCCTTGTTGAGCAAGTTTTTCCGCTTCTTCGTCTGATATCTCTAGTCCGTTTTGTGCGGCGAACTCCTTTACTTCTTCTGCGGTGATTTGGCGTTTATCTACGTAGTCTGCTAAATCTTCTAGTTCCGACTGTTCGTGATTTGCGGTGTTACGTGCATATTCTTCTTGCCCTGCAGCATCGGTAGGGTAATCATATTCGGCTTGCCCTATACGATCTTGTATTTCTTCTGCAGTAGGTTCGTACCCGTTCTCTGCTTCAAACGCTGCTATGGCTTCCGCTTCAGTGACGTACCGTGGATCTACATAATCAGCTACTTCTTGTTCGGTTGTTTCCGTAAAGGTCTCATCACCTTGCCCCATACGTGCTTTAATTTCTTCTGGGGTTGCTCGATAACCTTCGTCTTCAAATGCTTGTTTAGCCTCATCATAAGTAATCTGACGAGGATCTATATAGGCTTTTATTTCCTGTTCAGTTTTACCCGCAAACGCTTCTGCTTCTTCAGGAGTAGGGGCATAACCTCGATCTTCAAATATATCTTGGGCTTCCCCAACTAATCGTGCTTGTTCTGCTGCTTCCTCTGCGGCTACACGGGCTGCTTCTTCTGCAGCTAAACGATCTGCTTCCGCTTGTTCTTCTGCGGCTACACGGGCTGCTTCTTCTGCAGCTAAACGATCTGCTTCCGCTTGTTCTTCTGCGGCTACA
>Ga0208899_1000671_pt1 | contig 25501 bp, 32 predicted proteins | sample VirMetDEL_Nov_24_FD_184518 | JGI IMG/M metagenome (GOLD analysis project Ga0208899, IMG submission 184518) | Aqueous microbial communities from the Delaware River and Bay under freshwater to marine salinity gradient to study organic matter... | ecosystem: Environmental > Aquatic > Marine >... | reverse complement strand
TCTAGAAGGAGAGGGTATGTTTGGAAAAGCAGTTGATCAAAGTAAAGCTCCAGCAGGATGGTCTACACAAAACCAAAGAGAGTATAATATACTAAAAGAAAAAGGAAATGTAAAAGCAATGTGGAACGGAAAAGAGTGGGATGTGTATTCTCCTGATCCAGCATTTATAGGTTCGGCTTTTGGTAAGCCGGGAACTCGTGGATTAAAATCTAAATACGGAAACATCTTTGAAAATATAAAAACAGGATTTGAGAAATCTGGTGGTATAAAAACAGGACCTGCAGGAATTATAACAGGATTTGCACAAGCATCTAACAAAAAACTACAAGACAACGTTGATTCTACTTTTGATGCCTACAATAAAGACAAAAAAGTTTCTGAAACATTAAGTAACAAAACAAATAATGTTAAAAGAAAACCAACGACAGAAAAACAACTTAAAGATTTAGGTGTATCAAAACCAACAGTAAAAACAACAGCACCAGTTACTAATAATAATGATGATGACGATGATAAGTTTAGAGAAAAACGAAGAGAACAACAAGAAGATAAAGGAGTAAAAGGATCAGGTTTAACTGAAAAACAAATAAAAGAAACGGATGATGTATTTGAAAAAAGCACTGGCATAAGAAGATAAGTGAATTAATACTGTTCACATTGTTGGCTACTCACACCCCCAAGTGGCTACTATGACCCCAACAACAAAGGAGAAGAACATGGCAGAACAAACACAAGCTATGACTAAAGAAGTTAAAATAGAAAAGAAAGCATTTATGGCAAAGCCATATAGCAGAGAAGACAAAATAAAAAAAGACGAAGATGAATTAAAGAAATTAGTAGAGGAGCAAAAAAATGATTCTGACACTAAAGAACCTGAAACGGAAGATGAAGGCACGGAGAATCCTACGAGTGCTGAAGAAAGAAGTTTTAAAAAACGTTATGGCGATCTACGAAGACACACGCAAAAACAAACCGAAGACTTAAAGAAAGAGTTAGAGAGTGTAAAGAAACAGTTAGAGTCATCAACAAAGAGTGAAATTAAATTACCCAAGACTGAAGCAGAGCTAGAAGATTGGGCAAAAGAATATCCTGATGTTGCAGCTATTGTAGAAACTATTGCTATTAAAAAAGCAAAAGAACAAAACGAAATGCTAGAAGGTCGCATGAAAGAGTATGAAGACCTAAGAGTTGAAGCATCAAAAGAAAAAGCTGAAGTAGAATTGTTAAGATTACATCCTGACTTTGGTGAGATTAGAGATAGTGATGAGTTCCATGAGTGGGCAGACCAACAGCCTAAGTGGGTACAAGATGCACTGTATGAGAATAGTTCTGATGCAAGATCAGCTGCAAGAGCAATTGATCTATATAAAGCAGACAAGGACATTAAACCTAAAAAGAAATCTGACAAAAAAGATGCAGCAAAAGCTGTAGATACTAGATCAGAGAGAAGTCAACCTACTACAGATGAAACAGCTTCTTATTTAAAAGAGTCTCAAGTAGAAAAGATGAGCCCTCAAGAATATGAGAAACGTGCTGACGAAGTAATGGAAGCAATAAGAAGTGGTAAATTTGTATATGACCTATCAGGTTCAGCTAGGTAATAGCAAAAAAATGGTTGACAAATAAGCATTTGTAGGTATAACTACAGATAACGTATGAACTAGCCCACATAGTGCAACCTAGGAATTACGTATATAATTCGCAAATTACATTAATACATTGAGACTAACTCTATAAGTATAAGCCCAACCTTTGAATGCGATTGCAACGTGTTCTCTGTTTGCACCTTTTGCTGTAGACCTCTGAGCGTATAGTACTTTTTGCATCTGTTTAAGTAAAAGAAAAAGGAGACTTATAATGGCTTTTACTAGCGTGGCAGGACATGGAAATTTACCTAATGGTAATTTCTCGCCAATCATATATTCTAAACAGGTACAACTTGCATTTCGCAAGGGTTCTGTTGTAGAAGCAATAACTAATTCAGACTACTTTGGTGAAATTGCAAACTTTGGAGATACAGTTAAAGTAATCAAAGAACCTGAAATTACAGTCAAGTCTTATGCTCGTGGTACAACTATTTCACCACAAGACATTGACGATGAAGAGTTTTCTCTTGTCATTGACAAAGCAAATTACTTTGCATTTAAAGTTGATGATATTGAAGAAGCTCATTCGCATATTAACTTTCAATCACTTGCATCTGATCGTGCAGCATACAGATTGAAAGATCAATACGACCAAGAAGTACTAGGTTATTTATCAGGATTTAAACAGTCAGCATTACATGGTGCGGCTGATACTGCTAATACCACAGTCAACGGAACTAAAGCTGTTTCATCAGCAGGTAGTGATGAACTACTCGCTTCTATGAAATTAGATGCTAGTGACTTTGGCGATGGTGATGGTAGTACAGGTTCTGCAAGTAACAGTATCTTACTTAAACCAAGAGCAGGTGGATCAACAGACACAACTCCTGCTGATGGTACAACTTTTCCATTGACATTGATTGCTCGTATGTCAAGGAAATTGGATCAACAAAACGTTGACTCAGCAAATAGATGGCTTGTAGTTGACCCTGTATTTGTTGAACTATTAAAAGACGAAGACTCAAGACTGTTTAACGCAGACTTTGGTGGAAACACAGGTGGTCTTCAGAATGGTATGGTTCTAAACAATTTACATGGTTTTAAAGTATACATGTCAAATAACTTGCCGTCAGTTGGTACTGGTCCGGGAACTCAAGCTGCTTCCAATACATCTAACTATGGTGTTATTGTAGGTGGACACAGTTCTGCTATAGCTACTGCTGAACAAATCAACAAGACAGAAACTTACAGGGACCCTGATAGTTTCGCTGATATTGTTCGTGGTATGCATTTGTATGGTAGAAAGATTCTAAGACCAGAATGTATTACTACTGCAATCTACAACATAGCATAAGGGAGAATAGATAATGGCTACAGTAACATCTTTACTTTTACCAGCTCATGGTAATACTCAAAGAGGAAGACAACCTTATCAAATTCAAAAGACTATTGATCTTACTGCACAAGCAATTTCTTGTACAGGTGGTGACGTAGTTCAGTGCTTAACAATTCCTGCACATACTAAAATTATTGCAGCAGGTTTTGAGGTTGAAGAAAGTGCAACTATGAACACAGGCACTAACGCTACTGCTATACTAGGTACAGGAGCAGACGACAACGAATATGTTGCTGCTTTTGATATTGATGGTGCGGCAGACGGAGCATATGCTCCTAGTGTTACTCCATCAGCAGACGTAGTTCTTAGCACAGCAGACACGCTTGATTTAACTTTCGCAGGAGATGGTGCAACTTTCTCAGCAGGTAAAATCAGAGTGTATGCTATACTAGCTGATGTCAGCGACATGGGTCAAGGAACTGGAAATGGTTTCAATGCCGATGAAGTAGACAGAGATACATTAGCGTAACTCACTTAACATAGGAAGGGCAGGGTAACTTGCCTTTCCTTTTAACAGGAATTTATTATGACAGTTGAGGTGAAAAGAAGAATAAACGCATTTCTAGATTTATCTAGTACTGATCTTACTACACTTTATACTTGTCCTACAAATAGAACAGCATTAATTAAAGAGATTTTTATATGTAATGTTGATACTACAAACAGTACAGACATTACATTAGCAATTACAGACACATCAGCTTCTACTACTTTTAATTTAATTAAAACTAAAACAGTTGCTAATGATGACTTTTTAAGATTAGATAGTGCAGACATTATATTAGAGTCAGGAGATATAATAAAGGCACAGGCAAGTGCGGCAGACGATTTAGAAGTGTCTGCATTTATAGAAGAATATCCTGACCCAATGAGGTAAACATGTCAATTACGACTGCAATGACAACAACTTTCAAAAAAGAGTTACTTCAAGGCTTACATGACCTTGATGGACACACTCTTAAAATAGCGTTAATTAAATCCGGTGAATCAGGAACATATAACGCAACATCCACAAACTATTCAAACATAACAGACGCATCAGATGAAGCATCAGGTACAGGGTACTCTAGTGGTGGTGCAACTTTGGGAAGTGTAGCTATAACTGTAAGTGGCACAACTGCTCTTGTAGACTTTGCAGATGTTAGCTTTAGTAACTCTACTATCTCAGCTGCAGGTGCAATGATATATAATGCAAGTGCAGGTAGCAGAGCAATAGCAGTAATTAGTTTTGGTGGAACAGTAGCATCTACGGCAGGTACATTTACAGTAGCTATGCCGACAGCAGATGCAAGTGATGCAATTATAAGGTTAGCATAAGTATGGCTCTTGAAGTACATGACAGAGTAAAAGAAACTACTACTACTACAGGAAGCTCTGATGCATATGCTTTAGGTGGTGCAGTAACAGGTTTTGAAACTTTTGGCTCACATTTAGGTGATACTGATACAACTTACTATGTATGTACTGATGGAACAAACTTTGAAATTGGTATAGGTACATATAACAGTTCAGGAAACACATTAACAAGAACAACTATACTTGCAAGTTCTAACTCAGGCAATGACAATGTTCACAGTTGGGCATCAGGAACAAAAGAAATATTTATAACATATCCATCAAGTAAGGCTGTGTTTAAAGATGCAAGTAATAATATCAATGGAACATTTGTAGGTAATATCACAGGTGATGTTACAGGCAATGCTGATACTGCTACTGCTTTAGAAAATGCTAGAGCAATTAATGGTGTAAGTTTTAATGGAACAGGTGATATAACTGTAACTGCCGCAGCAGGAACATTATCAGGTAATACACTTAAATCAACAGTAACTGCATCTAGTTTAACCAGTCTTGGAACACTAGCTAGTAATTTAAACTTAGGTGGACAAGATATTGTAACTACAGCATCCAATCAAGATATTGATCTTGCGGCACATGGAACTGGTAGAGTTGTAGTTAAAGGCAATGATAACGCAGGAGCACTTGTTCTTAATTGTGAAGCAAACAGTCATGGTCAAACAATTCTAGCTGCACCACATTCTGCTAGAGCGGCTAATACATTAAGACTTCCTGATCATGGTATTGATGTTACTACTACATCAGATTTAGTTTCTACAACAATAGCACAAACTTTAACTAATAAAACTATTGACTCAGATAGTAATACAATAACAAACATTGTTAACGCTGATATAAAATCTAGTGCAGCAATTGCAAATTCAAAACTAGCTAACTCTTCTATTAACTTTGGTGGTGTATCTTTAGCATTGGGTGCAAGTGATACAACACCTGCTTTTGATTTATCTGATGCAACTGCCTATCCTACAAGTTCACTAGTAGGAACAATTACAAATGCACAACTTGCAGGTAGTATTGCTAATAGTAAACTAGCAAATGACTCAGTAAGTTTTGGAGGAATATCTCTAGATTTAGGAGCAAGTGATGCTACTCCTGCTTTTAATTTATCAGATGCAACTAATTATCCTACAAGTTCATTGTCAGGAACAATTACAAATGCACAGTTAGCAGGGTCTATAGCTAATGCTAAACTAGCTAACTCAAGCATAACTGTAGCAGATGCTTCTAGCTCAACAGCTATAGCGTTAGGTGGTACACTTACCTTTTCAGGAACAAGTAATGAAGTTGTGGTTGGAGAGAGTTCAGGAACAATAACGATTGGGTTGCCAGATGCGATTACAGCAAATGTTACAGGTGCTTTAACAGGTAATGCAGACACAGCCACAGCATTAGCTACAGGTAGAACTATTGGAATGACAGGAGATGTTGTTTGGACATCTGCTAGTTTTACTGGTGCAGGTAACGTAACAGGATCAGCTACAATACAAGCAGGTGCTGTTGAAAATTCTATGTTGGCAGACGATGCTGTTGGTGCTGCTGAACTTGCATCAAACGCTGTAGTCAACGCAAGTGTAGCATCAAATGCAGCAATAGCATTTAGTAAGATGGCAGACTTAACAGTATCAAGGGCATTAGTGTCAGATGGTAGTGGTAATCTTATTGTAAGTGCTGTTACATCAACAGAGATAGGTCACTTAGATGGTGTGACATCAGCAATACAAACACAGATAGATGCAAAGACAACAGCAACAGCAGCATCTAATGAAGCAACAGCATTAGCAATAGCGTTAGGATAAAATATGGCAAATACATTTAAACTTAAAAACAATGCACTAATGCCAAGTAGTGCAGGAACACCAGATACATTATATACTGTTCCAAGCAGCACAACAACAATCGTTCTTGGATTAATGTTATGTAATGTACATACTTCTCAAGTTACGGCTACTGTCACAGTAACAGACAACGAAAGTGCTGATGTTGTTTCTCACTTGTTAAAAGATGTTCCAGTACCAGCAGGAAGTAGTATTGAGGTTATGGCAGGAAATAAATTAGTTTTGGAAGCAACTGATATTATTAAAGTAGACTGTTCTGTAGCTGATAAAATTAGTGCTACAATGAGTATCATGGAGATAACCTAATGCCATACATAGGTAAAGATGTAGCAACAGCATATCAAAGTACAACAGCCGTACAGAGATTTAATGGTGACGGCAGTGATACAACATTTACGTTGACAACAACTGTAAGTTCTGTGCAAGACGTTCTTGTATCTGTAGATGGTGTGGTACAGGATACGGCAGCTTACACAATACCTGATGGTACAACTTTAACTTTTACTGCCGCACCTTCAAGTGGAACAGGTAACATATTTGTAAACTACCTAGCTCCTCAAGCATCAACAATAACACCTGCCGCTGAGAACAAAGGTAACTTTAAAGGTGGTGGATTATTTAGAACAAATGCTCAGTCATTGACAGCGAACATAACAATACTTGCTACAGAAAATGCTAACGTAACAGGTCCATTTACAGTTGCAAGTGGAGTGACACTTACGATTGAGTCAGGTGGGACATTGGTGACTTTATGAGTACATTACTAGCAGATACAATTAGAAAAACTGGTGGAACAGCAGGAGTAGACATAAGAGTAAAAAATACTTCTGTGTATGAAACAGACAACAGCACTAGCAATACACAAAATCTTGTGCAAAGCTTAGTAAAAACTTGGTTTACTGCAACAAATGATAGTGGAGATGCTATTTTTAATGATTCATTTAATTGTAGTTCTACAACAGATGTTGCAGGTGGTAATTATACAATAGCATTTACTAATAACTTTGGAGGAAACAAAATATATACAGTATCTGGTTGTATGGGTCATGCATCAGATGTTACTGACCATGTTTACAATGTTCAACCAAAACAAGATGATGATGTGACATCAAGTAGTATAGAACTTGTAACAGCATACGCTTCAGCTAGTGCATCAGGGATTGCTGATTATGCATATTTAAATGCAACAATGTGTGGAGACTTAGCATGAGTACAGCTAAAGTCAACACTCTTACAGGCACAACTTCAGCAGGTTCAATCGTTGTAACAGGTGAAGGTGGTTCTACTACTACTAATCTGCAACAAGGTTTAACCAAAGTTTGGTATGCAGGAAATCATAGTGGTGGAGCAATTTCTGCTACTGATAGTTTTAATGTTGGTAGCTATACAGATGTAGCGTCAGGTATTCATAAACCTAATTTTACAAATAACTTTAGGGCAGCAGAAGGCTATGGTCATGCAGGAACACATGGTGCAAATGAAGACGTAATTGATAATCATTACACACAACAAGTTCATAATAGAAACGACATAGATACAGGAAGTTGTGAAATTGTATCAGCGTATGGTAATGCTGGTGCACAAGGTGTGGCAGATTATCACTATGTTACTAATCAGTTTGTAGGAGACTTAGCATAATGGCTTTTGGTAATTTAAAATTTGATACGCTGACAACTTCTGATGCTAAGAACACAAGTACAGAAAAGTCTATTGATACGAGTTATTTATTTAATGGTGTGGCAAAGGCTTGGAGTAACATTAATGGAACTAGCACTTTAGCTACTAGAGATAGCTTTAATGTAGGTAGCACTACAGATAATGGCACAGGTAATTATACTAATAATTTTACTAACAATATGTCTAATGATGGTTTTTCAGCATCAGTTAATAGCCAAGATGCATCTACTAGAACTAATGTACATTCAAGTTTTGAAGGACAAACTACTAGCACTATTTTAACATATCATTATGAAGGTGGTAGTTTAGTAGATACTAATAGACAAGGTACAATTGCTATGGGAGATTTAGCATGATAAAAACACCAGAGTTTCAAGGAACACATCTATGGGAACGATTGCATTGGGCAAAAGAGAACCTAGAGAAAGTGCAATCAGATATACGAGTAGTATATGAAGACCCAGAGGATATGGATAATCCTGCAAAGATATTAGTTCCTGACCCTAATTGGATGGCTTGTGCATTACAGGGTGGCATACTACCACCTGTTGAAGTATATTGGGAATTAGCAAAAGACGAAGCACAACCTGATTTTGAAAAACATACGAGAGGGTATTTGTTGCATAACACTAAACCTGTTGAAGCAATGACAGAGGAACAAGCAATAGAATACCTAATCCAAAAAGATATCCCACAACGTGTATGGCGAACATGGGATGAAGGTAATAAACCAAAGATGGTTATATGCCAAACACATCAACTGCCTGAACATCGTCAATGGCGAAATGCATGGCAGATAACTGATGATATAGAACTAGCAGCATAAGGAGAAACATATGACAAGTTTTATTGTAGACAAAGATGGCAACCAGATTGATGCTTCAACTGTTTCATCAAAGCCATCTGACCGACATTTTAGAAATGCTTGGGCAATTTCTGGTAAAGTTATAGCTGAAGATATGACTAAAGCTAAAGAAATATTTAAAGCAAAAATTAGAGAAGTAAGAAAACCTTTGTTAGAAGCTGAAGATGTAGTATACATGAAAGCACTAGAAGATGCTGACAGCGATGCACAGACTGCAAGTAAGAATAAGAAGAAAGCATTGAGAGATGCACCTGCAGCAAGTGCAATTACAAATGCAGATACAATCGCTAAACTAAAAGCAGCGTGGGATACATCTGTACTTGGTGACAGTCCTTACGCATAAGGAGTAACGATGGCTTTAACTAAAGTAAGAACAAGTGGCATGGCTGATTCTGCAATTACCACAGCAAAGATAGCAGATTCAAATATAACAAATGCAAAACTTAGTGACACATTTGGAATGGTACATCTTAATACAACCACAGTTTCTAGTGGTGTAGCAAATGTAACTTTTAGTTCGTCTTTAATAACTGATACATATATGGACTATAAAGTTACTATTAGATTTGCAGCAGGTGCAACAAACGGACAAGCACTTTTGGTTTATTTATCAGATAATAATGGTACAGCTTATGATATATATGCTGAACAACATATGCGATACCACGATTTGAAAGCATCTCTTGCTTCTGGTAATGCTGGAACAACTGGTAATTCTGCGTTTAACGTACAATTAGGTGCTGGTACAGAAAGTACTGCAAATAGGGGTATTAATGCAACTATAACTTTTATTGGGTTAAGACAAACTACTGGTTATAAAGCACTCCGTTATGATTGTATTGGAGCTCATGACAATGATGGTGGACATAATACTGGTAATGACTATTGGTGGGAAGGTGCTGCAAAAATTATAGGTTCGTCAAATTCTGATAGAACAGCGATTAATAATTTAAAGTTTCAATTTGCAAGTGGCAATGTTGCACAGGGTACGTTTAGTTTGTATGGGATAGTAGCATCATGAAAAAGATTGTGGATGGCATTGAAATTGAAATGACAGATGCAGAGATTGCATCAAAACAAGCAGAAGATAAACAAAATTTAGAAGGAACATTAGTACAAAGAATGTCTGTTTTAAGAAACAAAAGAAATAATTTATTAGCTGAAACAGATTGGATGGCTAGTTCTGATGTTACCATAAGTAACGATTGGAAAACATACAGACAAGCATTGCGAGATATTACTAAAACAGAGCCAACTGATATGGCTTTAAGCAATATAACATTCCCAACGAAACCGAGTTAATTATGCCATACATAGGAAAAGCACCAAATTTTGGAGTAAGAAACAGATACATCTATCAAGCCACAGCAGGTCAAACCTCTTTCAGTGGATCAGATAGTAGCTCCCTAGTTCTATCATACAACGACAGTTTGTATATGGATGTGTATCAGAATGGTGTGCTGTTAAAGCCCGGAACTGACTATACAGCTACAACAGGCACAACAGTCGTTCTTGTTACAGGTGCAAGTTTAAATGACGTAGTTGAGATGGTTGTGTATGATGTGTTTAGCGTAAACAATACTTACACTAAAACAGAGTCAGATACACGTTATCCATTTAAAGGCAACAACAGTATTATAAGGTTAAATGGTCAGACTATATCAGCAGACATTACAATTGACAGTGATGAGAATGGTCAAAGTGCAGGCCCTATAACACAGAACGCTACAGTGACTGTTAATGGTTATTGGAGTATCGTATGACTAGTCAGTTAAATGTAGACACAATAGCTAACAAGGCAGGTTCTGGAACTGTAGCTTTTACAAAACAAGAAGGTGTAAAAGCAAGATTAAACTATAATGACAATTCAGCATCAATAAGAGAAACTTTTAATGTTTCTTCAATTAGTGATGAAGCCGCAGGTAAATTTAAACCTACTTGGACTAATAATTTTGGTAATGTAAATTACTCAGCTACTGCAAATCATGGCGAAGATGCAAGTTTATACTCTAATTTTGGGGATGGAAGTAGAATTAGTTGGTTTAACTCATCAAGAACAACAGCACTTACTTATGGTTCAACTGATGTTTTTGGTGATGGTTTTAGAGATATGGTCGCAGTAGATGGAATGTTTGTAGGAGATTTAGCGTAATGGCAAGTGTACTAAAAGTAGATTCAATACAAGACACATCAGGAACTGGTAATATATTAATGCCTAACAGACCATGTTTTTATGCGTATATGAGCAGTGGTTCTTTTGCACCAGATTCATCAAACTCAACAAAGACACCTTTGAATGCAACAGAAGTTAATCAAGGCAGTTGTTGGTCAACTACAGATCATCAATTTACAGCACCTGTAGCAGGAATTTATAGTATAACTTGGGGTTTTACATTTCAAGACAGTGATAATTCAAGATATGTAGCATCAAGAATATATAAAAATGGTTCTAATATAGGTTCTGCTCACAGACAATCACAACCAACAGCACAAGGTGGTAATCAGTATGATGGTATTGATGGTTTAAAAATGATTTTATCTTTTTCAGCAAGTGAAACATTTTACGTTATACTGCAACCATCAGCTACTTTAACTGTTTCTGCTGAATATGGAACATACATGAGTGGATTTTTAATAGGTTAAAATATGGCAAGTGAACTAAGAGTAAATACGTTAAAGGATGCAAGTGGCAATAACTCTGTAGCAACGAGTGTGGTGTTTGCAGGTTCGGCAAAGGCTTGGATTAATCCTGCTGCAAATTTAGCAAGTATATTAGATAGTTATAATGTGTCTTCTCTTGATGATGACGGAACAGGAGATGGTGGAGTACATATAACAAATGATATTTCTTCAGTTAACTATGCTATTTCTGGCATAGCAGATGATGGTGGAACAAGTGATTCTTGGTCAATGGTTGATGTTACAAATGGAACACAAGCAGCAGGTTCTTTTGATTTTGAAGTTCATTGGGGAAACGCTGGAAACAATAGAACAAATGCAGATTATGAAGTATATCTTGTAGTACACGGAGATTTAGCATGAGTAAAGCAGCAGAATTAGCGGCATTGATAGGAAGTCAGTCTTCTTTGGCTAATCGTAATATGATTATAAATGGTGACATGGCTGTTGCACAAAGAGGAACAAGTACATCTAGTGTAACGTCATCTGGTTATTATGCGTGTGACAGATGGAAAATTCTTGATAACTCGGATGCCACGCTTACAATATCTCAAGCAACAGATTTACCATCAGGTCAAGGTTTTAATAATAGTTTTAAAATAGATGTAACAACTGCTGACTCAAGTGTAGGAGCAGCACAGTATGCAATAATAAGACAAGGTTTTGAAGGTCAATTCTTACCAAGATTACAAAAAGGGTTTTCAACAGCTAAATCAAGTACAGTTTCTTTTTGGGTAAAATCAGGATTAACAGGAACACATATATGTAGATTGTATGACCACGATAATTCAAGACAAATATCTAAATCATATACAGTAAATGCAGCAGATACTTGGGAGCATAAAACAATTACCTTTGCAGGTGATACATCAACAGGTGACCCATTAGATAATGATAATGCACAAAGCATGACATTAGATTTTTGGTTACTTGCTGGTTCTAATTTTACAAGTGGTTCGTTACAAACTACTTGGGCTGATGATACTGCTGCAAATTCTGCTGTAGGGCAAGTAAATGTTTTGGGTAATGCAAGTTATAATTGGTTAATAACAGGTGTTCAATGGGAATTAGGAGAGGTAGCTACACCTTTTGAACATGAAAGTTTTGATACAAATTTACATAAGTGTTATAGGTACTATCAAAAATCTTATAACTATGAAACAAATCCCGGTACTGCTACAAATAATGGTGAGTTAGGTAATGATGGTAATGGTTCAAGTGGAAATAGTACTGGGCAAATGATAGCTTATGATACGTTTTATACTGAAATGAGAACCACACCTACTATAACATTATACGATATAGCTGGTACATCTGGAAAAGTTTCAACAACTAAACATGGTACTAATGAATATAATGGTGAAACTGGAAATGTATTTAGGGCAGGAAGTAAAAACTATTCTATTGATAGACCAGCTACTGGAAATTCTGCTAATAGTATTAGATGGTTTTTTGAAGCAACAGCAGAGTTATAGGAGTTTATATGTTAGATAAAATTACATTTACATCAGTAAAAAAAGTTAATGACCCAATTAGTGGAAAACATTCTGCATATAAAGTTGTTATAAATGGAGTTACATCTAATGTTCCAATATGTGTTGGAAATAAAGAGTATGATGAAATCAAACGACAAGTTGATGCAGGTGAACTGACCATAGAGGATGCTGATTAAGGTATAAGCTATGTCATTTTCATCAATAGCTTTTTCTCAAACACCCTTTTCTGCATCAGGTGATGTATCAGTTTCTATAGATGGAGTTGTAGGAACAACGGCACTAGGTTCAGTTTCAGTAGTAGCATCATCAGCTGCTCAAAACTTAACAGGTGTAAGTGCTACATTTTCTATAGGAACTGTAACACCTATTGTTATCAAAGTTGCTGATGATGTATCTGCTACTTTTTCTATTGGAACAGTATCACTAACAACATCTGCTAACCCTACATTAGCAGGTGTAACTGTTACAGGTTCAATAGGAACACCTACTGTTACAGGTGTTCAGTTTGATTTTGATGCTGTTAAAGATCAATTTGATATATCAAGAGTTGTATATGTTAAAGCAAAAAGTACATCAGACGAAAGAACAGTAAACGTAAAAGAAGAAATAAGATTAACATTTGTAGCAAGACAATCATCATCAGATGATAGAACAATAAGAATAGCAGCGTAAAGGAGTTATATTAAATGTCATTCAGATGGCCCATTAAAGACCCTGATGAACAGTTAGATTATAGTGTAGATTGGTCTAGATTTTTAGGAACAGCAACTATAAGTAGTGTTGCATGGTCTGTAAAATCAACTGAATACTCAACCGAGACTACTCTTAGTAGTGGACAAACTTTGGCTACTGCATCTAGTAGTGCGACTTCTGATACCATACAAAACATATCCCAAACTAATACAACAACTGTTGCAACAATAAATATTGCAGGTGGTACTGCAAATAGAGAGTACACATTCTTTTGCTCTATGACTGATAGTACAGGCAGTACAGCAAAGAGAAGTGTAAAGATAGCTGTGAGAGATAAATAATGGCATACAATTTTTTAACTATAGTAAATGATGTAAACAGAAGATTAAACGAAGTAGAGTTATCATCTACTAACTTTGCTACAGCATCAGGTTTTTATAACCTAGCTAAAGATGCAGTCAATGCTTCTATAAGATATCTTAATCAATCTGAGTATGAATGGCCCTATAACCATGTGCTTCAAGAAGATACATTAACAGCTAGTACAGGTAGATACCCATTTCCTGATGATTCAAAAACAATTAACTTTAGAAGTTTTAGAATAAAAGAAAACAGTACACTAGGTAATCAGACTATGAAGTTAAAAGAACTTGCATATAATGAATACCTAGAAAAGTACGTAGATCAAGAGTATAAAGCAGAGCCTACAAAAGGTGTACCTAGATTTATTATATGTGCTCCATCGTTAGAGTATATAGTACAACCTTTACCTGACAAGGCATATGAATTAGTTTATGAATACTACAGAATAGCTGTAGAATTAGAGAACCATAATGATGTACCAAATGTACCTGAAAGATTTAAACATATCATAGTTGATGGTGCAATGCACTATGCCTATTTGTTTAGAGGTAATACACAGGATGCTGTAGTAGCAAAAGAAAAGTTTGACGAAGGTATTAAACATATGCGTTCTCTATTAATTAATAATAACTACATATATGTTAGATCATATATGACACCTAGTTCTAGTGGTAGAGGTAGGGTTGGAACATCACTAACAACATCAGGTTCATCATTGGATTCTTTATAAATGCCGACTACATGGAAAACATATCCCTTAGAGTTTAAAGGTGGGTTAATATCTAACCTGTCTCCACTACAGCATGGTATGCAACTTCCTAACTCAGCAAGAGTATTAAGTAACTTTGAACCATCTGTTCAAGGTGGTTTTAGAAGAATAGAAGGTTTTCAAAAGTTTGATGATAATCAAGTGCCACCATATGGCGAACCAAAGATATCTACTACAGTATCGTCAGGTGGTAGTAGTATAGTTTTAGGTAATATGTTTTCATCTCCTAGTGTAGGTGATACATTTACAATAGCAGGTAACGCACAAGTATATGCAGTGGCATCTGTAAGCACAACAGACTTAACAGCAAACAAAAGAGTTACAGTAGGTTTTACACCTAACCTTGTAGCAGATGCAACAGATCAAGTAGCCGTTACTTTTGTAACAGGGTCAGGAGATATAGAAGGTGTAGCATCTTTTGAAGATACAGTTATTGTAGCAAGAGGTGGTAACTTATTTAGATCGGCAGGTTCTGCATCTAATTGGACTAGAATAAATATACCTGTATATGGAACAGTATTAGTTAATGGTGGGTCACAGTCAGGTACTACATTAGCTATAGATGCACTAACTGCTGCACCTCAAGCAGGTGATACATTTACTATAGCTAACGTAGCTAAAGTGTATACAGTAACAGCAGATGCAACTGTATCGTCAGGTGGGTCAACTATAAATATTAATCCTGCTCTTGCAAGTGCTCCTGCTGATAATGCTGTTGTAACATTTTTATCTTCTGATAGATCATTAATGTCAAAGCATAGGTTTAGTACATTTAACTTTAATGGAACAGAAACTTTAGTAGGTGTAGATGAAATTAATAAACCTTTTACATTTGATGGTTCTGTTTTTAATTCGCTAGATAATGCACCTTCAGATGTAATTGGAGCAACGCATGTAACAAACTTTAAAAATCATATAATGTTTGCAAAAGGTTCTAATATAGTGTATACTGCATTATTTAGTTCAGATGACTTTACTGCTGCATCAGGTGCAGGATCAATTAATGTAGGTGATATAATTACAGGCATAGTTGTATTTAGAGAACAACTAATTATATTTAGTGAGAGAAGAATACAAAGACTTGTAGGTTCATCCGAAGCAGACTTTCAATTACAACCTATTACAATGGACATTGGGTGTGTTGCACCTGATACAATACAGGAAATAGGTGGTGACATTTTATTCTTAGGACCTGATGGTATAAGATCATTAAGTGCTACGGATAAGATTGGTGACTTTGGTTTAGCTGTTACATCTAAACAAATACAGGATGAAGTAACAAACTTTGTAAATAGAAACACATCATTTTCAAGTTTAGTTATTAGAGAAAAAAGTCAATATAGAATATTTGGTTTTAATCGTAGTATTACTGCAACATCTGCACAAGGTTTACTAGCTACACAATTACAAGAAAGTTTAGCATGGGGTGAGCTTAGAGGTATAAGAGCATTTGTAGCAGACAGTAATTACAACGGCACATCTGAATTAATTGTGTTTGCACATACGGATGGTTACGTGTATAAGATGGAAGATGGTAATAGTTTTGATGGAAGTAATATAATATCTACATTTGCTACACCTTTTTTTCCAATTAATGATCCAAGAATACGTAAATCTTTTTATAAGATGTTTTTGTTTACAGACCCACAGGGTAGTTTTAATTCTAACTTTTCTTTAAAGTATGACTTTGCTGACCCTGCTGTTATACAACCTGCGACTAAGGTAATATCTAATACATCTATAGCAAGTGTACAAGCTATCTATGGTAATGTACAGTTTGCACATGGTGGTTTAGTAAACAACGGAAGTGATTATGGTTCAGGTGTTACTACTATTGCAGTAGATAGTTTATCTACATCTAACTTAATTGCAGGAGATACATTTATAATTGCAGGTCAAGGAACAGGGTCAGGTGCTAGTTTTGTACACACAGTATTTACATTATCATCTACACCCTCTATAACAAACAATGCAGGTAATTTAACTTTTAGTCCTGCAACACCTTCTGGTTTAGATGACAACACAAAAGTATCATTTAAAACAGTAAACTCTGTAGGTTCTTCAACGTATGGTGGCGAAAGTTTAAAAAGCATATTTGAAGAACAAACTACAGGATCAGGATTTACAGCATCCTTACAATTTGGATCAGAGTCAACAGATGCTCCATACTCATTAGATGCTGTAACATTAGAATACGCAGAACATACACATTCATAGGATTTATTATGGCAGGTTACACAAGAACAGATACAACAAATAATATTGCAGATGGTAATATTATTAATGCATCAGACTTTGATGGAGAGTTTGATGCAATAGCTACAGCATTTGGAACATCAGGACATACTCATGATGGCACATCAGAGAATGGTGGTGCTGTAACTAAGATAGGTCCGGGACAAGACCTTGTAGTTTCAAGTTCTCTTGTTACACCAAAGACAACTAATACATTAGATATAGGTACAGATGCCCTAGAGTTTAAAGATATATTCATAGATGGCACAGCCTATATTGATGGGTTAGGTAGAGACATGCTTGTAGCTACTGATAAAAAGATACAGTTTAGAGATGATGCAATATTTATAAACTCATCAACAGATGGTCAGTTAGATATAGATGCTGATGGTGAACTAGAAATTACAGCACCTATTGTAGATATTAACGCAAGTACAAGAGTAGATGTGTCAACAGATTTATTAGTAGGAGATGACCTTGTATTAGGTTCTGACTCAGCAGTACTAGGTTTTGGTGCTGATACAGATACAACTTTAACACATACAGATGGAACAGGATTAACACTTAACAGTACAAACAAATTAACCTTTGGAGATGTAGCTACCTTTATACATCAAAGTTCTGATGGTGTAATGACAATTGATGGTGAGGTTACTATTGATCTTAATGCATCTACAGCAGTAACAGTTAGTAATGATCTTCAGTTAAATAGTGATGGTGCTGTGTTAGGTTTTGGTACAGACAACGATGTAACAGTAACACACGTAGCAGATACAGGGTTACGTTTTGAAGATAGTGATAAGTTACTGTTTGGTGCAGGTGCTGACTTAGAAATATATCACGATGGTAGTAACTCTTATATTGATGATTCAGGAGATGGTGGGTTAATAATTAGAGGTAGTGTTATTACGCTAAAGAAACAAGCAGGTGATGAGAAACTAGCAGAGTTTACAGCAGATGGTGCTTCTATTATTTACCATGATAATACAGCAAGAATAACTACGACTGCTGCAGGTATTGAAACGTCAGGCAATCTTACTGTAGGTGCAGACTTAATAGTAAATGGTACAACAACAACTGTTAACAGTACAGTAACAACTATCGCTGATCCTATTATTACATTGGGTGCAAATGCTTCTGATGACAATAAAGATAGAGGTATAGAATTTAAATATCATACAGGCTCTGCTGCTAAAGTAGGTTTTTTTGGGTTTGATGATAGTGCAGGTAAGTTTACTTTCATAGCTGATGCAACTAATTCTTCAGAAGTATTTTCAGGTACGGCAGGTACAATTGTAGCTAGTGTTGAAGGCAATGTAACAGGCGATTTAGTAGGTAGTGTATCAGGTGCTACAACAGTTACAGGTACAACATTAATAGGTAAGTTAAAAAAGACAGCAAGTGACACAGAATTTACTTTACCTGCTAGTGATGGAAGTGCTAATCATTTTCTAAAAACAGATGGTTCTGGAAACTTAGGTTTTTCGGCTGTTACAGTAAATAACTCAGGGTTTGATGCATCAGGAGGTGAACAATTAAGTGTAGCTAAAGGTGGTACAGGTGCTACAACGTTTACAAACAATAGAGTGCTAACAGGAAATGGTACAAGTGCTATTGTAGATGAAGCTAATCTAACTTTTGATGGTAATACTCTTACAGTTGCAGGTGCAATAACAGCTTCAGGAAATATTACAGGTTTAACATCAGATAAAAGATTAAAAGATTTTAAAGAAACAATACCTTTAGCATTAGAGAAAGTTTCTAAATTAAATGGTTATAATTTTAATTGGAACGACACAGCTAAAAAATTAGATGCTAATATATTTGATGATGAAGATCAGGTTGGTGTGTCTGCACAAGAAGTTTTAGAAGTATGTCCTGAAGCAGTTAAACCTGCTCCTATTGACAATAATTATTATACTGTGCAGTATGAAAAACTTGTACCCTTATTAATAGAAGCAATCAAAGATATCAAAAATGAATTAGACGAACATAAAAATGGGTGTAAATGTAAATGACAACACAACTACCATCCTCAGGGTCTATATCCTTTGAACAAATTAGAAATTTTTATAAGGCAGCAAGTGGTTCAGTTAATCTTGATGAGTTACACAAAGGCGAATCCTATGTTCCTAATCCTGCTAGTTACAATGGTTCTTCATATCAAACAACTTTAGCAAGTAACGCTAACTCCAATGTTGGCACAAGTGGTTCAGCATTAGCCTTTGATGATTTTTATGGTGGAATGAAACTTGTTGCACCAACTTGTTCAGCAATAAATCCCGGATCAGGAACAAACTATGTAACCTTGAACGGAGATTGGACAAGAACTGGTAGTTCACAAAGACCTTGGGTAGGTCAAAAAAATAGTAGTAGTAATTTATATCATTCAGGATGGGGAATTAACTATTCAGCAATCTCTTCTGCTAATACTCAATATGAATCTCAACTATTTTTTCTAGTAAATCAGGCTTATGAAGTAGGTTCTTCTGGTACATTTAGCAAAATTCAAATGAATAAAACAGGTCAATACAGAGTTAATGCGGCTGTAAGTGGAGGTAATAGTCCTGCTGGATCACTTACAATCGGTGGAGCAGGTGTGATTAGTGGTGGTTTATCTAGTCAAACTATTGCTCATGGAGCAGGTTATTATGAATTTGATATTGTTTTTGAAGCTAATAAAAATATTGAGATAACTACATCTGGGTACGGCACTAACGCATTTGCTCTTTATATTACAACGAATTGTAATGCACCTGCTGATTACACTTCTAGTTACAATGGTGCTAATAATTATATGTTAACAACATATAAAAATTAATGGAAATTAAACTATGGAAATAAACCCTATACTATTTTGGAACGGAATACTTACAGTCGTAATAGCTCCTGTTATATGGGTCTTTCGTGGTATGTTTGTAGAGATAAAAAGACTTGACATACTGTTAAATAAAACAAGAGAAGAGTATGCAAAACGTGATGACGTTAAAGAAGACATGCATGTAGTAATGGATGCACTTCAAAGATTAGAAGATAAATTAGATAAGATATTAATAGGTAAATAATTATGGCAACTTTTAAAGCATTTAAACCTGAAGCTATGCAACGTATAGCACGTTCAATGGGTCATACAGGTGACATGAATCAGTTTGAAAACTTCTTGATGGCTAACCCTGAGAAGAGTAATATGATGCGAAACTATAATGCAAAGGCTATGCAGATGGCTGAAGGTGGTGTAGTTAGAAAGATGCAAGAAGGGGGTGATGCAGGAGATAATCAACCTATTGACCCATTTAAAAAACTAGATGAAGATAAAAAGACACAAAATATTACAGATTTTACTGTAGGTCAAATAGGAGACCCTAGCATACCTAAAGGAGGTAAGTTAGAACCTAATAAAATAGATGAACAAGACGATCAATTTATTGACCCATTTGAAAAGTTAGATGAAAATAAACCAAAAGTAAAAGTAGAAACAGGAGACACTACAACAACAGACCCTGCAAAAAATGTAGAAGCAGAAACATATGATCCAACAAAAGTAGGTGATGCACCTAAAGCTGAAGCTAAAACAACTGAAGTAACAGATGATATGTTAGTTAAAGCTGCTCAAGGAGATATGTCAGCAGAAGAACTAGCAACATATAATGCGGCACTAAAAGCAGGACAAGCAGAAGTAGCAAAGAAAGCTACAGTACAAGGTCAGCTAGAAATGTTAAGTGCTCAAGCTGAAGAAGGACAGATACCTTCTTATGCTACAGCAGCCGTTAGGGCGGCAATGTCAGCTATGGCATCTCGTGGTTTAGGTGCAAGTACTATGGCAAGTGGTGCAGTTTTTAATGCAATACTAGAGTCACAATTACCTATAGCAAAAGCAGATGCTAATGTATTTGCAGAGTATGGTTTAACAAATGCATCAAATGCACAACAAGTTACACTTGCAAAAGCTGCCGCATTGTCTTCCCTTAATATAGCTAACTTAAACAACAGACAACAAGCAGCAGTAGAAAACTCTAAAAGATTTTTAGAAGTTGATCTTGCTAACTTTGAAGCCGCACAACAAACAGAAATACTTAACACAAAAGCCCAACAAGATTTTATGTTATCAGATCAAGCCGCTGACAATGCATCCAAACAATTTAATGCAGAATCAAAAATGCAAACAGATCAATTTATGGCTAACCTTGCTAACAATATAGCACAGTTTAATGCAACACAAGTAAATGCTATGGAGAAGTTTAACACAGGTGAAACAAATTCAATGGCTAAGTTTAACCAACAGTTAGAAGATCAACGTGAACAGTTTAATGCACAGAACCAATTAGTAATAGAACAGTTTAATAAGAAATGGAAGCAACAGATAGCAACCACAGATAGTGCAGCACAAAATTATTCAAATGAATTTAATGCGAAAGCATTATTAGATATATCTAATACAGCATACAATAACATGTGGTCACACATGAGTGACTTAATGGAATGGGCATGGACAAGTGGCGAGAGTGGTAAAGATAGATTACATGAACTTACTCTTGCAGAGATTGATGCTAAATTACAAATGGATTTAAAACATTTAGATTTATCTGCTGAAGCAAGTGGTGCAATAGGTGGTTTTGTTATGGACTTGTTTACAAGTAAAATAGGTGGATCAATAGCAGGTAAAATGTTTGGTATACCTGTAGTTGCTGAATAAAAGGAGTATAGAAATGAGTACAGTAGGAAAAACAAAAGCAGCAGAGATGGCATATGCAAGAATACAGCTATTAAAAGCACAGATGAAACAAACAGATTTTAATCCTGCTGATGACTATAAAGGAACATTAATGCAAAGACCCCAACAAAGAATTATAAATAGAAATGAAACACTAGCAGCAAATAGAAAGCAACAGGAAATAATGAGAGTAGCTAAAATGGCAAAGAGAATAGAAGAAGGGTTTAAAACAAATGCAAAAACAAAGGTTTAGAGCACCTGTTCCGGGACAGGGAATGACAGCAGGTCTAAATAGTAGACCTTGGTTAAACCCACCTCGTTTCAGTACAGTAGAAGAAAGTTTAGAGTTTTATCTTGAGATGTTATCTACTCAAGAAAAGTCAACTAATTTATTTAGTGTAGTAAAAACAGGATTGCCATTAACAATTATATCAGAGTCTATGACAACAGGTGGTGTTATGGAAGGGATACATAGTGTAGACGTTGGGCTACTACTTAATCCTTTACTTGTAGAGTTTATGAAAGGAATGTGTGACGTTGCAAATATAAAGTATACAATAGATACAAGCGTACCTGAAAAAGATAGAGTTAATATAAGAGCTATAAGAGAAGTTATGGAAGAAGAGTTAAAAGAAAACGAACCTGAAATTAAACAAGCAGGTGAGCAAGTAAAAAAACAAACAGGTCTAATGGCTAAAAAGGAGATACAATAATGGGTTTTAAATTTATGCCAGCACAGGCACTTGGTGGAGCCGCGGCAAAAGGTTCAGAAAAATTAGCTGATAAAGAAAGACGAGCAGAGACTATTATTGATAGAGCCACTGAAAGGTTTATGAACAAACATGATGATTGGGATAGACAGTTTCAGCTAGATAAAAGAAAATACCAAGATGCCTATAATAAACTAAAAGGATTAGACCTTGATCTTGATAAGGGTCAGATAGAAATGATTTTATTAGGTGGTCCAGATGGAGCTACAGAATTTCTTGAAGCATATAAAGAAGATAAAACTAAGGCACAATATGATTACTTAAAAAATACCAAGCAACCTGCTGTTAGTGAAGCAGGTGTGTCTATTGATAGTGTACTAGGCTATAAACCACCTGAGTTTAGTTATGATCAAATGAATAAACAAAAGTTTTTAAAGAACACATTTCAAAGAAGCGATGATTATCTTGCAGCAAAAGAAAAAGATGACTTTGATGCTCAGGCATTTGTAGGTCTTGGCATTAAGAAAGCATCTAGTGCTTATGCACAGGGGTTAAATCCATACCCTGATGTAGATAAACAACTACAAGCATACTCACAGACTGAAGCAGGTAAATACCAAACAGTTGGTGGTTTTGATATACCAGCTTCCTTTATACAAAGTGGTGTAAGAAGTCAGTTGATAGGTTTAAATATAATTAAACCTGAGCAAGTAGAAGGTCAACTAGGTGAAGGTACAGGTTGGAAAGCTCCAAGCTATGATGCTATTCCTACTGATGTATTGATTGCTATGGAAGAGAGTATTGCACAGCAAGAAACACAAGCACTAAATCAAAAAGTACAGCGACTGAATATAAAACATAAATCAATTATGCATCCTCTAGAATTAAAAAAAATTACAGGCGATCTTGACCAACAAACTATTGATAAAGCAGCGTCTGAGATTGATCTTAAACTTAAACAAAAAGATTTAAAAAATGCAGATGAAATAGCTGATTTAGTTTTAAGAGAACAAAAAGCTAACACATCATTTGCAGAGAATAGGTTAGAGGATGTAGATATAGACCAAGAAATAAATAATGCAGGTGCATCTTATGCATTTATTAAAAATAAATTAATTGGAGAAACTGATCCAACAATAATAAGTAGATTAACTACACAACTAGAAGAAGCAGATGGCTTGTACCAAAGTTTTACTGCCCTTAGAGTGGCTAAAAATCTTGCAACACAAGACCCAGTAACAGGTTTAAGAAACATACTTTTACTACAAAATGAAATAGAAACACGTTTAAAAGTTCGCTATGGTTTTGGGCAAGAGGATATAGTAACAGGAGGAGCAGAGCTACAAAAAGGCATTACAATGGGTGGCACTACAACTAGTACAAAATTTTTTACTAGAAATGAAAGTGGAGTAGAGAAAAAAATATATGAAGGCACTCCTGAGTTTACAAAAATTCAACAGAAAATACAAAATGATGCAATGAGTTTTCTAATAAAGTCTTATGGAAACATAGCTAGTGATGGCACATACACACCAAAAATACCTAATCAAGCATACGATGATTATTTTAATATTACTAGAAATTATATTCCTAATATAAATGAATTAGATGCTATGGAAATTTCATCCATGAGTGAAACAGAAACATCAGAAATTAATCAAGAACATTTTAATCTTATTATAAAAGCAATTGAAGGTGGAGACAGTAAAGATATTATAGTTGATTCAATAACAACAGACTTTGGAGTATCCTCTCGTGCAGAAGCAAATAAGTATTATAGTTTAGCACTTGACTCATTTAGAAAAACAAAACAAGCAGAAGATATTACTACACCAAAAGTAGAAACTGTTCCTGATGAAATTTTTATATATCCTAAGGGTGGAAAAAATGTTTATGAACTAGATAAGCCACAAAATTTAAGTGCAACTTCATCTGTTCTTACAAAGATTACACCACAAACTTTGGATTCAGAAACTATTAACAGTTTTCTAGCTGCCAATGCATACTCTATTGATAGAAGATTTTTTAGTATGATTGATAAAGGTCTTGATCCAAACAAATATTCACTAGAAGACTTTACATTATTTAATACTGATATTAATTCATTTAAACAAAAATACCCTGATGAAATTTTTGCTGAAGTAGGAAGAGCACAAGACTATGGTCAGTTACAAAGACCATCATTTATTAATGTGCCTGAAGAAGAAAAACAAAAAATGCGATTTAAATTATTAAAACAGTTCCTATCATTAAATAGAACCGACAGACAATTAAGAATGACTAATAATTTATTAACAGCAAAAGACACAGGGTTTGAAAACTAATGAGTATATTTGATAAGTATAGAAACAATGCTCAACAAACAGTAAGCACAGGTTCTGTATTTGATAAGTATAGAACAGGTTCTAAAACATCTACTCTTCCTGTTGTTAAATCTATTTATGAAGACACAACTCCTAATGCATTTTCAATAGAAGACTTTGCTAACGACACAGATAAAATGGAAACATTAAGAGAGTATCTGCCTAAAAGATTAGGTGAAAATGGTTTGCAACAATCAAATGAAAGTGATGAAGATTATGTAAAAAGATTTATTACTCATGCTAGAAGATTTGAAACAAACAGCATATCTATAGCAGGGCAAATTGATTATTTAAGAAAAGCAAAAGAAGATGATAGAAGAAAGTTTGGTAAGTTGTATAACTATTATGAACAACTGCCAAGTGCAGGACAAGAAGGTGGTGACACTGTAGGAAGAGCAACCAAAGATTATTTAAAAGCAGCAATACTTGATCCTATAAACTTGCTAGGTGTTGGCATAGTAGGAAGAGCAGGTTTAAAATTTGGTACTGCACTTGTAGGTAAGAATGCTGTGCGTGAAGGAATAAAATTAATGCTTCCAAAAACACAGGCATCAAAACAGTTACTAACAGGTGGAGTTACAGGTGGAGCTTTTGGTGCTGGTTATAATGTTGCTAGTCAAGACATAAGAAGAAAAGCGTATATGGATGATAAAACACCTGAGTCAAATATAGAATTAATGGATGTTGCTTTTGATTCTATAATAGGTGCAGGTGTAGGTACAGCAGTAGCAGGTGCTTTACCTATTATAGGTGCAGGTATACAAAAA
>Ga0208899_1000669_pt1 | contig 25535 bp, 23 predicted proteins | sample VirMetDEL_Nov_24_FD_184518 | JGI IMG/M metagenome (GOLD analysis project Ga0208899, IMG submission 184518) | Aqueous microbial communities from the Delaware River and Bay under freshwater to marine salinity gradient to study organic matter... | ecosystem: Environmental > Aquatic > Marine >... | reverse complement strand
TAAAGAAGTAAATGATGAAGTAAATGATGAAGTAAATGATGAAGTAAATGATGAAGTAAATGATGAAGTAAATGATGAAGTAAATGATGAAGTAAATGATGAAGTAATAGATGATGAAGTAGATGATGAAGTAATAGATGATGAAGTAATAGATGGTGAAGTAGAACCGCCGCCCCCTCCCCCTCCCTCTGGCGGATTTGGGTTTACGGGTATGTCTGCTTCCGATGTGGGTAGGAGAGAACCCCTTTACGCCAAAAAAGATGTTTTCGACCCTTATAAGGGTGAAGTATTCCAAGGTGAAAATGCTACTACTTACGGGCAATTCGACACGGGTAGCCCTGATTTAGCAGAAACTGATAGGCAGGATATAGTAGCTGCACTTGAGCAAGGCGAACAGCAAGGTCTGGAAGGCCAAGATTTGTTTGAGTATTTGATAAACATGCTCAAAGACGATGAGAAACCCGAAGAGGATATGTTTAGTTCTTTTGCTGCTTCTGGTGGTGCGGTGAAGAAAAAAGGATTTATGGGTTTTGCAGAGGGAGGCCCCATTGCAACTAGGGGGCTATATTTAGGTGGACCAACTGACGGAATGGCTGATAAAATTCCCGGTAATATCAACAACGTAGAACCGGTTGCTTTAAGTGACGGTGAGTTTGTAATACCGGCAGACGTTGTTAGCCACCTCGGTAACGGTAATTCAGATGCTGGTGCCGAAGTCCTATACGACATGTTAGAAAGTGTCCGCACTGCCCGCACTGGAACTCCAGATCAAGGGCGGCAAATTAATCCGTATAACTATGTTCCCGGTACAGGGAGGGGAAGATAATGCCAGATGGAGTCGTAACTGATCCGTTAGCAGGTCAAGTAGTAGGTAAAGCAGACAGTTTATCCCCTTGGGCTGAACCCTATACTTATGGGATGTTGAATTGGGGGATCAGTAACCTAATTGGGGCCCAGTACCCTTCGTATACCGGTTCTTTGTCCGCTCCAGCTAGCTCCTTACAAAACCTTGCTTTTACAGGGTATCCAAACTTAACCACACCTGATTTCACTGGTCTGCAAAGTGGTATGGGTAATATAGCAAGTTCTTTGTATGGAAGCACTTATACCCCGTCTGGGGCTTTAACTACTGGTAGGTATCCGGATTTCTACCAAGAGTACATGTCGCCCTATATAGAAGGGGTAGTCCAACCTCAAATAGCGGAAGCCCGAAGACAATCGGATATTAGTGGTGAGCAGCAAGCTAGCCGTATGGCTAAAGCTGGTTCTTTTGGCGGTGGTCGCCAAGCCATAATGGATGCTGAGAGGGAAAGAAATTTTCAGCAACAAGTTGAAAACATTACTGGGCAGGGGTACCAACGCGCTTACGAGCAAGGGTTGCAGGCATTTACGGCAGACCAAGCCCGCGCATTGGACGCAGCCAAGTTTGGGGAAAGTGCAAATCAGTTTGCCGCACAATACGGTATGCAGGCCCTTAATAATGCGCTTAATGCATTCCAGTCAGAAGCTAACCTGCTACGTGCTGGATATCAGTTGGATGCCGACAGATTGTCCCAGTTGCTTACTGCCGGTGGCATAGAGCGTGGTATTGAAGCCGATGAAGTTGCCGCGCAACTACGACAATTTGAAATGGAAACCGGATGGCCCCTAAAAAATATTGCGCTGTATTCCTCTCTGTTAAGCGGACTGCCTTTAGGACAGACCATATATGATCGAGCTGAGTCTTCAACTTTTGCACAGATGGCTAGTGTTCTTGGTTTTGGTTTGGAAGGCTTGAACGAACTAAAAACGTTGTTTCCGAACTGGGACATTTGGGGCTAAGGTGGTGGTAATAGCGGCGGCGGTGGTGATAATAGCGGCGGCGGTGGTGATAGCGGCACGACTAATACGACTAATACGACTTATTACGGAAATGTTGGGTCGTAGAACGGATTAAAGGTAAATAAGATGGCATACGGTATAGATAGGCAATCTGACATACTAGCGGACTTAAACTCTGGTAACCCTCAAAATTTACAGCAGCGGGTGCAGCAGAATCGGGGTCAAGATATCGTAGAAGTACTTGCCTTGCAGAAGGTGAAAAACGATAAAGAGGCCGCCGCTAGGGGTATACAAATGAGCCAACAAACACCTGCTAATAGCGTAAAAGACCAACTAGAACAACAAGTTATGGGTATGACTAGACAAGAAGTAGCCCAGCGAGTTGCGCCGGGTCTGGCTATCCAAGGACAACGTATGCAACAACAGCAAATGGGGCGTCCTCCTATGCCCCAAAGACCGGCTATGCCCGGTGGCGGGTTGGCTGGGTTGCCTCAAGCTCGTCCTCCTATGCCCCAAGGTATGCCCCAAGGTATGCCCCAAGGTATGCCCCAAGGTATGCCCCAAGGTATGCCCCAAGGTATGCCACGCATGGCTGCTGGTGGAGGGTTAATGTCGTTACGTGGTTACGCAGATGGTGGGTTTGTTGAGCCCTTACTGCCTGAAGATACTTCTTCAGTTGGTCTAGTCCCACTACCTATAATGGGTGCTCCTGATAATTCTTACCAAGACCCTTCTGCAGATTATGGGTATCCTCCAGTCACAGGGATTGTTAATCCCGCCACGCCTTTATTGCCATACCAAGAGGCAGGCATAGTGGCCCCTAATTACGATCCAGAGGGTAGGTACAGAGGTAGGGATAGCGGTAGGGATAGAGGTAGGCGTTACGTAGATAGTGGTATATCCGGTTTGCCTCCTATGCTTGAAGTTGAATCTCCAGTTGGTCTTGCCCCAGATTTTTCTCTAGCCCCCGGAGGTCCTTACCCATACCAAGAGGCAGGCATAGTGGCCCCTAATTACGATCCAGAAGGCAGGTACAGAGGTAGGGATAGAGATAGAGATAGAGATAGAGGTAGAGACAGATATAGGCGTTACGCTGAAGGCGGAGTAGCCGAGCTACCTAAAGTTTCGGAAGAAGTTAACAAGGAAGTATTCCAAATTGCTGTATTAGAAGGAATGCTGAAAGACCCTAATGTGCCGGAAGGTGATCGACAAAAAGTCGAACGAAAACTAAAAGAAATGGAGAAGTCGGACGACCCTAACGTTAAAAAAGCGTTTCAGATCGCTCAAGAACTACAAAACTTTGGGCAACAAATACAAGGTACAGGCCAAGCTAACCGTATGATGGGCGGTGGTATTGTTCGTGGGTATGCAGAGGGTGGTGATGTCGATGATACTAAACCCAAACTGGGAGCGTCGCCTAACATGGGTACTCCTCAATTAGACGAACAAGCTAAAGAAGATGCCGAACTTCTTATGATGCTGGAGGCTCAAGTTAAAAACCCCAATACTTCAGACCCTGAAATGGTTAACACTTTACTGCAGGAACATATTCGGCGTATGGGTAACAGCTATGCCAAAGTTAGGCAGTACATAGACAGCTTAAAAGGTATGGCGCATTCCCAATCCGAACTAGACGCCAGTCTCAATGGCATGATGGGCGGTGGTATTGTTCGTGGGTACGCAGAGGGTGGTGATGTTGGTCGGGAACCGTTTTTTGACCAAATGGGTAGAACCGGAGCTAATATCCCTGCTTATCCGACGATGATTACTACTAGAAACCCGATGGGGCCTTTTGGGCCCGGTAGTAAGGAGTTTAACGACGAACTAGCAGCTATAGAACGAGAGCGCAGAGAAGAAGAAAAAAACTCTATAAATTTACTTGAGGCGCTGTTATACGCTAAGAGACCTTACGGGTTTTATAGGGATTCCGAGAATGATCTCGCGTCGTATGGAGGACCTCTCAAACTTAAAAAGAAAAACCCCATCTTCACCGAAAAATTAAAAGCTATGAAGGCAGCGGAAAAACGCGGGTACTTGGATGGTGGGTACATAGAAGAAGGCAGGAAGGTGCTAGAAGAAGAAGGAATGACTCTAGAAGAGATACTGGACGCTATAAAGTTTGTAGAAAGCACTGACAACCCAAATGCAGTTAGCCCTGCAGGAGCTAGGGGCCTCTACCAAATAATGCTTGATACTGCCGGTGATCCGGGGTATGGAGTTACACCTATTGACTTGGAAAACGCTACTGAGGAACAGCAAAGAAGACTTGCTGAAGAGTATTTTCTTGCTATGGTAGGTAGATTTGGGAACGTGGATGATGCACTGCAAGCATACAATGCGGGCCCCGGAAGAGTACTGCGAGGCGGTGAATTGCCCAAAGAAACCATAGAGTATCCATCAAAAGTTCTTGCTAGGTACGAAGAGCAAAATAGCGCAAGAAGACCTGAGACACCCACTAGTACCCGTGCGTCCGGCAGATCGCCTAACGGTGGTATAGTTGGATTACCTACTATATTTGATTCTCTGGGCGGAGCCCCCAAGGCTTATTTACTCGGCAAACAACGCGAGCATGATTACCCAACTGTGCCTGAGTATATTGATGAGCAGACTTACCCAATACAAGAAAATCAGTCGTCTAATGAAAGAACTTTTAGATTTGCTGGGGGTAGAGAAATTGCCACTAATGCTCCAGAGACATATCAAGAACGTATGAGGCGAGAAAGAGAAGAACGTAAAGAGCCCCCTAACGTACCTCCTCAAGAAAATGAAGGTAACGACGACGAAGCTCGGCAGTTCTTGCAAGCTGCTGTGGATGAAACAAGACGTAAAAGAGAAAGAGAAAGAGAAAATGAAGGTAACGACGACGAAGCTCGGCAGTTCCTTCAAGCTGCTGTGGATGAAACAAGACGTAAAAGAGAAAGTGAAGGACTAAGTTCTCTAGCTTCACAGCAACAAGACCGACAGTTAGGCAGTAAGTTTGACGAGTTAATAGAACAGCAACTAGCTGAGATAAATAAACCCAGATCGAAACTCAGTCGGCTTGCGGATATATTTACTGCCATAGGGGCTAGCCAAGGAACTTCTATTCCTGCCGCCCTTGGTTATGGAACTCAAAACCTGCGTAATATGCGACAGGCAATTTCTGACAGAGCGCAACAACAACGGCAAGGCGTAGTAGAGCAGTTGCTGGCTCAAGAAGAAATACAAGCTAGAAAGGATCAAACTAAGGCTGCTTTACTATCACCCCAACAAAGACTTATAGCTGACATAGACGAGCAAATTATAGCTCTTGAGGAAAATTTACTACTTGCACAATCTGCAGACTTGCCACCAGAACATATCGAGCGATTACAAGCTGACATAAACGCACTAAAAGAACAACGCAGCGGGTATATAGAGCAGATGCAGAATCTACTAGGAGAGATAGGCGTTGGTAATCCTATTTCTTCAAGAAATGAATCAGTAGTGGACTACACCGAATATCTTTCGGAGCAATAAGGGTAGTTTTCTATGCCTATAGTACGCGCTCCAGATGGGCAACTAGTCCGGTTTCCAGATGAAATGCCCCGTGAAGAAATACGCCGGATAATAAGTTTGAATTACCCGGATGCTTTTAAACCACCGGAAGAGGATACATCTTTACTGGGGTACGGTGCTGAGACATTAAAGGCCCTTGGTGCTGGTGGGGCGGGTATGCTGGAGTCGGCAGCTGCCGGACTATCCTTTCTTTTACCTGAAGAACAAGAGCAAGCAGCTAGGCGTAGGATTTCCGAAATTGGCGGGGGTATACAAGAGGCTCTTGCCCCTGATGAAGCCTACGAGGGCACTTACTTAGACCTTATGCGGGGGTTAGGTTCTACCGCACCATATCTACCTTTAGCACTTGCTGGTCCTGCGGGTATAGCTTTAGGTGTGGGAATGGGGGTAAGTGCTGGCGCGGGTGAGGCTGCTCAACGTGCTGAAGCGGCAGGGGCTACTGAAGAAGAAATAAGTAGGGCAGCAGCTTACGGTATGATTCCGGGGGTTACTGAAGTAATAACGCCTGTTCGTATAGCCCGCAGAGTTTTAGGTCGTAACGCAGACGAAATAGTAGATGCTGTTAACAAATCTTTTATTAAACGTGTTGGGGACACCCGAGTAGGGCGTATAGGAGAAGCCGCACTAACAGAAGCAGCGCAAGAAGCATCAGCAGAAACCTTACAGAATCTAATTGCTCGTGGTATCTACGATCCTGACACCGGGTTATTTGAAGGCGTATCGGAATCTGCCAAGATAGGCGGTGGGGTAGGTGGTATATTACAGTTTCTCGCCGATCTCATAATAAAACCAAAACGCGGTACGCGTGGTGATTTCGACACAAGCGTATTTGAAGAAGGTACGGAACCTCCCGCTGCTCCCGTTACTCCCACTGGAAGGCGCGGAGACCTATTTGGTAGACAAGATGCAGGTACAGTTTTATCTGTAGATGATTTGCAGGATATGGGGTTCAATCTCGACTCTAAAACTGCGGAGTCTTTAGCTGGTTTAGATTTTAGTCAAACTGAAGACTTAACCAAAGCAAGAGATATATTAACGACTTATAGGAATAGAGGTACGGTACAGGCTAATAAACCAGAAACCGTATCTCGCATAGACGCGCTATTGTCCCGTCCTGAATTTCAAGTGGATGAGCGACCTGCCCCCCAAATGGCTCCGGAAAGTGCGCCCGAGCAGATAGACCTTATCGACGCTCTCGAAACCCAACAAATACAAGAAATGTTGGATGAAGATGAACTAGCCGCATTACAAGCTGAAGAGGATGCACAACGCGCAACTAGACGTGCGGCACAGGAAGAAGTAGCGGCAGTAGAGCAACAAATGGAGTTAGGCGAAGCCGACCGCAGAGTCCAGCAACAACGTGAGGCAGAGACTAGAGAAAAACGTAACGCCGTATTAGCACCTATACTGGCTCGACGAGATATCCCCGATGCAACAAATCTTGAACGTGCTTTTAGTGCGGAATTAGGTAGACAAGGTTTTACAAATACCACCCCAAACCAAGAAGAACTTGCGGCTATAACTGCTAGATCATATGAACTAACCCAAGCTGCTGAACAAGCCACCGCCCAAGCTAGGGAGCAGGCAGCGGGTGTATCCGAATTGGAAACTATAGTGCCGGAACGTGTTCGACCACAGCCGGTAGACCCACGTATAAGTGAAAGGCAACAACAGGCTAGGGAAAAAGCCCGTCTTAATAGAGAACAGATGGACCGTCGCGGAAGGGGGTTAGAAGGACAACTAGAATTCCCCGCTGTAAATCGCGCACGTCCTGCTGCTCAACCTGCTGCTCAACCTGCTGCTCAACCTGCTGCTCAACCAAGAGTACAAAAAGCAGATAAGCGGTTCTTTGACCGGCTCGGTATATCACCCTACGCTCCAATTAGAAGGAGACTCAAAGGTGCAGATGTTACAAGTGAACAAGTTCGTACAGAACTAACTAATTTAGGTAGAAACGCAAACGTCAGCAATCAAACAAAGGTTAATATAAATAATTTTCTACAACAAACACCCGAAGCAGCAGCTCAACTTGACTTGCTTACACCTACTCGTAAAAGGCCCACTGCTTTACAACAGTTCCAAAAAGCCGTCCAAGAAGCCAAACAGGCTCGACAGCAAGCCCCAGCCCAAGAAACAGTGGTTGAAGATAAGGCACCGGCCCAAGAAGTAGTGGTTGAAGATAAGGCACCGGCCCAAGAAGTAGTGGTTGAAGATAAGGCACCGGCCCAAGAAGTAGTGGTTGAAGATAAGGCACCGGCCCAAGAAGTAGTGGTTGAAGAGAAGGCACTGGCCCAAGAAGTAGTGGTTGAAGAGAAGGCACCGGCCCAAGAAGTAGTGGTTGAAGAGAAGGCACCGGTTGAAGAGAAAGCTCCGGTTGAAGAGAAAGCTCCGGTTGAAAAGAAAGCCCCTGCAAAGAAAAAAGTAGCAGCTAAAAAGAAAGCTCCAGCTGAAAAGAAAGCTCCAGCTGAAAAGAAAGCTCCAGCTGAAAAGAAAGCTCCGGCTAAGAAGGCACCGGCTAAGAAGGCACCGGCTAAGAAGGCACCGGCTAAGAAAAAAGTAGCGCTACCTAAATCCAACGCTACCCCAAGAGACCGGGCTAGAACAGTAAAAAACCTTAAAAATTCTCCCGACCAACTTGCTAGAGTAGCAGCAACAAAATTAACTACTAAAAATAAATATACACCCGACGGTGCTATGTCTTACTACATCAATCTAACTGAAGGAGATGTAGATTTAGCATTGCGTGAGATAGCGTTCGACTCAGTTAAAGCTCGTGGGCAAAGCGTAAAAAACAAAAATGAAAGAAAAAGGGCAGCTGCAGCTAAAAAATGGTTAGAAAATCGAGCTCCAGAGAATATACCCGCATTAGAAAGACTTACAGAACGTGCGGAAAAAGATGAAATTAAGCGTACAGAAGAGGACGTAAAGAGAAACCGTTCTAGAAAACGTAAGCGCATAGAAGAATCTATAGTAGACGATTACGTAAATGAAGATGTAGCCGACGACAAAATGACAATGGAGGCTATGAATGATTTTATTGCGTATCAGGATGAAAGTTTTTACGAGGGGGACTTAGGCGACGAAATAGGTAAAGCGGCAGGTAGGAAGGGTATATCCGATTCCGATGATCCTTTTGCAGCTTTGGATGCTTTTATTACAGATCAAGAGAAACTGCGGGCCGATGCTGTTGCGGCTACTATGGCAAACGCGCCAGCTGCCGTACAAGAACAAGTTAATAGGGGCAGCATACTCGGTGCGCTTAAAGCTGTGTTTGATTCGTCCCCTAATGTAAAAGTTAAAAGTATTACGGTAGCGTTAGCTAAAGCTGTGCGCGGGGTGAAACTAACTACGACTTCAGAACTAAATGATGATAAAGGTAACGTCTTAGCTGCCATATACGATAAAGATACTGATACGATTGTAATAAACACGTCCGTAGAACTTAGCACACACGCTATTCTGCATGAGGCAGGGCACGCCGCTACGGTTAAAACACTTGAAAACAAATCCCACCCTACAACAAAAGCACTTACTAAACTGTACGAATCATTGAAGGGTAAACTACCTAAAGATTATGGTATGACTTCACTAAATGATTTTGTTACTGAGGCATTCGTAAACCCAGAGTTTCAAGCCAAGCTAGCTGCTTTCAGACCGTCGGGTAAAGCTAAAACTGGATGGCAAAAATTCTGGGAAGCTGTCGGAAGGATATTCGGCCTAAAAGCAGAAAGTGCTGGTACAGAAGCCGTAGACCTCATAAACACATTATTAGCTAGCTCACCTGATACGAGAAAAGCTACTGTAATACCAACCGCTTTGGCAGAAGGTAAGGATGGGGAAGTAGTAACTCATCTGCTGGCTAATAACAAAAATTTCATAAAAGACACCCCGCTCACATCATCTGCAATATATGACTGGGCTGCAGGTACAGAAGAGCGGGTAAGGGCTAATTTCTTGAACGGAGTTGGTCTCGAAGCTATAACAGATTTGTTAAAAAATAAAATACCCGCCGCAAAAGAAGTAGAACGTATACTGTATAAAATTGATGGGGTGAGAGTAAATGGTATGAAACAGTACCATTACATTCTTGAGCAAGCTAATAAAGCGTTTAAAGGAAACAAAAATGCACGAGAGACATTTAACACGCTAGTGGCTTCTTCTACTATAAACCGCATAGACCCTACCATAGACGAAGATAAAGTACGTAAGCATTGGCTTGTATATGGAGAATTTACGCCCGGTAAAACTAAAGATGACCCCGGCACATACAAAAGAGTGGAAGAGAAATTCAACTCTAAAGAGGCTATGGATAAGCGCAAAGCTGTGTTGGAGGGCAATAAACAGGCTCAAGAAGAAGCAGAAAAGGCAACCGGCAAACCCCCAATCATACTTGGCGAAATAAAAAGTATAGAACCTACCACTAAAAGAATTAAAGAATACGAAGAAGTGGTTAGGTTGTTTAAATCTCTTAACGCAGAACAGCGTGGTGTGTACACAGGGCTTAGAGATTTTTACAAAGCCATAAACGAAGCAATAATAAAAGCTGAAGAAGCTAATATAAATAAATTAGAAACAGAAAAAGACGTTAAAAAGACAATACGAGATGTAATGTTTCTTAGAAGACTAGAAGCCGGTTTTATTGAGCCGTACTTCCCGCTAACACGTTCCGGAGACTACTGGGTAGAGTTTATGTACAAAGACGAAAACGGACAAACCGTATACGGTACAGGTTCGTTTGACTCTCGGTTACAAAGAAGTAGAGCAATTACAAAACTTAAATCACTTCCAGAAGTAGATGCTTCAACTGTTAAAGCAAGGTCTCTAGCGGAAACACAAAAGCGAACTTACGATAACGCTATACCTATCCCGTTTTTAACTGATTTAAAGAATAAAGTTAAAGCTATGGATATAAAAAGCGAAGAAGGTAAAAGACAGGTAAACGAGTTTTTATCTGAAGTAATGTTGCGAGCATTACCAGATCAGACCTTAATGCAAACCCGTATGGTGCGACAAGGAATTGCTTTTTTCGAGGGGGACGCCCTTACTTCTTTCCAACAACGTGCTCCTCAGTTTATAAGTAGTCTAGCTGGACTAACTTACTCTGTAGATTTAGAACTTGCGGGTAAAAAGGTACGAAATCAAAGAGATGCCTTGGATGAAGAAGAGGCTTTAGCAAGAGAAGCTGCCACTATAGTAGCCGGTACGGCACAAGAAACTGGAGAGATGCAGGCGTTTGGCAAACTACCAAGTTATGTACAGTTTGCTAAAAATCCGTATTTACCGCCAATAAGTCGTTGGCTACGTTCCGGAACCTTTGTATGGACTTTAGGGGGTAACATAAGCTCCGTCGCAGTTAACTCTTCAATCGTACCTATGGTGCTACAGTCCAGACTTGCTGGTAAATATGGTGGTGTACGTGCTACTCAATCAACAGCCATAGCAGCCACAGAGTATGCCAGCACATTCGGTATGGTATCTGTTGATGCCCTTCAAGAAGTAGATGAAAAAGGTAAACCACTTGGAGAGGCTAAAACAAAACTGGAACTCGGCGGGTTTTCTATAACAAACGATTTTTCTGGGGATACTAAAAAACAAGCCCGATTTGCTAAATATGATCCGCTCAAAACAATCTTAAAAGATCGTGGTATGGATACCCGAACCATTGCTGGTGAAACCTCAGACTTAGATAACCCTACAGCGCCTTGGGTAAACAAACTAAATTATTGGTCTGGATTCCTGTTTAACCACTCTGAACGCGGCATAAGGCAGGTAAGTGCGATGAGCACCTATCGTTTGGAGTTAGAAAACTTGGTGGCGAAAGACAGGGGGGTCAAGGAAGGTAAAGTTTCTTTTAAAGATATAACCGATGCCGAAATAGCCAAATTTGGAGAACAGGCTGCCGAAACCGCTATAGATACAACTTTGTACGTTAACTCATCGGCCCTGCTTACTACTGCGCCTAGAATTGCACAGACTTCGGTTGGGGCTTTGGCGTGGCAATTTAAAAGAGTACCGGCACAGTTTTTCTATACTCACCTACGTATGGTTAAAACTTTATTCGACGACGCTATCGGTAAAGCTAGAACTGAAACGGAGCGAGAAGAAGCTAGAGTATTAAGGAATACGTTCTTCTACTTAACTGTAACCGGTGGTGCGTTGGTTGGCGTAAAAGGCATACCGATGTACGGTATAATAACTTCTATTATGAACTTGTTCTTAGAAGATGATGAGGATGACGCCAATACCCTTATTGCTAAAATGATAGGGGAAGAGAAGTACTACGGACTTATAGCCTCATATGCGGGGGTAGATTTAACAGACCGTATAGCGTTAACCAACCTTATGGTACGAGACAGAGGTAATTACCGACCAGATAGTCAACTGGAAGGACTTGCCGAGGCATGGCTTGGTCCTACATATGGGGTTGGTATACGGGCTGCGGGTGGTCTAATTGACTTGTTTGATGATAATCCAGCTAATAAAGATCGGGCTCTGGAATCCTTCATACCTACGGGACTATCTAATGTAGCTAAATCCTACAGGTTCTACACTAAAGGTTACGAAACCGGTAGGGGAGACGCAATAATATCTGAAGAGCTGCCTATGTCGGATATCATTGGTCAGGCTATGGGTTTTTCTCCCGCCTCAAACAGAGCAGCTAGGGATAGATTATCTGTAAACATTAGAAAGGATCAAGGTAGGCAAGCTAGATCACTTAAGATTCTGGATAAAATTATCTATGGTCTAGAGAATGGAAGGGAGGAACTGGTATCGGAAGGTATAGCGGATATGGCTGAATACAACAAAGACCATCCAACTAGACCTTTATCTATAGATTCTATCAAACGTTCAATGAGTGGGAGGCAGCGCCGTAGTGAAAGCGCAATACTTACGGGTGGGGCTCCAGTTGAAAGGAACGCTGTCTTAGAAATGATTCAATCTAACCGAGAATTTGAAGAAGGATATGACTAAAAAATGCCCCCACGTAGGGGGCAAAACTCCTCTTAGGAAATCGGTATTACTTTAGTCTCCAAACTCTAACTCCATACTTACCATTTTCTATACGAACACGTTTGGCTATATCTTGTTTATTTATTTTTGCTGCTTCTACTAAATGTTCTACTGCTTTTGCTGTATCCAGACATGGAATAAACACTGACGCCCCCGGTGTAAACTTGTCCCAATCGATTACTACCCGTATACCATCCGGCGAAATATCAGTCAGCATGAACCTCGTCATCGTTTTCTCCGTCTTCCCATTCCACCATCAACAGGTGCTGTAGCGGCGTTTTAAGTTTCGTACCTTTACCTAGCCGCATCCTTACTTTTTGTGCCCCCATGTATTTAGTTAAAAGTTCACGTACTCCATTGTGGTGATGTCCTCGTTTAACGCACCACTCTTTAAACGGTGCTGGGACTAAGTACAATCTGTTTATGTCGTACTCTAACCTGCCTACCCACTGATAAAGAGGTACAGCATCCGGCATTATAAGGTGCTGCTTTTGTGGATCATTAGTACGTGCATCATCGGTACTACGAACCCTTAATATACCCCGTGGGTGTTCGGCCAAGTACTGTGCCACTAAATCCTGTACATCCACTACCATAGCCTGTAAATCCTCCTTTGCTAACATAAGTTTTTGTACCATCCAATCATAGAGAGCCTCCAAATTCCAATCCAGCAGCCCTATTTTCTTTGCAATGGTAAGACCCGAAAATACTACAGCAGTCTGAGCAACCCAAAAACGATGTTGTGAATCTAATTCCGCGTCCTGCAGTAGCTGGTTGCGAGTGTCCAAGACCTGCTTTTCTACCGACTTCATATTGTTAAGTATATGTTGTATGTATATTTCTCCTGCATGGCCGTAGTTTTTAGCAAGATCGTCATTGAGTTTATTAGCCGCATCTGTTTGGGCTTTGGATGTTAGCTTCTTACTAGCCACTACTTCTAACATACGCCCGAATTCTCCCTTAGCATGAGTACGGTGCTTACTAACTATCTCCTGTAGGCTTGTGTTCCCGCTAGTGCCTACAAGCAATGCCCACTCTGCCCCTCTATAACGCTCTTCGTTTTGCCCACTACTACTAAGCCTGTTTTTCTGCTCTCCATCACAAGCCCCGTACACAAATTCACTAGCGGGTTCAGGTTTGTAGTTAGTTATCTCATCAATGTACAGAACCATATTCTTCCATATTTCCGCCCTGTTCCACGCTGAATTGCCAGTGTCCTTACCCCGTAAAACTAGCTTTTTATGATTGCCCCATACCGAAGCTCCTGCCAGCATACCGGTAGTTTTTCCATAACCTGTGTCTGTACTCATTAAATGATAGATAGCTCCAGCAACGTTGGGTATAAACTGCATCAATGGAGCTCCAAAGGACAGGCCGAACATAAACTGATGCTCTTCAAACCCATCTTTGTTGTAGAACTTAGTTACGTGTTTCCACCCTTCTAACGTACCTTTCTTACGGAACATAGGAAAATACTGAGCGGTTCGCGAACTGGCTGGATTTATAGTAATCTCATTAGCCCGTATCTCACGTTCCCCTATTACAAAAGCCTTCATGTCCTCTGTCCAACCAAACTGAGTCCGTACATCTACGAAGTCTTGCCCGTCTTTACCTTGCAGTTTATTTATCCATGCCCCTACATAAACCATAAGCGCGTCTGCCTGTTTGTTTAAAACAAATATGTCGTTCTTACCCATAACCTTTCTGAACTGTTCTTTTGAAGTCAAGTCACTCATGGGTATTACAAAAGTCTGTATGCCTTCTCTGTCGGTATGGTGTTTAAACTCAAATGACGGCCCTTCAAACGGATCACGCAGTCGTTTGGTTATATATAAAGGTCGCTTGTATATGGTCTCTTCGTATGTGGTGCCGTCATCCTTCTCTACACTTATGTAAATTCCTCCACTGGCTGCTCTTTTATATGGAAACGGATACTCTGGTATTTTAACTGTCTGTGTTTTTGTAGGCGGAGGTAGCGGAATCCCTTCTTCGTCGTTACTATCACTACCCTCACTACTGTTTACTGTACCCTCTTCGGTAAATTGCTCGTCATATACCTCGACTACCACCTCGGCAGATTCGGCTTCACGTATTTCCATACATAGTTTTATAGGAGAACGAATTTTACCTGACTGCTTATGTGGGCAGCCTTCGCATCCTTCTGGGTTATCGAATTCAAACGTACTGCATAAGTGTGGGGTTTCTATGGAGGCGGCTATTTTGTCTGTTTCTTCTGGTGAATACCTATCATACCCTTTGGATATCAGGTGTATGGCTTTGTCTCCATCTACATCACAGTACTTAGCTATAGAAAGTACGTGTAACCAATCCGCATATGAAAGATCGTTAGGTTTTGTTATAGCTCTGTGAATCTGAGCACACCCATTACCTGCTGCATTAGCCTCCAAAAGTTTACCGAACCGCTTGCGGTACTTATCTATCCCCATGGCACGGGCCATGTCTTTCGCATCTTCACTGCTGTATTCGGATGGCGAAACAGTCAATATGTTGTCAGGTAAATTTTCATTAAACACATCCAAACTAACACTTGGATTTAGTTCTTTATTTATTACCTTAACATCTAGCGGTGGGTCACCTTTAAAGTTATGGGTATTAGGTACACGTAGTATACGCGCAGCATCCGCACTTACTGTCCGGTCTATCTCCAATCCGAAATCCATACAGGCAGATTTCAAACGAATGGCTACAGGTTTCCACTCTTCTTTAGAATACGCACGATCAAGTACCCAGTACACGTGCAAGCCGCGCCCAGAGTTAACAACCGCAGTAAATGCAGGTAGTTTATACTTTACCCTGAACTCTCGTAGTGCTTTTATACCATCTGCTTGGGTAGCGTATGGCTTACCAACTCCACAGTCTAAGTCTATGAACAGACTCTTTATCTGTAACGAATTTGCTGCCTTACGGCTATCTCCGTTCTTAAAAGTTGATAAACTGAAGTATGCGTCAAACCCACTGTCGTCAAAATTACGCGCTTCTTGCTCGGCTTCAGTTAGCGAAGTAACGAATTTGTGTATTACCTTATCTTCTTTTATACCTACTATGCAGTAATATCCTTCGTCACCAAGAACCGCCTCAAGAAATTCCTTGGTTTCCATAGTTTTTCCGTATAAGAGGATTAGGGGCACCGCAGTGCCCCTGTAAATAATGTATAATAGTTTAAGTTTTAATCGTCGAAGTCAGCCAACAAACTGGCAAGATCAATGTCAGCCGGAGACTCGACTTTCTTGTTTTTCTTCGACTTCTTGACCTTGGGTTCTTCTTCAGATGCTTCGACCTTTACCTTCGGTTTTGGCAATGCTGGTGCATCACTGTCTTCCTTTGGTTTTACTGTTAAAGCAATTAGCCTTGCTGTGTCTTCAGATTTCTGATTTTCCAATGCCATCATAAGTTCGTCTTTATCCAACATACGCACCGGCTTAAAGCATAGCTTGGGTGTAGATGAATCAGTATCGAAACGTATTTCTGTAAGTAGAGAAGCCAACGGCGCTTTCTGAGAGTCTAAAAAACGGGCGTAGGTTTGAAGCCCCATCTTTTGTTTGTTATCACCAAAAACACTAGTTGCAGGTAAGGATAGTTGGTATACGTCTTTAGACTTAACAGTACCAGTCTCGTCTGCCAACATAACCGCTACTCGTTGAGAATAACGACACGCTCTACCTTCACCCATGCCGGAACCTTTGACGTTTTGAGGACAGTCGAAACATGTATCGGACTGTACGTCATCAGCTAAAACGTCTTCGGAAGGTCGCCCAGTTTTTGTATCGCCAGACCAACAAGTAGGTGGATTAGTTTGTCCCGGTACGTACTGCCCAGCAAAATACATGCGAGATATGGGTGCAGTTTTAACTATCACCACGTTTATAGCCCGCTGTTCAAGTTCTCCTACCTCTTGACCCCCTACTACTTTTCGGAAAACACCACCCCGAATACTTAGGCGATTGGTTCCGCCACTGGATATGCGTCCGGAAGCGTTAGTATCTGGTTGAAGCTGTGCCAGTAGGTCTTTGTATTCGGCTGGCATGTTCTCAAATAAAGTTATTTCGCTCATAAATTTTCCTCGTCGTCAAAATCTAACTCAAGTTGTTTTGGGTTTTTAACAGGGGTAGTGTCCTGCTCTGGTGCTTCCTGTTTCAAAGCTGCCACTACAGCCGGTATATTAAAACGGTACGTATTCCCAACCTTTATATATGTGGTTTTGGGTATGTATCCCTTTGTAACCCAGTCTCTAATAGTGGGAACTTTGACAGAAAGATAGTTTGCTAGATCATCTACTGGAGAGTAGGTATCTTCCGTCACTTTTTCCTCCTTACTGTAACAGTGTATTCGCTTTCGCAATTTAACCCCGGTGGTAGTAGCTCGGGATTATCCTCAAGAAACTGCTTTATGTTACCTTGATGGATTCGTTTCTCTAGAAGCTCGGGGACCCCGTGATCTAGAATAAATTCGTTCATGGCTTCCCAGTCGGAAGTCCAATATTTTTGGCGTATCGAACGATAAAATGTACCTGATGCCGTTCGTACAGACTCGACTCCGGAATCTTTACAGTGTTCCAGTAATGCAGTCTCAATAATTTTTAACTTATCGCTTAGTTCCTGTTCTTCTTCACGAGCCTTGGCAGCGACTTCGTTTTTCTTATCTCGTATTTTTATGTAGACAGATACTAAACGCTCTAGGTCTGGCGTAAGTGTCATAATGTGCCTCGTTGTATAGTCTTGTTTGTTTATGTTTTGCGTAGTTTAGTTAAGATGTTTCTAGAGGTCAAGTATATTTTTGTATAGGTCTATCATTTGTGTGTGGACGTTGATTCTTTGATCCAACATCTTATAAATATGCTGCTCTACATTTGATCCTTCTAATCTAACCACCGTGCATGGATGTTTTTGTCCTGATCTATGTACCCTCGCATTGGCTTGAGCGTAAGTTTCTAAAGAAGATGTCGGCCCCCACCAAACAATCGTGTTCGCCGCCGTAAGTGTTACTCCATGGGCTGCTGCTTGAGGTTGTATTATCAAAACTCTGGGGTCTTCCTGATTTTGGAACCTAGAAAATATTTCTGTGCGTTTTGCGGCACTAACGTCTCCACGTATTACGGCATTAGTAATGCCGTCAGTGCTTAGTTTATCGGATAGCACATCAATTACATGTTTAAAGGGAACGAATATAAGTACCTTCTGGCTAGATTCGGCAATTACTTCCTGTAACACGCGGTACCTATTCTTTATATCAAATTCTACGGTCTCCCCGCTGTCTGTATACACCGCCCCACAAGATAATTGCAGTAACTTGTTCATACCAACTGCGGCATTTGCAACTGTTATTTGTTCCCCCGCAGCTACTGCAACTAACTGTTCTTTTAAATGTTTGTAGTATTTCTTTTGTTGTGCGGTAAGCTCTACTTGCCGCTTTACGTAAGTCATTTCTGGTAGGTCTAAGCACTCTTCTTTAGTAAACCGGATGGCAGGTTGTAGTGCATTAAATACTATGTCTTTTGCGTGAGGTTTAGGTACCCACTTAAATTGCGTGACCTTGTACATAACTGAGTCCCTAAAAGCACCGAAAAATCGCGGCACACTTTTAGGATTAACTAGTTTAGCTAAACCGTACGCATCTACTGGGGATTGTGCAGCGGGTGTGCCAGTCATCATCCACAGCCATGTTTCTGGTTTTACAAGGCTTGCTAATATCTTCCACCTTTTTGATTGAGAATTCTTATAGTGAGTAGCTTCGTCTACAATGATAAGGTCGAACCCCCCATTTGCTATCTCGTCTTTTACAATTTCAACCCCATCGTAGTTTATTATTACGTACTCACTACCGTTGTTTATTATGTCCTGCCGCTTCTTTCTACTCCCATGGGCAATATCTACAGTGCGGTGCATGGCAAAGTTAAATAGGTCGGTACGCCAAGCCGAATCCATAATAGATATAGGACATACAATGAGTACCCTATTTATTATTCCGCGATTTAATAAAAAGTCCGACGCCCATATAGCAGATGCAGTTTTACCTGTACCTTGTTCGTTAAAACAAAACGCTCGTGGGTTAAGGGTAAGAAAAGAAGCGGTGTCCTTTTGATGTTCAAACGGCGTGTATCTTCCGGGCCAATCGTATTGTCCTGTTATTGGGGAAGGTGCATTTATGTTTAGATTCTGTAGTACGCGAGATTCATCTATACCCCATTTAACCAAGACATCATTAGAATTTAACTTTTTACTGTTAGGTATTGCTGCAATAATTTTTTCGGGATTACGAACCCGCAGAAGCAAGCCTCTGTTGTCAACTACACGCACGTGTTTACACTCCTGTTACTGTTAATCTACGTATTTTGCGTTCTTATTTAGGTTTATTTAGTTTTTTTACGTTCGCGTTTACTTGTTTCAGAAACTAGTTTGCCTTGGGCATTTCTACGGAACGACCGATTACGGGCGCTACTCTCTATCTTAGTACCGTCGGAGTTTTTACCACCTTTACTTAACGCTTTCTGATGGCTTACGTCCTTGCCCTCACGCTTATCTGCTTTACCATTTTTATTCTTATCCACCCCTGTCTTATCTACAGCCCGTCTTGCTCGTTGCCTTTCCATTCTATCCCCATGCTCCCCACGAGCCTTTTGTTGGGTGTATTCCTTCTTGTACGGACGCTTTTTATTTACATACGGCATAACCTTCTCCTATCTTTTACCATTGTGTGGGCATTCGGTGACAATACAATGAGCCTTACATAGCCCAGTTGGCCGTGGGTTCCATACGTCGTTTGCATATGCTTTTTCTAATATACCGTAAGCAGACAGCCACTTTTGCCACAACTCGGATTGTTTATCTATGGTATATGTATCTTTCACAAACGCATTACATACAACAAAAAGCAACCCACCTTTAACTGTTTTTACTTCCGGAAAATGCTTGAACACACACAGAGCCATAAGTTCTAACTGCCCCTTGTCTGCATACCTAGCAGATTTACCAGTCTTGTAGTCTAGTACCTTGGCAATTCCGGCTTCTCTATCTAAGATTATTAAATCAGCTATGCCTCTGTACCAAACATTTTTTGCAAAAAAGTCGCATGGTTCCAAATTCTCTGTAAGCCCCATACGATACTCACAAAGTTTCTCCCCTTTCATGGACAGTAGTTTGTCCAATACAGTTTTAGCGTAGTCGAATCTAGGGTCTAACTTATCTACCGTACCACCTACATAATCTTCAGCAGCTTTATGAAATTCGTTTCCGTAAAGTATTGCTTCGGTTTCAAAGTTTTCTTCGTAATCTTTAGCTACCTTTACGTGATAATATTTTTTAGGGCACTGGTCGAAGGTTTTTATGCTGCTAAATGACCACGCTGGTTTGGTTTCCATTCGGTACAATCTCCGTAATTCTTACCAATTTCCACGTCACCACGGACAGGTAAGCCGGTAGCCCACTCTGGTGTATAACGCATACAGGAATCCACATAAGCAGCCGCTTCGTCTACTTCTGCATCCTTAACGCAGCATATCACAGAATCGTGTACAGTTAGTACGACTGGATATTTCTTTTGTATTTCAAGCATTTGCTCTGCCATGATACATCGGGCAATAGCTTGACACACGTTCTCTATAACTTTACCGCCGTATATCTTCACTTGCCCCCTACGTGTACTGTAAGAAAACTGTACACCCTTCTCGGAATCTTCGGCTTTCAAGTCGTTGTAGTACATCATAAGATTCGACGGAAGCTGTATAGCGTTTAGACTGGGCACTACTTCGAGCACTCCTTCACGTCCAAGTTCTGCATAATAGCCTTGGTACATACACATCAGTGCAGTCTGCGCTTTCTTCCATAACTCAGTAACCGCGTAGTGTGTGTACCTGTAAGTACGAATTATATGTTTGGCTTCGTCGGGCTCCACATCAACACCAAAAGTTTTTAGCTGGTCTTGGAATTTAACCGCGCCCATACCGTAGCCAGCCCCTAAAATTGTAGTCTTGCCAATAAACCTTTGGCGGGGAGTTACTTTAGATTCCGACACGCGGTATATGGTAGCCGCCATTTTCTTATATACATCTTCCCCCTTCCTAAAACAATCAAGCACATCATCTTGACCCGCTAACCACGTCAATACTCTAGCCTCTATCTGGGCAGAATCGGCATGGATTAAAGTATGGGTGTCTGGTGGGCATATACAGGACTTAAGTACTTTAGCGTTGGCTCCACGTGACGGTAGGTTTTGCATGTTAATCTTGTCGTACCCACCCCAACGTCCGGTATGAGCAGCATAGTATTTTATTGGGACTGGCAATGCCCCACGTGTTCCTACGTCAATAAATCTCTCAGTACGTGTTTCCTCTAACGTACTCTTAAGTCCTACACGAGCTGCGACTAAGGCTTGCACTCGCGGGTCTTCGTGTTCTTGCAGGGCTTTAAACCCCTCATCGCTTTTAGCAAAAGCAAAAGTTTCTTTTCCAGTTCGTAGACTGACTTTCTTTGGGGGCTCTACACCTAAAGACTCTAGCGCCTTGGCAAATTTTGGATTCGACATGAGTTCATCTTTGCCTATGCCGCACTCTTTCAGGAGGTGCTCTTTTTGTAGTTGCAGGTTATCTAAATGGTTTTCCAGCTTTACTATGTCTAGTTCGAGCACTGGGTCGATGAACATACGTAAAGTCATATCTATAACTTTTAGTTCTTTGCGGGGAAATTTTTTGTCCTGTATGAATATGTTGAATAGCCTGTAAGTAAGCTCCACATCCTGTTTGCAGTAATCTCCATACCTATCTAGTTCTTCCGAAGTAAAATCGGTAAGCCTCTTACCTATCGCATGAATTACTTCGTCTCCCTTTTTTCCGATTCCGTACCTATCAGATAAGTACCTAAGCGACCCCCCTGCTTCCACACCGTGTAATGCGCGAGCCATGCAAAGCGTGTCAAGGTATAGCTTAGGGTGAACATCAAACACCCAACCAAGTATAGCGCCGTCAAAAATAGTATTGTGGGCAAGAACAGCGCAATCTTCCCAAACATAATTATTGTGTAAATACCTCTTGATCTCATCATGCCCCCCACTTACCCATACCGTAGCTTCCGTATTGCGCTTAACACCTACACCTATGACTTCAAAATCCGCGCTACGCACGTACTGTTCTGTGGTCAGCTTACCTAGAGAAAAGTCTTTGTCGTAATATGTTTCAAAATCTATAGTAATTATGTCCATTTTTATTATTGCCCTTGTGGCATTCTACGTAGTTCCCATAGTTCCCATGCAACATGCTCTCTTGAACGCATCTGCATCTCTGCCCATTGTCTTGCTAAATTACGAAATCGTGTGTCAGCTTTATCAAAATCGCCGGACACAAAATAATCTGCAAATTGTTCGTCGCCGTCCAAAGTATTATAAAACAGGTTGTATGACCCCCAAGTTTTACCCATCAAGTGTACAACATCATCCAAAACTCTGGGTGATGGGTCAAATTCCCCGTGACGTATAACCTCATCTATTTGGTCTGCGATTAGTGTATCTATCTCGTTGTTTAAGTTATGTATTTTCATTTAAGTGTCCTCATTGCATTTTCGTACAGTGGTAGTACGTGTTCGTATTAGTTATACTACTTACAGTTCCGGTAAACCCGTTGTATTCCTGACAGGACTGTTGAACAAGTAAATGCCCGACCCTCACCCCTATCACAAATACACTGGCAATCAATAGAGCAGCAAGCAACGTATACAAACACGTTTTTATTCTAATATCTCTACGGGTTCTGTTGATTCTATCCATACTCTAGCTCCACAACTCAAAGGTTTATCAGGGCTGTAAACTACTTCGCCCCCGTTAAATCTTACTCTGTTACATTTAATATTAGACTTGTAGGTCTTAACAGTTAGTACTGGCCTGTTTCCACCATCTTTTGCATTGGCTCTTATGAGATGTTGGTTTACGTGTACAAGTGTCTTCAACTTTCTTTTACTCCTTTTTATAAACTGTCCAGATAGGACGAAATCGAACCGATGACGGGCGTTCTTTTGTGACTTCATTGTCACCTGACGCACCAACCGGTACTTTTTCTACAGTTCCTCCCTCGGCTAAGTACTTCTTGATGTCTTCAGCTATCCTATCTCTGTCGGATTGCTTGTTCTTTACCCTGCTGAGAGAATTACTGATCTTCTTTTCCATCTCGCCTCTCCAAGTCTTTCTCGGTCATACCTGCAACAACCCGCTCTCTCAGTATGGCTTTCTCAAACTCCCCACAGCTTTCACAATACCAGCCAGCGCGTACAGGTACAGATAAGTCTGTGCCTTCGGGGGATATAAAGTTTAGTAGTTGCTTTTTCACACCACCACATCTGCATGGTTTAGTTGTCAAATCATCAGTCACAGCCGTCACCCTTTAACTCTTCTATGTATATCTTAATTACTTCAAGAGAGTCTTCTATTCTCTTTAGACGTTCTAAAGTATTTATAACTTCTTCTATGACTTCTTGGTCATCAAGCTCTATCTTAACTTTGCTCATTTATACTTACCTTGTGTGTTTAGCAGTAACTGGTTTCAATGTACCGTAACATCATTGTCTGAAAGATCGTAAAGATAATTAATCGTTTCTGGGTTTACTTCCATAATCTCAGCGCCGTTACCTAAATGAAATTTCATAGCCATATCAGTTTTAGGTGACATGGTTATTACTCCCTGTACCTTTGGGTACATTACAGGTACAGCTTCCAACAAATTATTTATCAACCGCCTACCTGCCCCTTTGTTATATGACCACAAAGAGTACGGACAGAGTACCAAACCAAAACTAGTGCCTGTATCGTTCTCCCAGTCTTCGTTAAGTTCTTCACCAAGTTCCTGTATAAAACGTAAAACGTGTTCACTATGTGGAACCGTAGGACTTATTACCACGCATACAATAGCGTTAACGACAGTATCAAAACCAGACTTGTCTATGTCAGCGAAGACTCTGAAGTTACCTTTAAATCTTACAGACTCGTCATCAAACAAACCCTTACGTACAGGATCGTCTTTTATATAAGACAAATAAGTATCTGCATCACATTCTATTAGCATTGTTTTTATTCCCTCTAGTGTCGGTTAGTTTTATATCTTCAAGTATATCTCTGCGTATACTCTTCTTAACATCTGCTGGGGCTTCTGTTAGCACCTTTATATCTGTAACCTTTAAGCGGTAACTCTTAGGCTGCCAGTAGATTGCCTCCGGCGGATTGAGTACCAACTTGTACTCCCACACATCACCATCCTCAGACTTATAAAAAGATTTACCTACCATACTCGCCTCCTTTGTTAGTTAAAGTGCGTGGTACTTACACCCCTACTCCACCTATTCAGAGCCCGTAAGTGTAAGCACCACGACTAGCCTTAGCGCGGCTTACTCGGTTTGTGCATACAGATGGAGGTCCGCAAAGTAACCGTTTGTCTGTATCACAAGCTGTGGCTGTTTTCTGGCCATGAACCATCTACCCACCTGCCACTGGGGTATTTAGCGGAGGTAAACGAGGACGGAAAATCCTCCGCTTGCGGGGTGTCATCTGACCCCCAAACTTTTAACTGCATCCCCTATTGTATCCATGTTGCTTTCGTTAACTACCCACGGTACACCACCTGCCAAACCGATAGCTTTAAGTTCTAGTTCCTGTAACTTAGTAGGAACATTCTTTCCGGCTTTGCACTCTATGGCAAAAAACTTACCGTTGTAGCACCCGACTATATCCGGCACACCAGAACGACCGTAGCCTCCAGTAGCTGGGAAGAAATAGTACACATCATTCCCTAGCTCTTTCAACTGCTTCACTACTTTGTTCTTCACTCGTTTTTCCGGTGTCATAGCCATGTATATCTTCCTCTTCGTACTGTACCCAGAACACGTTCTCACTCATCCGCCTACCTATATTCTCCACATGCTGGGTTGGTGGGTCATAAGGCATCACCTGCAGTATTGCCAGTTTTCTATGTAACCATAAAGGTAGCTTATCTACAGGCATTTCATATGGTAAGTCTAATGCCAGCAGCATTGTTTTTAATCCAACTGTATCTAACTTAACTACAGAACCAGCAAACTCCACACGCAATAAACTATCGTCACTATACATTAAGCATTACCACCGATGTGTTCGAGCAAAGCTCCTCATTTAACTCAGTCGCATTTACTATAACCGCCATGCTCTCAAGTCCGGCGTAAGTACGCCCACAGACCCCAACATTTTGGAGTTGTAGTAGTCGATCCCCAACAGGTCGCTTTTCCCCTACCTCTAATATGTGTACTTGTCTACGTACACACAGGGGTAACTTTTCAAAATCCTCAAACACGTACGACCTTATATTATCGTCTGGGGTTTCTGTAACCATGTTTATGTATTTGCTATCAGCAGCAGTAGTATCTCCGTGCAAATAAACCATCGTAACACTGTTAGCATCCGGCGATCCGTTGGCCATAGCCTTGGCTTTCTTATCTAGATAATTCTTGTAGTGTGGCATAAGTACATTTGCCACCCCCAAGTCCGCAACCCTACCGGCAACTGCCGCTTCCAAAAGGGTAATAACATCTAACGCATAAGACTCATTATCCAACGGCCACCTGAAGGTTCTAAAGGCTTGGGCTAATTCTGTTTTCTCGCTGCCCATATCTTCTAGAAGAGCCGGACGTAAGTATCTATCAACATTTGCCTTACTTACTTCATCATCTAGGAACGGGCTAAAGCCTGCCACAATACTAGCTACCTTCTCTGGTCTTTTGGCAACAACCGACCTCGTTCGTAATGAATAATCGCTACACTTATCGTACTTATAAGGTATGTCTCTGTCGCGGTTTATACGCAAAGACTGTATCAGGTAAGTATCCTCGGCTGGTATGTAGCAAATTAGTGCTGTGTAAAACAAACTTTTGGCGGGGCTGGTTGGCAGTACACCCACCCAATTACCCGAAGGGCCGCCTATATAATGTAGCAGTAACCCTACATCACACTTAGCAAACTTATTTTGTATAGCCTCACAGACCCGATGGGTTTTGGGGCAACCATGGCTGGAATATTCCACCGCCTCCTCATCAATTTCGCTACGCGGCTCAAACCACTCTGCTGCATCTACACTCGATTTTGATAACTCTACCGCCATATTTACTTTGCTCATTTTTGTTTCCTCTAAGTTTATCGGTTAGTTG
>Ga0208899_1000667_pt1 | contig 25566 bp, 26 predicted proteins | sample VirMetDEL_Nov_24_FD_184518 | JGI IMG/M metagenome (GOLD analysis project Ga0208899, IMG submission 184518) | Aqueous microbial communities from the Delaware River and Bay under freshwater to marine salinity gradient to study organic matter... | ecosystem: Environmental > Aquatic > Marine >... | reverse complement strand
TGGCTAAGAAGGGCAATGAGGTCAAGATGGTTCGGTTTGGTGATGCAAATATGCGAAATCGCAGCTCTGAGCCGAAAAGAAGAGCCAATTTCAGGGCAAGACACAACTGCTCCACGGCAAAAGACAAATTCACAGCAAGATACTGGTCTTGCAAGGATTGGTAATGAGTCTCTACAGGAATATTCACGCCAAGAAGAAAAGAATTGCTAGACAGAAAGCATCTGGAGCCAAGAAAGTCGAAAGAATGAGGTCTCCAGGGAGCAAAGGTGCTCCAACTGAAAAAGCGTTCAAGGCTGCAGCAAAAACAGCCAAAAAGAACCCTAAACCCCGTAAACAAACACCAGGAAGGAGGTGATCCAGTGCCAGGCAAACATTATGGTCGAGGCAGTGGTTACATGAACGGAAGTTCGACCACTCGATCCAGCACCGGCAGAGGCTCTGCACCAGTCAGACGAGATGGTGTGAAGCGTTCAAAACCAAAGAGAAAATGAGCAGCAAATCCGTAATCCGTGTGATTTTGTGAAATCGTGAAAGTTGGCATTTACGATGTAGATAGCAAGATTCCGAACCTTGCTCTCATGAAACTTTCTGCTCATCACAAAGCAAGGGGGGATCAGGTGGAAACCTATTCCCCTTTGTTCAAACACGACTACGACAAAATATACGCTTCTAAGATTTTCAATTTCTCTGATCCATCGATGCTTGATGACGAGCGGATGGAAATCGGAGGGACAGGCTGGGACGTTAAGAAGAACCTTCCTGATGAGATCGAAAGGTTAGTTCCTGACTATACGCTCTACAACTTCCCGCATTCTCTAGGCTTTACGCAAAGAGGCTGCAGATTGCGTTGTGGTTTCTGTGTTGTACCTGAAAAAGAGGGTAAGCCTTACGGGGTCAACACAATTGAAGAGATTTGGACGCAAAGAGACAGTGACTTCGTAATTTTGCTCGACAATGACTTTTTTGGAAATCCAGATTGGTCGGATCGGATCGAGGAAATTAAAGAATATGACCTGCGCGTCAATTTCAATCAGGGACTGAATATAAGGAACTTAAAGGAAGAGCAAGCTGCAGCACTAGCAAGCGTCAGGTTTAGCAACAGAACAGGTACGGCTAAGGCAGTCCATTTTGCCTGGGATGATGCCAGGCACGAGAAGCTGATTCATCGAGGCATAAAAACCTGCATTGATGCGGGGATAAAACCCTATCAGATGAGCTTTTATGTGCTGATCGGTTACAACTCGACACCAGAAGAAGATATGCACAGGGTTATGATTTTGCGCGATTACGGCTGCGATCCGTATGTCATGCCATACGACAAAACTGATTCCTATCAGCTACGGTTCACAAGATGGGTGAACAATAAAGCCATTTTCTTCAGCGTTCCCTGGCACGAATATCACAGTTCTATTAAGAACAAACTGAAAAGCGATCCTGGACAGATGGAGTTGGTATGGACTTAAACATCCAGCTCCTTGACTGGCAAAAGGAGGTTTGGAACTCCCTTGCCAGATTCAAGGTGGTTGCTGCAGGTAGACGGACTGGCAAGAGTAGGCTCGCTGCTTATCTCTTGCTGGTTCGTGCCTTACAAACAAACAAGGGCTCAGTTTTCTACGTTGCTCCGACTCAAGGTCAAGCCAGGGACATCATGTGGAACCTGTTACTTGAGCTTGGTCACGAGGTCATTGCCTCGTCTCATGTCAACAATATGCAAATCAAGCTCCAGAACGGGACATTGATCTCACTGAAGGGAGCAGACCGTCCTGAGACTATGAGGGGTAGTAGCCTTGCCTACCTCGTTTTAGATGAGTATGCGGACATGAAGCCTGAAACCTGGGAGCTTGTTCTTCGTCCTGCACTCACCGATCTCAAGGGTGATGCAATGTTCATAGGAACCCCTGTCGGACGAAATCATTTTTACGACTTGTATTGTGGGGCAAATCTCAATAGTGATGATGATTGGCAGGGGTTCCACTTCACTTCCTATGACAACAACCTGATTGATCCGGAGGAAATCGATGCTGCCAAAAGATCAATGTCGAGTTTTGCATTTCGCCAGGAGTTCATGGCTTCGTTTGAAGCAAGAGGCTCTGAGGTTTTTAAGGAAGAGTGGGTTCAATTCTCAGAAGAAGAGCCACCTGGGGATTACTTCATCAGCGTTGACCTGGCTGGATTTGCAGAACCAGGAACGAGAAGAAAAAAGGCAAAACACCTCGACAACACAGCAATCTCAATAGTTAAGGTCAGCCCTGAAGGTTGGTGGGTTAAGAAGATCATTGCTGGTCGATGGGACATAAACGAGACGGCAAAGAAGATATTTGATGCTGTTGAATCTCATCAGCCAGTGTCTGTCGGGATCGAAAGGGGTATTGCTGCTCAGGCAGTGATGTCTCCTCTGCGCGATCTAATGGCTCAGAGGGCAAGATACTTCCACATTCAGCTCCTTACTCACGGCAATCAAAACAAGACAGCCAGGATCATCTGGGCATTACAGGGCAGATTTGAGAACGGGCAGATCACCTTAAACAGAGGGGACTGGAACGACCAATTCCTTGATGAGCTTTTCCAGTTTCCTGATCAGCTAACTCACGACGATCTAATTGATTCCCTTGCGTATGTTGATCAATTAGCTAATGAGAGTTATTTCTCCGAGTTCCAATATGATGACGAAGCTGTGTTCACAGATTCTGCGGTGGGTTACTGATGGAAGATTATGGCGATTATCATGCTGATACCCTGGAAGGTTGGGTTATTGGCAAGGTTGATGAGTGGGAAGATCACTATCGATCCAACTATGAGAATCGGCACAAGGAATACTATCGGCTCTGGCGCGGAGAATGGGCGCAAGAGGATAAGGAAAACAACTCAGAACGCAGCAGAATAATCTCCCCAGCACTGCAGCAAGCAGTTGAATCTAGTGTTGCTGAGATCGAAGAAGCGACATTTGGTCGAGGAAACTTCTTCGACATCCGCGATGACATCAAAGTCCCTGAAGTAGCTCCGCAAAATGAGCAAGAAGCCATGATGATGCAGATGTCTCAAGCCCAAGCTGCTCAGGAAAAGGCAAAAATCAAATATCTGCGGGACAAGCTCAACGAAGACTTCAAGAAAAGCCAAACTCGCAAGAATGTTGGTGAGGTTTTGATCAATAGTGCGGTTTATGGCACTGGGATCGCGGAATTAGTGGTTGAGAACGTCACAGAGCTGATTCCAACAGTCAGAGTGACTGAAATCGGAGCAGAGCAGGGTACTGAAGAGCGGCAAAGGGTTGTCGTGAAGCTGAATCCAGTCCAGCCACAGAACTTCCGTATCGATCCGGCTGCAACCAGTGTGGATGACGCTCTGGGTGTTGCGATTGACGAATACGTCTCACCTCATCAGATTAAAATGCTCCAAGAGCAGGGTGTTTATCTGGACACTCCTGTCACTGCGAACGGAAACGGTGATTCGATCCTCGACGCTGACCATACTTTGACGGAACAGCCCAGGGACAAGGTTCGTCTCACAAAATATTATGGTCTCTGCCCGAGACATCTCTTAGAAACCTTCAAGAACCAAGATCGAGTGCTCGATGAAATCGATGAAGCAGTTGCTGAGATACTGGCAGACACCCCAGAAGTCCTGGGCGAGATGGGTGACGATGGCCCGTTTTACGTTGAGACAATGATCGTTATTGCCAACGGAACTACGATTCTGAAGGCAGACGAAAACCCCTTCTATTTGAAGGATAGGCCGGTCATTGCGTTTCCCTGGGATGTCATTCCTGGACGATTCTGGGGTCGAGGTGTCTGTGAGAAGGGGTATCACTCCCAGAAGGCTCTCGACACTGAGATAAGGGCCAGAATTGATGCCTTAGCACTGACTAATGCTCCGATGATGGCAATGGATGCCACCAGGATGCCCAGGTCACTCAGAGGGGCAGATGGGGGCATTCAGATACGTCCTGGTCGAACAATTCTCACTAACGGCAACCCTGCTGAGGTTTTACAGCCCTTTGACTTTGGAAATGTCAGTGATATTTCCTTTGCTCAGGCAGATGCTTTGCAGAAGATGCTACAAACGGCCACAGGAGCGATTGATTCTGCGGGTATACCGGGGTCTATCAACGGAGAAGCGACTGCTGCAGGTATCTCAATGGGCCTGGGAGCTATTATCAAGCGTCATAAGAGAACGCTTGTAAACTTCCAAGACTCGTTTCTGATCCCAATGGTGAAGATGTCTGCAGTGAGGTATATGCAGCTCGACCCTGAGAGCTATCCGGTTGCTGACTACACCTTCGAAGTCACTTCTAGCCTGGGCATTATCGCCAGGGAATACGAAGTCACTCAGCTCGTTCAGTTGCTGCAGACTATGGGAACCGATACGCCTATGTATCCGCTCCTGGTCGAAGCAATCATCGAGAACATGAATCTGGCAAACAGAGAAGAGCTCAAGCAACTCTTGCAGCAGGCTAGTCAGCCCGATCCACAGCAAGCAGAGATCGCTCAGGCTCAAGCTCAAGCTCAAATCGAGTATCAGGCAGCTCAGACTGCAGCCTTCACTGCTAATGCGAGAGAGAGCGAATCAAGAGCAAGAAGGAACGAAGCTGAAGTTCGAGCAATGGTTCCGAAGCTTGAGAATGATCGCATCAATGTACTCACTAAGGCTGCTCAAGCCGATGGCAACCTGACCAGGGAAGACAAGCGTCTCATTGAGTCAGCAAAACTTGCTATCAAAGAACGCTCTGTGAACTCTGACATCACTGATCGGCTCAGGAATGCACAGCAAACACAGCAATCATTACGAGAGCAGCAGATCGCACAACTCCCCGTAGCAAGTTGATTCCTCTGAGTATGTTTCCTTATTGATTCTGTTCGTCAGAATTGGTCAATGTACGAAATCTCTAATGAAGGCATGACTGATGCTGAATTTGAGCAGTATTACGCTGATTTAAAAGCGATGTTCAATTCAGAGGGTTGGAAACAGCTCACAGCCGATGCTGAAGACGAGTTTGCAGTACATAACTCTGTCGATCTGATACCAGCCAACCAGTCCCTGGATTTCCATCGAGGATATATCAAGGCACTGACCTGGTTGTTGGATCGGCCGGTGTCTCTGGAAAACGAAGCGGAAGAGCGTGGCTCGAAGACTTTTTGATTTTAACTGTCCATCTGGACACGATTTCGAAGCCTTTGTGGATACGAATCTGAAAGCTTTGCCCTGTCCTATCTGCGGGACAGAAGCCAGTCGCATCGTCAGTTATGGTGGGCCAGTGCTCGATCCTATTAGCGGACATTTTCCGTCTGCAACCAGGAATTGGGCAAGGAATCGCCAGGACAAGATTAAAGCAGAGCGGAAGGCAGCCCAGGACTAGTTTCCCCTGGGTCTTCTTAATTTATCTGAGGCAACCCGCAAGGGTCTCATTGAGGAAAACTAATGGCTGAACAGGCGCAGCAGGATAAATCCGACGAATTATTGTCAGTAGAAGAGATCGAGGACTTAACAAAGCCTCAAGAGGAACCGCAGCAAGAACAACCACAACCTGAGTCAAAGTATGGGAACAAGAGCCGTGAGGAGCTTGAGAAGATGCTTGCAGAGACTCAAAGCATGGTTGGAGCGCAATCTCAGGAAGTTAAAAGAGCCAGAGATGAAATTGCTGCACTTAAAGCTGCTGATCAATATATCGCTGGGCAACTTGCCAAGACTGCACCAGAGAAGCCTAAAGAGCTGGATTATTACGGCAATCCAGAGGAAGCAATTAAGCAGACGATCTCAAGCGATCCGAAGCTTGCTGCGTTAGAACAGAAGGTTCAGCAGCAAGAAGCAGAGCGCAAGAGAGAGAAAATTACTGCCGTCCATCCAGACTGGCAGCAAGTTATGGACTCTGCTGACTTTGCGACCTTTGTCCAGAAAGATGCGTTGGCTAAGGCTACTCTCGATCAGGTCACGGCAACGCAAAACATCGATCTGGCAATTGAGTTAGTAACTCGATTTAAGAATGCCAACAGTAAACCAACGCAGGAAGTAAGGCAGGACGCAGTGAAAGCAGCATCGACAGGTTCGGTTTCTGCATCTAGCGACAGACCTGCTGGCAAGAAGGTTCTTGCAAGCTCCTTGCGAAAGCTCATGAAAGAAGATCGAAAGAGATATGATTCTCTCGTCCGCTCTGGCGCTATCGGCACTTTATATGAGCAAGGGAGAGTCATTGAAGATTAACTTTTTCTCAAAGGTAAATTGACATGGCAACTTCCGTATATCCTGCAATGGGTGGTGCTCAAACCACCACGACTCAAGCAGTATTTATTCCAGAAATCTGGAGTAACGAGGTCAAAGCAGCTTACGAGTCAAAACTCGTTCTAGCTGATCTCGTAAAAAACATGGACTTCACCGGACGCAAAGGTGACACCATGCACATTCCTGCTCCCACTCGTGGAGCTGTTACAGCTAAGTCTGCTGGCACTGCTGTAACTATACAAAACAACACCGAAGGTGAAATCCAGGTTGTTGTTAACCAGCATTACGAATACACCCGTCTGATGGAAGATCGTGCTGACATCCAGGGTCTTGACACCCAGCGTCAGTTCTATGTTGAGGATGCTGGTTATCAGTTAGCCAAGCAGATCGACACTGATCTTCACAACCTGGGCAAGTCTGCTGGTGATGGCGATGGTTCAGACTGGACTCACAGTGCCTCCTGGTACTGCGATGCTTCAACTGGCCTGACTGCCTTTGCGACAGACACTGTAACTTCTTCAGACGTATTCACAGATGCTTGCTTCCGCGACATCATCCAGAAGATGGACGATGCTGACGTTCCTTTCGACCAGAGAGCGTTCGTTATTCCACCAAGCTTGAAGAATGCCATCATGGGCATTGATCGATATGTGTCTTCTGACTTCGTATCAGGTCAGGGTGTCCAGAATGGTCTGATGGGTGAGCTGTACGGTATTCCCATCTACGTCAGCAGCAACTGTCCTACGACAGAAACTGCATCAGACAACTCAGCGGGTGGTGCTGTTAAAGCTGCGACTCTGTTGCATCGAGATAGCTATATCTTGGCTATGCAGTCAAACATCAGAACTCAGCAGCAGTACAAGCAAGAGTTCTTGGCTGAGATGACCACTTCAGATGTTCTGTACGGTACTAAAGTCTATCGGGCTGATGCTGTTCAGATTCTGAACGTCAACGCTTAATCCCTTGTAGTTTTTCTGGGGGAGCTTGCTCCCCCATTCTTTTTTTCTTGCGGGGGAAATATGGCAACGATCATCACCAAATTTTCGAGCACTGCAAGTGCGATCCCCACAAGCTCTGATCTTGTGCAAGGTGAACTTGCGCTCAACACTGCTGACAAGCGATTGTTTTCAGAAAATGCTTCTGCAGTCGTATTTGAGATCGGCACAACTCCAAGCTCTGTCACCACTGGCACTCTCGATGTTTCTGGCGCTGCAAACTTCACTGCGGCTCTGACAGCAAACTCTTCACTGAATTCAAGCAATGCGGTTCTCACGGGTGGAACTGTCAATGGTGTTGTCATTGGCGGATCGACTGCTTCTGCTATTACTGGCACGCTAATTACAGCATCGGCAAACTTTGCTGGTGCGTTGACAGGTAACGTGACAGGAAATGTAACTGGTAACGTCACAGGCAACGTCACTGGGAATGTCACAGGTAATGTGACTGCTTCGAGCGGAACAACTACGCTCAACAACCTAGTGCTCAATGGCACAGTAGATTTCAATGCAGCAGAGTTGACTGACCTTGCGGAACCTTCTGCATCGACATCAGCAGCAACTAAGAACTACGTCGATACCCAGGTAAGCAACCTGGTCGCTGGTGCTCCTGCGGCTCTCGATACGCTTAACGAACTAGCGGCTGCTCTTAACGACGATGCTGCGTTTAACACAACGATTACCAACTCCATAGCAACCAAGCTGCCTTTGGCTGGTGGCACTATGTCTGGTGCTATCGCTATGGGGTCTAGCAAGATTACAGGTCTTGCTGACGGTGCTGCTAGTGGTGATGCTGTAAACAAAGGTCAACTCGACACCATGCTCCCCTTGGCAGGTGGCACAATGACCGGCAACATTGTCTTGGGATCGAACAAGGCAACCTCCACTGCAACACCGTCGGCTGCTGATGATCTGACCAGGAAGGGCTATGTCGATGGCATTTTAGGATCGGCAACTTCTGCTGCAGCCAGTGCTGCTACAGCAACAACAAAAGCCTCAGAGGCGGCAACATCAGCCTCCAATGCGGCAACCAGCGCGACATCTGCGGCTTCATCTGCAACCTCTGCGGCTGCCAGTTACGATTCGTTCGACGATAGATATTTAGGCACAAAGTCTAGCGATCCTACATTAGACAATGATGGTGATGCCTTAGTTGCGGGTGCTATCTACTTCAATACAACTTCTAACGTAATGAAGGTGTATACAGGTAGCGCATGGCAGAACGTGGCTCCTACTGCTACCAGCATTACTGCGAGTCAAATATCTGACGTTACGTCTACTGCTGCTGAGTTGAACGTATTGGATGGCATACCTGCTACGTTGACTGCTACAGAGTTGGGCTATGTCGATGGGGTTACGTCTTCAATACAAACACAACTTGATGGAATAGAAGGCTCACCACTTATACAAAGTTTTGTAGCTGATGGTGCTATAAGCAGCGGAGCGGCGGTTGCTTTGACCAGCACAGGTAAAGCCAAAGCTATAAGTGCAACAGCTACAGCAGCATCTCTACCTAGTGGCTCAGTTACTGATTTGACTACCTCTATGAATGGAGCAGGTGGCAACCAAAAAATTGAATTTGACCCACATAATAGCAATAAAGTAATTGCAACATTTATTGATGGCAGCGGCTATCAAAACTTAGTCGTAGGAACGTACTCAGGCAACTCTGTTACTTGGGCAACTCCAGTTGTCATTTTATCCGATTATATTGGACAAAGCTGTTCTTTTACTTTTGACCCAGTAAATGAGAACGAAATTGTCATTGTTATCAAAGAAACAGGAAACGACTATCGGATACTGCCTGCTACAGTAAGCGGCACGAGTATTACTTTAGGGACTAAAACTCAATTTGAATCGTCTACAACAATAAAAATGACTGCTGGAATGGTTGCAATGGACCCCAATAGCTCTACTAGGCAGGGTGTATTGGTATTTGTTAAATCTAATAATGACCTTTGCGACATGGCATTTACCGTTAGTGGCACAGGTTCCTCTGCAAGTATTACAAAAGGTTCTGTAACTACAGTAGATACTAATGCTAGTCAGGAAGACATGACATCTGTTGTATTTAACTCTTCTGGCACTTTTGTAGTTGGTGGCAGAGGCGATTCAAGCGTCTACGTTTTTGCATATGCAGGTACAGTAAGTGGCACAACAATAAGTAGAGGCAGCCAAACGCAGTTAGCTAGTGACTATTATGCTCCTTCTAGCATTGCTGTTGACCCAGCAGACCCTACTAAAATTATTCTGGCGTACACAGTAAGTAGCTCAAGCGCAAAAATTGCAGTTGGTACTTTGTCAGGAACAGGCAATAGAACAATTACATGGGCTACTGCTGCGGATTTAACAACCGCAGACCAATATTTAAATATTTGTTTAGCATTTAATCCAGCTAAAACAGACGGAACTTTTATCGCTGCTTTTACAAATGATACTGATAGCAAAGTAATGGCAAGACTATGCAGTTATTCTGGCACAACTATAACAGTTGGAAGTGAAAATATATTGGTGTCGCAAACGAACGACCAGTTATGGTGTGACTTTGACCATACAAGTGGGCTATTTGCAGTTGTTTATAAAAATACAACAGACAATGACATTGAGGTAATACAAGGCAGCGATTCATCAAGTAATGATTCTGACTTTATAGGATTTGCACAAGCAGCGATATCAGATACTGCATCAGGGAATATTATGCTGCTTGGCGGTGTTACTTCAAATCAATCAAGTCTTACAGCAGGTTCAACATACTATGTCCAATCTAACGGTTCTATTGCAACAACAACAAGTAGCGTAACTGCTGGGAAGGCGTTGTCTGCAACTAAACTTTTAATAAAGGGTTTGTAAATGAAAACTATTGTTGATACTGCCACTAATACATCTCGTTATTTGATTGCAGATAACAATCCTGTAAATCTTACTGCTACTCAAATAGAGGTTGGTAATCCTTCAAATTTAGATTTTATTGTTGCTGACTTAAATAGCAGTAACGCTGCTTTAATTGAGGGGGTATCAGAGCCTGATGACTGGTTTGGCGGCAAATATACTTGCGCGTCTGACGGTACTTGGACTGCTGTTCCTGATTGGGTAGACCCTAGAGAATGAATAGTGGTACACGTTTTTGTTTTGATAATGACTATTGGAGGTGTCGAGGTAGCCAACGATAGCTGTCGTGAGGCTATGTGCTTTTACAACATCGATACCTGTAATGCGTTTGCAGCAAAGCTAAGACGAAGAGGATCGCCGAGCACATCGAGCATAACAGCGTATTGCAAACCGATCTTGGTCGATCCTAACCAGGATGGGGTGAAGGTTTACTGATGGCGGCGGAGATAATAGCAGCAGTTAATGTTTGTGCCTCTGCATACCGCTTTATGAAGACAGCGGTTCATGAAGGCAAAGACCTTAATGATATGGGTCGAGCCATAGGTAAGTTTTTTGATGCCAGAGAAGAGATAAGCGTATTAGAGCAGCAAGCCACAAATAGCGGCGCAATACAGAAGTTGTTTGGTGGTAAGTCTATTGAGTCCACCGCCTTACAAATAACGCTTGAGAAGGATAAGGCCGTTAGGCTGGAAAGGGATTTAAAAGACCTGTTCTTATATTCGGGCCGATCCGACCTTTGGGAAGATACCATTAGGGAGAGAGCAAGGTTAAGAAACCTGCGTATCGCTGAAGCAAAGCAGAAAGCGCAGTCCAGAGCGGCAATGATCGATATAGTCGCAATTATTGGAACCTTCCTGGTGATATTTATAGCAGTAATGGCAATCACAAGCGTGGCAGTAGATTGACCTCGCAAAATGAATATAGCTGGAGTATATGAAATTTAGAGATTTACCAAAGTGGTGGTGGTTTGGAATGGTGTTAGCAACTCCTGCAGCACTGATGTCTTTGGTTGTTTTGCTGATAGCGGTGGCAGAGTGGATCACATAGAAGAAAGAGTGACTAGGTTAGAAGAGCAAGTGATCACCTTATTCAAAAACTTTGAAAGCGTAGATTCCAAGCTCGACAAGATCGACCAGAAGATGGACAAGGAACTCCGAGTTGCGATGCTAGAGCGTCTGATGTGGCTTGGTGTTGTTGCAGTGATTAGCTATGTGAGTTCTCTCTAATGACGTTGACGCTCACTAAATCGGAGCTTGATCTGGCTGCTCGACTTGCAGAGCAGGCTTATGACGATGCGATCCCAGGGGCGTTTAAGTACGAGAGCAAGATCGGAGCCTGTGCTTTCTTATATAAGCATGATGATAAGCAATATGTGATTTATCGAGGCACTAACAGTGCAATTGATTGGGCTGCGAATGCCAGTTGTTTTCCCTGGAGAGTTGGCGGGAAGTGGGTTCATGCAGGCTTTGCCATTAGCCAGAAGTCTGTTTGGAAGCCGATCAGAAAGCAGCTCGATCCTTCTAAGGTCACTTACTGCATCGGGCATAGTCTTGGGGGCGCAGCAGCAACGATAGCTGCATTAAGGCTCTTGGGGCATGGGCAAGGGTTTTCGAAAGACAAAATAAAGCTCGTGACGTTTGGCAGACCGAACATAATGTGGAGGGCAAAGGCTCCTTCAGGACTTGGTTGCAATGTTTCGGTTGTGAGCGGTTCTGACATCGTGGCAGTCATTCCACGCTTACTCACGGCTTCCCCTGACTGCGACATAATTTACTGCGGGAACGATGACAAAGACTATCTGAACCCTCCAAAGGAGTTCAGAGATCAGGATCGAAGATCACATCTGAAAGAGCTGATCAGTGATCACATGATGGACACAAGTTACAAGCCACGAGTTGAAAACTTAGACCTGGAGAACTTATGCGTTATTTGATCTGCATCACCCTAATAGCTATGAGCAGTTGCACAGTCACCGAAGACATGATTTCAAACAAAAACCTCTACTGTAGTGAGGTATATGTCGCAGCTCGAAGCGTAGCCAGGGCTGCAGGAAACGCTGTTCTAGGAACTCAGTCGATCCCAGATGTTTGCAGGACAATCGATGAGGTGGTCGAAGCTGACACTGCGGACAAAAGTGATCAGGAATCTTGAGGTATTAGCCAGGCTCTGGATGTTTATTAAATGAAGGGATTGCTGAAAGCACTTGCTCCGACTCTGGTCAATGTTGCCTCGACAGCAAACCCTCTTGCTGGAATGGCTGTCAAGATGGCAGCAAGCAAGTTAGGGATACCAGCAGACAGTACACTTGAGGATGTAGAAAAACACGTTGAGGCTCATCCAGAGAAGGCAGAGCTGTTAAATAATACAGAGATAGAACTGCAACGGTTGCAGAGCAATGTGGAGCTTTACAAGACAGAGGTTGACGATAGGAAGAACGCAAGAGAGCACTTTGCAACAGATTGGACTCCTAAAGTTTTTGCAATCATTACGTTGCTCTCATTTGTTGCGTATAGCTTTCTCGTCACAATGACCCCCGATCACGATGCTGGAATCGTGAACCTAGTCATCGGCTATATGGGGGGGCTATTGTCTGGGATAAGCGCGTTTTTCTTTTCTAGTGGTAGTGAAACCAACGGAAAAAATAGAAAGTCATGAGTATTACTGATCCACAGTTTGGCGAGGAAACCAATCAGATTGCTGGGGCGATAGATGTCTTTGGCAGTAGCTCTAATTTCTTCGACAACATAAATGACATCATCAGTGGCAGGAACCTAGTTAACGACATTCTGGGTGCTGATGTGGCAACCATAAACCTCGATGGTTCTCTGGACTTCGAGGGTGGTGGTATGTCCCTGGCTGATCAAATACAAACCGAAGTCACGACAATGCAGGCAGACAATGCTCTTGCACAAATTAAAGAGGAGCTTGAGACACAGGTTGCTGAAATACAGGCAAACACTGTTCTTTCTGATCAAGAGAAGAAGGTCAGGATAGCGCAATTGGCAGACAATTGGCTTGATAACACTGGTGCTCCTAATTCTGTAAAAGCAGAAGTGATGACATCGGTCTGGAGCGAACTAGGTCATGAAGTAACCTTGACCCCAGAGGGATACGGCAGGTTGCCGCAAGCTTATGGGGTTAGGGCTGATGAAGGTGGATTTATCGATCTCTCCGATCCTGTTGTGACTCCAGAAGATGCTGGTGGTGGTGGAGCCTCATCTTCGACAACGGTCGATGCTGGTGGAAGTCCTGCAGCGGGAGGAGGTGGTTCTGTTGTCTCCGGTAGTCAAGCAGAGTCAGCCCAGCAAGCTGCAGCAGCGGCAGCAGCAGCGACAGCCAATGACCCAAATGCAGCAGCAGCTCAAGCAGCAGTCGATGCAGCAATGGCTGGAGCAAATCAAGATGCTGGTGATAATCGAGACATTGTAACTGATGCAGATGGGACTGTATGGGTCAACACTGGCAGCTATCCAACGGCTCCAAATGTAAATGGATGGGTCACAAACAACCCTTCTGCGGAAGTTATTGCTGATTATGAAGCCCAGACTGGAAATACCTATGTTGGTGGGCCTCTTACAATCGGATTACCAAAAGGACAATTTCCAGCAAGCGGTACAGCAAATGCTGGTGATGGGTCTGGTGAACAGAACAACCAGAACAATCAGGATGGTAATGGTCTTCTTGAAAATGCAGCAGCAATACTAGGCGGTTTGTCTGCAACAGTGTTGAACAATGCCGATCCGTATGATGTCACAGTTGACAACAGCAACACCAACACCACCACCGACACCACCAACAACACAACCACGAACACGACAACAACAACGTTTCACGATGATGCTTTCACATTTACTTGCCCAACAGGGACTGTAAGAGAGGGTGATCAAGTAGTCGATCTGGCTCAGTGCAATGTTCCGACTGGGGGAGATACGGCTACTGTTTGCGGAACTGGGACGGAGTTAGAAGGTCAACCAATCCCTGCTGATGGTAATTGCAACCCAAATGCAGGGACAGGGGAAGATGTCTGTCCAGCAGGTACAGAGCTGCAGGGACAAGCCATTCCAACAGATGGCAACTGCAATCCGAATGCAGGAACGGGTGGCAGTGTTTGCCCAGCGGGAACCAAGTTACAAGGTCAGGACATACCAGCAGATGGCAACTGTAATCCTGCTGACGCAGGCGAAGGAGTTTGCGCTCCAGGAACTAAATTACAAGGACAAACCATTCCTGCAGACGGTAACTGTAATCCTAGCGATGATGGTGGCGATAGCGTTTGTGGAGCAGGGACTCAACTGGCAGGACAACTGACTCCTGCAGATGGGGAGTGTAATCCAAATTGCGGGACAGGAACTGAGTTAGAGGGGCAACTAAAACCAGCAGACGGGAATTGCAATCCAGGTGACGGAGATGATGTCTGCGGTGCTGGGACTAAGCTTGCGGGTCAGTTAGTGCCTGCTGATGGGAATTGTAACCCTGGCCCTGGTGGGACAGGTTTTTGCCGAACAGGAACGGAATTAGCAGGACAGGCCATTCCAACAGATGGCAACTGCAATCCTTCTAGTGGTGAGGGGCCAGGGACAGACCCAGGAACAGGGGGAACAGGTGGTGGCCCTGGGGGTGATGGAACTGTTTATAACCTATTTGCTCAAACAGCTAGAACTCCAGCGACTCTCACTGTTTTGGAAAATCGCGGTCTTGATTACGAGCTGACACCTCTCCTTTCACGGGTTCTGAACATATGACTTATTTAGATTTGATAAATGCTGTCTTGAAAAGGCTGCGAGAAACGGTTGTCACAACTGCCTCAGAGACTGATTACAGTGCTTTGGTCGGTGAATTGGTGAACGATGCCAAGAAGACTGTTGAGAACTCTCATGAGTGGACTTCTCAGAGATCGACAGTCAGTTTCCCCACTGTTGTAGATCAGGCTCTATACAGTCTTACAGGGGCTAAGATCAACTCCCTGGTCAAAAGGGGTATGAATGACACAACCAATAAGTACCTCACCCAGAGGAACGCAATCTGGTACGAGGAAAAGACCATTTTGGCAACAGCAAGCACTGGATCGCCAAGTGACTTCATCATTGATGGTGTCGATTCAAGTGGTTTGCTTCGGGTTTCTGTCTATCCGACTCCTAATGCTATTGAGACGCTAAAGTTTGTCTGTGTCATACCTCAAGCCAATCTGGAGGCTGATGCAACGCAGTTGTTAGTACCAGACAACCCAGTAGTCCAGTTGGCTTATGCAATGGCTCTGAGGGAGCGTGGAGAGACTGGGGGGCAATCTGCTGCAGAGCAGTTCATTGTTGCCCAGGGCGCTTTGGCTGATGCGATTGCGATGGATGCGTCCCGACAGCCAGGGGAGCTTGATTTCTTTAGGTTGTAACTATGGCTCAACAACTACAGAACATAACAATTGCAGCTCCTGGCTTTGGTGGTATTAACACCCAAGACAGCCCTTTGATGCAGTCTCAGACTTTCGCAGCGATTGCTGACAATGCCGTGATCGATAAGCAGGGCAGGATTGCTGCTAGAAAGGGATACAGCATGACCTCGACGAACGGATCGTCTGTTCTAGGGTCAAGTGCTGGGATCGAACACGTTTCAGAGTTTGTGCAGCAAAACGGCACAAAGGTCGTTTTTACCGCAGGAAACAACAAGATTTTCAAAGGCACATCAACGCTGACTGATGCAACCCCTGGTTCATATACCATCACGGCAAACAACTGGTCATCTGCCACTCTGAACGATGATCACTACCTGTTTCAAAGAGGTCATGAACCTTTGGTCTATGACGCTGGAACCAGTGCTTTGACCAAAATCACGGCTCATGCCAGTGCAGCAGGAACACCCCCAAGTGCTCATATCGTTTTAGGTGCTTACGGAAGATTGTGGGCTGCTGATGAATCTAGTAACAAGAAAACCGTTTATTGGAGCAACTTGCTCAATGGTGTCGATTGGTCAACTGGTTCTGCTGGTAGCCTCGATCTAACCAATGTCTGGCCCTCTGGCTATGACGTGATTACTGCTCTCATGGCTCACAACAATCTGCTAATCATATTCGGGCAGCAGAATATATTGATTTATCAGGGTGCTGACGATCCTGCAAACATGAGTCTGGCTGATGTCATCAGCAACATCGGTGCAATCAACAGAGATGCAGTGGTCAACACTGGTAAGGATGTGATCTTCACCGATTTCTCTGGTGTTCGAAGCTTAGGTCGAACCATCCAAGAGAAGTCTGCTCCGATTGGAGATATCAGCAGGAACGTCAACTTCGACATCAAGGCATTCATTGCCAGTGATGGTGACAATCTAAAGATGGTCTTCGATCCGAACAATGCCTTCATCCTGTGTGTATTTACTGGTGTAAGCGGTTTATTCGTTTTCGACACCAGATTCCCTCTCGAAAATGGCAGTTTCAGAGCTACGACCTGGAGTGGGATCGAGCCTCTTTCAATGTACCTGTTCGATGACGAGGAGTTGTACCTGGGAGTCGAGGATGGTCTGGCAAAGTATGACACTCAACAGGACAACGGAAATTCGTACACGATGAGCTATTTCTCTCATCCGCTAGATTTTGGTGACAGCTCCAGGCTGAAGTTTCTTAAAAAGATAAATCTGACAACTTTCAACGGGTCAAGTGCAAGAGTGTCTTTGCAGTATGGTTACGACTATGCAGCAGACTATACAAAAAGAGCATTTTCTCTGCCTGCTATTAACGCCGCTCAATACAACATTTCTGAATATAACTCTGGGGCTGAATATTCTAAGTCTGCAGTTCTGATCAACACGCAGAGGATAAATGCCAGTGGTTCTGGGAGCGTTGTGCAGATTGGTTTGGAAACAACTGTTAATGGGAAAGAAATTGCAATCCAGCAGCTCAATGTTCAGAGCTTAGTTGGAAGGATGATATAGGAGATAGGTAGTGAGCAATTACACTAAAGCAACCAATTTCACTTCAAAAGATAGCCTGACATCCGGTAACGCTTTGAAGGTTGTGAAGGGATCTGAGGTCGATGCTGAGTTCGATCTGATCGAGACTGCAGTGAACAGCAAGAGCAACACAGCATCTCCGACATTCACTGGCACTGTGACAGTTGCGAATCTAACTGTGACTGGCACGACCACTGTCACAACAATTGACGGAGGGACTTACTGATGCCACATAAAGAGGGACACACTTGGGGTGACGTTGGGTCGAGCTTATTTGACTTTCTAACAGATAAGAACAATTTGTCTGGACTTGCGTCACTCGGTCTCAGTAATGCTGCAATCAACAGGCTTGAAGGCTTGGGTAAAAATGCAAAGACTCAGACTGATAATCTTTATAACAAGGTTAAGGAAACGGGGAAGTTCAATCCGTTCACGGTAACTGCTGGCCCTGGTTCAGTAAGTTTTGACAAGTTTGGTAGTGCTACATACACCACTGACCCTTCCTTAGATAATTTCCAGACTAATCTGACCAATAATGCTCAGGCTGCTTATGACGCGATATTTAATCCGACTGTTGACCCAACGACTGGTGAGCTAACTATCGATCAAAGGGCAAATCGTCAGAACTTTATTAATGCAATTACTGGGACATCGGACATCAAAGGCAATCTGCTGAATCCTGGTGGTCTCAGCGAGCGTGAGCAGATGGTTCAGGACTTCGTTGGAAGCGATGTCAGCCTGACAGACCCATTTACTTCTGCCGGTATAGCTTCGAGAGAGCAGGATATTTTCGACCGTCTGCAAGCTCTCAGAGAGCCTGGTAATGAAGAAGCAAGAGTGAATCTCGATCAGCAATTGTTTGCTCAGGGTCGAGGTGGTCTGAGAACCGCACAATATGGTGGATCACCAGAAGAGCTTGCGCTCCAGAGAGCGATCCAGGAGCAACGCAGTGCTGATGCAGTGACTGCCATTACCCAGGGAAGGCAAGAGGCTATGGACTTGTCTAATCAACGTCTGGCAGGACTTACGGAAGCCAGAGCGGGTGCTCAGTTGCTTTCAGATCAGGTTCTGTCTGGAATCGGCGCTCAACTCGATGAGACCAATATTGGTTCTGCAGCAACCTCCAGAATGCTTCAGGATGCCTTCTTGCCGGCAACCACACTGGCAGACTTAACAGTTCCGTCTATCAATGCCGCAAATATTGCTGATACTGCAAATCGCCAACTTGCTGGATACCAGAGAGATTTGGGACTTGGTGCGTTGGATTACGATCTAGCAACTGAACAAGATGCAAGCAATCTTAGACTTGCTCAAGCTGAGTCACTTATTGATCTGTTGCTGGGCCAGCAAAACAACGCACAAGGAGCTGGTGGCGGTTCTGGAGATGGTTCTGGTCTAAATATCTTCGAGAGCATTATCAAGCTTCAGCAAGCACTGGAGAACGGCACATTGCTTCCAGGTCAGGTTGAGACATAGGTGTAATCATGGCGAACAAATTAAGTGATTTATTGATTGGTGGCGACTTAGTAGGTCAGCAACTCAGCGAGTTCCTCGATCCTGCTATTAAGATGCAGAACGACATTGCTAGAAGGACTGCTGTAACGCTTCAGGGCATGAATCCTGAGAACCCTGGTTCTGCTTTGTCTGCAACTGCAGCAAGGCTGTCTGCAAAGGGCTTTGAAAACTTGCGACAAGGTTTGGCGCAAAACAACCCCGAACGCTTTGCCACCGATGCAGAGCTTTTCCAACAGCAAGTGCAGGGTCTCGATCTTGCTAATCCTGCTGGTCGTGCTGCTGCTGTAGCTGCTGCTCGAAGGATAAACCCTGCGAGAGCTATGCAGCTCGCTCAGGCTTTCCAAGCCCAGGATGTTGCTTCCCAAAATGCAATTGGCAATCGATACGGTGTACAGAGCGAAGTTTTGGGAGATGGAAGCATCTTCAATCAAACTGCAACAGGACAACAAACGCTGATCACAAAAGACGGTATCTTGACCGATCCGACTGAGATCGCAGCAAAAATCCGTGAGATAGGTCTGCAAACGACCAGAGAGGAAGCTGAGAACGAAATAAAGACTGCGCGACTTGTGCAGGAACAAGAGGCGGTTTTGAATCAGCTAAGTGAAGCAAGAGACAAGCAGGATCAGGTATATAATCGTATTACTAAATACGACAATATGCTCGACAAAATTATCAATGAAGACGCAAAACCTTCTGGTCTTGCAGATTTATTCCCAAGCATCTTTCGATCTGATGCGACAAATGAGTTCTATGCCCTGGCAAACACACTTGGTCTCGATGTTATAGCGGGAACGACCTTTGGAGCACTAAGTGAAAGTGAGCTTAGATTTGCGTTGCAGACAGCAATTCCAACGTTGAGTGGGCCTGATGCCTACAGACGTTATTTCGAATCTAAGAAAGCTGTTGAGCAAAAGCTTTTGAATGAATTGCAAGATTATGAGCAATTCCTCAGAACGGAAGGCATACCAACAAGCTTTGCCGGTTTCATGTCAGACAGAGAGCGTCAAGACGAGTTCAGTAGAAGACGAGCAAGCTTAGCGACAGGAACTGTAAATCCAGACTATCAAGTTTTGGAAGACAGGGCTTATCAGGAGCCTGAGCCTGACAATGGTAGCGGAATGTCTCCAGACGCAGCCGAGATACTTAGGAGGGGTAGGGAGCGAGCTAGGTCTGGTGCAGCACAGGGTGAAGTGTTATGAGCGATCTGAGCATACAAGAGCAAATCAACGAGCTGAAGAAGAAGCAAGATGCGGCAGCAAATAGTGGCTTGCCTGATGCTGTACAGTTAGTTGCCACGTTGGAAACAAGCATCATGAGCTTGGAGGAAGAACAGGCAGGCAGGCTAAATACCGGAATGTCTGCCCAGAACATCGGTAGAAGCTTTGTGAATGCTGGTGTTCGATCTGGCGCATCAATGATCGACTTTGGAGTCGATATGCTTAACAAGCTAGATTTCCGTGGCCCTTTAAGAGACGAAAACGGCAACCTACAGCGGGACGATCTTGGTAAGCCTTTGGAAAGAGGGCCATTGATCCCGTTTCGAGCAACACAATTTCTGCCTGAGATGGGTATAGAAAGAAGTCGAGAGATTTTAGGAGAAGAGCACAAGAACCTAGCACTTGCCATTGATCACGGTATGGATATGGCTTTGTTTGCTGCTCCGACTGGCGGGATGATCAGTCTGTTAGGTGGTGGTTTATCTAAAATACCATCAATGAGGAAATTTGCTGAACCGTTCAAGCATCTGAGCATAAAAGACGAGGTGACGTTTGCGGCAACAGGTGGTTTTGCTGGTGGTTACTTCGGAGACGGTGAAACTCCTAGCTTTGTTGCTGAGATTGCTGTTCCCCTGGGTATAACCACTGGAATTCCAACTGCTAAAGAAGTCGCGAGTAAATTCATCAAGCAGCTCAGAGGCTCAGATGTGAGTAATGAGGTTGCAATGCGTTTGCTTAATCAGGCATTAGATGACTCCGGTTTGACGCTAGAAGAAGCCGTGAAGCGATATGAACAGGTTGGCGATGAGGCTATGTTGGTCGATACCGATGATGCGTTCAGAAGACTCGCAAGACTAGCTAGGGGTGAGGGTCTTGATGAAAGCGGAACGGTACGCAGATTGCGTTTACGCACAGAAGGCGATCTCGAAAACCCTCTGACAACTGGCAGACTCGGAAGGCTTAATCAAGATGTCGGTGAATACCTGGGAACCTTGGACGGGGACTCGTACATTCGACAAGCAAAAGCAGCGAAAAAAGAAGAAATTGATCGCTTGTACGACCAAGCTCGAAAAAGTAACAGTGGAGCATTGCCTCAAGAGCTTGTTGATATATTGGCTGAAGATTCTGCAGCAATTCGGAAAGCCAATAATCAAGCCTTTGAGAATCAATTGAACGCCACTGGTAGCAATGACTTCGAGCATCAGTTTGATTATATAAATGCTGTGAAACAGGCTTTGGACGATCAGATCGCTGCAATAACAAGCGGCATTGATCCGACATCGACCCAAGCCAATCAAGTCAGGTCTTTGTTGGCACTAAAAAACAGACTTACTGCTGCAGCAGACAATGCCTTCCCAGGCTATCTTGATGCTAGGAATGCTTTTGCCGGTGTTGCTGAATTGCAGAATAAAGTTGATATGGGTCGGAACATATATGGCAGAGGGATGGATGCTGACACCCTAGAGCTTGCAAAACAGAGCTGGTCAAAGAGTGAGCTTGAGGCATTCAAAGTTGGAGCCAGAGACGCAATTATCGATTTGATGGCAAATTCACCTTCATCCGGTGCGATGCAGAATAGAATTATGCGGACACCTGAGATAGCTCAAAGGTTAAAAGTTGTCCTGGGTGACGATTATGATTCTTTCATTAAAGCCATTGAGAGAGAAGGGGAGTTTGCCAAGACATACAGAACCATTCAGGGCAATTCGCAGACTTTTGAAAAGTTTGCCGATGCAACCAGAATGCACCACAGCGTCAGCAACATAATCAATGCAAGCTATAACCCTTTGGCGCAGATGCAGATGTTTACGCAGACAATCAGCAATCTAGCGCAAGAGAATTCAAAGGAGAACTATCGTCGTGGCTTACAGATGGCGAACGATATTCTCATGAACAGCGATCTCTCAGCAGAAGCTGTCAGAGAGGCATTGACTAGAGGTGAGGTCAGAAGCTTGGTTGCTCCTTTGGCAATATCAATCTTCGGAGCAAAGTCGATCCCAGAGAACGTGCTAAACATAATTCGTCAGCCAGCCAGGACAGTAACCATCAGCCAAGTTGCACAGATGGCATCAAGAGAACGCGATACTATGGAAGAAGAGTTTGAGAGAAATCGGACTAGGGAGAGAACAAACGACCTTCTGACAAATCGGCTCTAATTAGCGGACAAAAGTTTCAAGTTTTGTCCGGTAAAAATGGTCAATTTTGTGGTCAATTGACCCCACATAGCCCTTACACCCCTGTGGCACTAGGTGGCACTGATTTACACTTTTTATTGCTAGATCAATAACTTAAATAAGTGCAAGAAAGTGCCACAAAGGGTCACAGAAGGGTAGGACGAGAGTTCGAATCTCTCCTCCTCCGCCAATAACCATGCGGCCTCCAGAGGAGTTGGGGGTCAAAAATGGTCAATTTATGGTCAATTTGTTTTCACTTGATCTGAATGTTGGACTCCAAAATCGAGTTGTCCACTCCACTAAACTCCTCGATAAACTCTGAATAAATCTCCAGAAACATCTGCACAGAGTGTCCCATTTGCTGCGCTGCTTTGGCATGAGGTACACCCATAGACAGGAGTTCGGCTGCTTTAGTATGTCTGCAGGTGTAGGGAACCCTGACCATCAATAGCTCACCTGTGTCTTCGTCATAGATGTCGCCATAGGCAAGACCGATCTTCTCGTGAACCTTTGCCCATTCCTCGTTGTAAATCTCTGGCTTCACGGAGAACTTGCCTGCTGTATTGGGGAAGACCCAGCTCTTAGCAAACCGTGAGGGAGCTTCTCGTAGCTCAGATCGAACCCAGGCTGGCACAAAGACCTTGCGTCGAGTTCCAGTCTTAGGTGGAGCAATCTTGTAGTCAGACAAAGCTCTGCGAATGTGCAGATACTCTCCGTCGTAATCGTCCCACTTGAGAACGAGCAGTTCTTGGGGTCGTAATCCGCAGCCGATGAATATGGTGAAGTAGAGTCTTATATTGAAGCCAGATCGACCATTGCGATCACAAGCAGCAATCAGCTCCTTGATCTGATCGGGTTTGTATCGACCAATAGGTTTCTTCTCTTTTGCTTTCTTGCCCTTTGCAGAGACAACTCCAAAGCCAGGAGATCGCATTCTGTAGTGAGCAAAAACATTGTTCAGAATTTGCAGATAGTTGGTCTTAGTCTTTGATGAATAGTTGTGACCTTCAAGCTTCTTGTCTGCGAAGTATTCTTGGATCAGCTCAGTCGTGATCTCTTCAAGGTCATAGTTGCCGAAAGCAGGAAACCAGTGAGCGTTGAGGTGCTTCTTGAAATCTTTGATGGTTGCAGGAGCACAGTGCTCAGTTCCGATAAGTAGATACTTCTCAGCAGCTTCACGGAATGTCAGATATTTAGAAGGGATCGAAACTTGCTTTTGACTTTCGAGCCTTACAGGTTTTCCCTGCGATATAAGGTATAGCCATTCGTCTCTTAGCTTTTCAACTCGCGCCAAATCTCGTTTGTTTTTGTGTGAAGTCCCAGAGATAACAACTCGAATATCATACCCGTTTTTTCTGATTTGTATGCGGTATGCACCATAGTTCGTTATATCTATGTGGTGCGGTGTCTCTGTTTTGTTTCTGACTTCTTTCTTAGCCATTTATCTGCTTCCTCTACATCGACGAACGTCTGTTGTCCGACTCTGATGAATTCTTTGCCTTGCTGCATCTCCAAAGACCACTTCTTCCAGATGTCTTCAGAGATGTTCATGTCTTGTATATATCGCAATCTGTGGACGAATCTTGATTTCATCTCAATCCAGCCTAAACTTCTTGCCTCGTGCCTTGTAGAAATAGACTTCCTCAAGCTGTCGAGTGTGATCCTGTACGGTGGTAAACCTACGCAGTCTTTTCTTAGATGTTTTAAGTTTGCTCAACATTGTCTGGTGCTTGTATTCAGGAACCCTGAAAGCCCTGCAACAAGCCTCAACAAACTTCTTGCTTCCTCGACCGTCTTTGCATTCACCTTCCTCATAGAACTTTGCGATCTGCATGATCATCACAGCAGCTTTATCAGCCCATTCTAGTTTCTCTGCCGATAGACGCATCTTCCCTTGATGGAAGGTATGCTGTGGCAGGACTTCGTTGTTTGGCCCTGCAAGCATCATGAAGTTGCAGTGATGAGGGAAGCCATGTCGTTCCTTGAACTCCCGATAGGCTAAGTAATCACTCAGACCCAGGTCACAGTAGCTGTCCATAAAATCGTCGTTTGTCCACCTTCGAGAGGTCGAGTTAAGTTTCTGCACATCATGCAAATTCAACCCATCGATGACAATGTAATGGATCGGCATATTCAAAGCCTCAGCAGAAGCAAGACGATGCTGACCGTCGATGACATGGTTCTTTTCGTTGACGATAATAGGCACTGGAATGTACTTCTCAGCCATAGAAGTTTGCATCTTCTTCAGATGACCCCGTGAGACAATACGGTTTCCATTCATTGTTTTGAATATTGAATAGTTCTTTGTACTTCTTATGATGTTGTCACTCACAATAAGACCTCGCACATCTTGGACAGCCTGTGATGATTTCTTTATAAGCTTTTGGATAATCGACAAAATCAAATCCACACGGGCAAATGCAGTCTAAGGGAAAGCAGACATACGGCATATTTTGAACCGTCCGAATGTCTGCTCTTCTGGCCGCATCAATCATCCTGGGAATTGTAGCTTTGGGGCTGCAGAGGGTTCTCCCTCATTCCTCCAATCGAGAAGTTCAACTGTTTCGGCGTATATCTTTGCTTTTACTCGTTTCTGACCATCGTTGGTCTCCCACTGGTCGAAAACAAGCTTTCCATTCACAGCAATCTTCTTTGCCTTGTCTCGATTTCGATCAATGTACTCAGCATCGTTTCCGATCACGTTTACTGTATGCCAGTGATCGACTGTGCCTTTTTTCTTCCCCATATAGTCTTTTGTGCAGACACCCAGACTGATCGCAGGGATGTCTCCTGCATGACCTAGCTCCTCAATCTTCCCAATGTGTCCGACGATACTAATTAGATTCACTTAATTTCCCTCAATTGATTTTCGATGTCTTTCACTTCTTTAAGGAATTCGATGACATCTGACTCGACTTCCCTGATCTGATCCTGTGGCGGTTTGAAAGTTACCATCGCCAGTTCTTGTTTCTTGTTGGGCCAATCCTCTTGATTAATGCTGAGAAAAAGCACCTCTTTGTAGTCAGTCCAGACAGCAAGCTGCACCAGCATTTGGAATTTGTATTTCTCTTGAATCTCTTGCCTGAGCAAAGTCTTCAAATGATAATTACTGTTCTGCGCCTTAACTTCGACAAGAGACCTTCTGCTGTGCAGACGTATCGTTCCGTCTGGGGATGCACCGAAAAACGGTATTGATTCGTGCAATTCAAATTGCTCATCCCAAATTCTTTGGCCCAATCGCTCCTCTGCCATCTCTAAGGCAACAGGCTCTAGGGCCAATCCTCGTCTGACTTGGTGAGGTTTCCGTGGCAGATCACTTTTAAAGTCATCATCGTCTCGCCACTTCTTTTCCTTTGTGCCACAGACCCTTTCTTTTGCTAAACGGAGAGCATAAGCATCACGAGTGGAAGGGAACTTGCCGGTCTTAGTCTTCATCAAACCCTCAGCAGCCTCAGATGCTGTGACAGCACCAACTCTTCGAGGATCGTTAGCAGCATCCTGTAGTGTGTTGACACCTCTAGCCAAAAGGGTTGTCTCCTTTGGGCTTCTTATGCTCTGCCCACCAAAGACTGGCTTCTTGCAGGAAGTTCACCATTGAGGCCTCTAAGCCCTCCACGGTGCTTG